>Ga0137308_101328_pt1 | contig 25207 bp, 15 predicted proteins | sample Inofrocosms_June_FD_97181 | JGI IMG/M metagenome (GOLD analysis project Ga0137308, IMG submission 97181) | Mouse cecal microbial communities from Vienna, Austria - N-Acetylneuraminic and N-Acetylglucosamine D2O microcosms_June | ecosystem: Host-associated > Mammals > Digestive system > Large... | reverse complement strand
GATGTAAACCAATAATGCATACAGTAAATTGGGTATGCTTTCATATATCCCTTTGTCAGCTATTTCCAGATTTAACAAACACTTGATTTCAATAATATTATCTCTCGCCATATCAATTACTCTCTCCAAATACTCATACAATCTTTGCACATTCCTATTGTTTTGAGAAAGAGCCCTCATTACCTCCTCACTTGTGCTATATTTTTCTCTAAGTCTATATACAGCCAAGATATATTCAAGACACATGGTTATATCTTTACCGGCTTTTCGATTTGTAGATTTACCTACGAGCTTTCCCAAACGATCAATAGCAAGATCAAAATATTTCATGGTAATGTTAATAGGTAAATTCCAAATGAACTCAGGATTACCCCAGACAGCCTTGGATAAGATGCATATTATTTTCTCATCAGGTAACTTAAGAATCTCTTTAAATAAATCCTTTTCCTCCGGCAATGTAAAATCCCCAAGGCCATACCCAATATAATCATTTAGCTTAAAATGCCACTCATCATTTAAATATCGATTCACGTTCTCTTTCGCAATGGTGTAGTATACTGTTCCCATATCATGTCCCACGATGGACATAAGACCAAAAATACGTGATTTGATATACTCATCATCACATCTATAATACGCATCATTCCACGACACTAATGTGTTCTCAAATGTTTCCTGCAGATCTTTCGGGCATTCATCATCATAGAAAGATTTCGTCCCTGTAAAAATAGTATGCATAAGAAAGTAAAACCTACCACTGTATGTATAAAATCCAGGCTTATCTCCTTTTCGAATACTTGACGCCCAATAAGTTTCCACATCACGATACGGCTCATCTGAATCCTCATCATGGATTTTTTGTGCTTTATACTTACCATCAGATTGAGGAACTATTTCAAAGGAAACATCAGATATTCCCTCATAAAAATTTTCAGGATGGTCAAATTGATTTTCAAACAAAGCAACTGTAATGGAATTGTATGGATCAATTTCAGGTACATCCATAGTTATAAAGCAGGCATGCCCTCTATTCAAACTTTTCCAAATATGCCCATAATAATCTGCATAATCAGTCAAATCTACTCTGTATCGTTTTAAAGTATTTTTTACTTCCGACAAATCAAAGGATACCACTCCCGGGTGGTCAAAAGAAACGTTTATCCTGTCTCCCCTGCTTCTCTCAACATTTTTTTCCGAAAAAATAACTTTTATCGGATCTCCTTCATTAATTTCTGTCTCAATTGTAAATGACCTGCCATTCTTTCCAGATTTTATAAATATATTGATATCCGATAAATCTATGGTAGAATACCCGGCTTGAATATTTTCAAAGCTATCAATCAACCCTCTCTGACCATATATCAGATCTTCTTTCCCATGAAGCCCATCAAAATTTCTCAATTCATCCCATGATTTTTCCAGCATAAACTCTGGATAAGGCAAACCGTACATCGGATACTCAGAAATTTTTCTCCAATTCACTCTCGCCTCAATAAACTTAGTATTTGTTTTGTTCTGTGGTCGGAAGAACAAAACATAAGGATTCTCTGCACCATACTCATAAGACATATCCAAAACGCATGGCACGTCTTCTGATAAGGGAAAAGCAGGACTTGTTACAACCGCCATGAACTTTGTTTTCTTATTTGAATCACTCTGTACAAGATTAAATCGGTATTCTTTTTTGCCATTTGCAGGAAGTGTAAAATCACTGTTAATTGCAATCTTCTTTTTCACATTGAATTTAGGTGTGCTTGTCTCTTTATCAACCAATGTAAACTTTCCATAAAGCAGCTTAATCGAAAGTTCTGGCAGATGATCTCTCCACAAAAAAGAGGCTGTGCGGCTCTGAAGTTCTTCATAAATCTTCGCCCCAACAAGAGCCCTTTCTTTATCCGCAAAATCAAAACTACATGTGCCCTTATAAAATATATGCTTACTCAGAGAAACAACATGAACTTTTGATTTTCCTATCATCTCATGATGATCCAGCAAAAATCTATTAACCTTTTCGGAGATATTGATTCTAAACTTTTGCACAGAATCATATATCTGTTCTGCAAACGAAAACCAATGATCCTCATCATATATGACAGATAGTTTATGCGATACACTAAGAATCCCCTCTAGTCCAAAAGATTCAAACATTTTCTCAATGAATCGATTTAATCCAGTAGGCTTCAATTCATCAAACAAATCATTCAGTTCAGAATCTATGGAATATGAAAAACTAGGATGTCTTTCCCATACATATCCATCATATTCAGGATAATCATACTTTACTTCTTCAGACACGAGGCCTTGAACCAATGTGAATACAACATCATCATCTACAATATCTACGACAAGAAGAAAATCATCCCTTTGAAATTCCAGTTTTGCCTCTATATTTTGCTGATAATCGAATGCAATTCCTATGCTTCTGGGAAAAGATTTAACTTTCCTATATGCCATACGTGCAGCTTTATGAACAAGACTTAATTGAAATTCATCAAATGCATCAGGAAAAACAAATGTAAAATTATTAGTAACCACCTGCTCTTCCAGCAAATGCAACAGCTGCCCCAGTTGGGGTAAAGAGTTATCTATTACTGCGGATTGAACCGTATAAGGCACCATGCTCTCATTTTGTACGATTATGGCCTTAGCATCATCGCAAGGCAAATCATAACGACCAAATCTCTGTAAAGCCAATCGCCCTTCAAGTCTGGCATAATCACCGTTATCATTGATATAACCCGGATACAGATTAAAAAGATCCACCGTTATAGAGCTAAAACTCTTTTTCTCTATGCCCTTTTGAGGAATAATTCCTTTTACACTAATACCGAGTTTCACAAACATCAAGTCTACTACCCTAGATATTCTCCCAAAAGACAATTCTATTGAATTATTCCCATCATTGGATGAAATGTTCATAACATTATCTGTGAAAGAAACATCAACAGACTTTTGCTTATACCCTAATCGAATATTTTCGTTGTCTTTTGTTATAGAAAGCTTGTTATTGTCTTTATCTATCAGGTAGAATACCGAACTCATAATTGCTATTTCATAGTCCTCATACTCGACAGCAGACGGAACCTGTGGGATTCTGGCGATACTACGTGCACGTGTCAAAAATTCAATATAAAGAACTTTACACATTCTATCCGAAAGTCTTGTATTACAATCTTTTATGAACTGATCCAGACCTTTTAATTCTTCCCAGCCCTTCCATACTTTTTTATAATACTGATCAGAAAGCAGTGTATTGTTGGGAGGCATGTTTTCCCAACGTCCAATTTCCTCCAATTCATCATTGTATAATACAGAGTTTACATAATCCCAAAATTCCCTTTCAGCTTTCGTCATCTGGCTTCCCGGAAGATACTTTGCTTTCATCTCCAAAATATCATTCATTTCTTTTAAAAAAGCAATATAAAGTCTGTTTTCCCCTGTATCCAGACTCATCCTTCGCTTGACAGCTATTAACGAAGTCGAATTGGATATTTTTTCTTTAATAGTGCGTCCCGGTCTCCTGCTCAGCCAATTAAGCCCATAACTGTTAACTTCCTTTACCTGATACACCGGAAGTTTCACATTTTCTCTGATTATATTTTCCCGCATATGCGCAGCAATATGCCTTACAGCTGAATCGCTTTCAAATATAATTTTGGAAACGCAATCATTCCTGGCATCTTTCCACGATGATTTGTCTGCATTTCTCTCTAACAATTCGCTGATTGAATAATATTCGCCACCATCACCCGAAAGTCGTATAATCCAATCTTGTAAAAACAACAGCAATTCTGCACGTATTTTCAGCGATCCATTGTCACTGAAAGCCTTACAAAAGTCTTCATAGTTTTCAAATGACATACCTTCGTCAACTCCTTGCCAATGCTATGCTTCCGATGAGCCTGCATCACTTGCGACATTCAGATGTTCATCATCCTTGATATCGTCAGTCTCAATGTATTTTGCGCTACTCCAGATAAATTGACCATATCCCTGTGTACAAGCAATTTCAAAATCATCCTTTAATTTCTCAAAACCTTTGCTTTCGAGAAGATCTTCAATTTCCTGAAGGTGATCTCTTCCTTTGCCGCGAGTTTCAATACCACGTAATTTCGGCATTATTTTCTGAACAATCTGATCTTCAAATGCCGTCCTCATATTGCTTTTTAATTCTTCAGTGACTTCGACAGAATCAAAATTCCATGTATGTTTTTTCTCATCACGTTGGCCGCATCTGCGCAATATTTCACTGACAGTCGGATAGTTGAGGATATAATTCATAATCGACTGCCACACTCTGTGACCCAGCGCTCTCCCAACTTTTTCAAGGATATCATTAATGTTCTCTACAATCTTTCTATATTCATCCAGTTCAGACAAAAGGGGCGAATTTGCTCCTATCCCAGTAATCAAATTGCGAATGATCCATCCTGTCCACTTGGATTCTGTAAGCATCTGTCTATCCTTAATCATCACAGCAAGATTTTTAAGTGTTGTCCTGCTAATCAATGTATGCGGTCTAGGGAAATAAATTACCAAGCCTCTATCAAGAACTTTATCCGATAGAGATTTAGTTGTTTCATCTTGATTCATGGTTCCAGTCCAAAGGACAGTTCTCCTAAGCTGAAGCTCATACGGATCAACACCCGCCCCCAGTTTTACCTCAACCGATGGTACATTCTTTGCCGTTCCTCTACGAGTCTCAAGTTTACTCAAAAATTCAGCAAAATAATGTTCCACATGCGCAAGATTCATTTCATCCAATAAAACTATACTCATATATGGATTGTAATGGTTATCCTCCGTACACTGAGCCAAATATTTAAGAAGAGGCTCCGGTTCAAATCTATTATCAATCGAATTGAAGAACCCCAACATGGATTCCTGACTATCCCAACTGGGCTGAACTGGCACGCTTATAAAATTCATGCCTCCAAAGGCTGCATAAAGCTTGGGAAGTTCTGACTTACCTGTTCCACTTACTCCGGCAAGAACAGCTATCGTTGACCAATCTGATATTTTCAATGCCGTGTGGAAAGCATACAGAATTCTTTGAGGGAACGATATCCCATAGCGATCGCACTGTTGGCCTATGTTGTCTAACCAATTTACTTCTTCTCCATCATAAAGGGCAGATGTAACCTCAAAGCCTTCTGTATATCCGCTTCGAATCTCAGCTATTCTGGCATCTCTATCTGCAGTTCTTGTTTCCGCAATACTAAGTCTCTTTATCCTATCTTCATATCGTGCAACCTGTCCTGTCAATTCCTCAACTTGCGATTTCAATTCACTATTCAACGCTTCAACCCTATGCTTTTCAACCGTGACAGCATCCAAACCCTCCTGAGACTTTTTCATGTCAGAATTTTCCTGTCTAAGCGCTTCACTTTTTACTTTCAGTTCTTCGTAATCTCTCTTCAGACCATCAAGTTCCTTTTGAGTATCCTGTGGTGCTCTGTTTGCAAGTTCATCCTCAAGTCTATCACGTTCTTTCTGTAATCTTGATATGCGGTCTTGAATTATTGCCGGCTCATCGCCGATACTGGCTTTAAAATTTTCAATAGCATCAACAGTTCTGCTCAATTCACTGGCTCTGCTCCTTAATTCCTCCAAAGCCTTGTCCTTCTCCGCAATAATGGCCTTGAACTCCTTTACTTTATCCCCCCATCTTTCTTCTATAAGGCTATCCAAATCAGCCTCCCTGCTCTCAATACTTTCTTCACGTCTTTCATTCCTGCGTTTCTGCCTTTCAGCATTTTCCCTTGATTCTTCAACCTTCTTCTGTGTTTCCTCCAATTCCCTAAGTTTTGTATCATACTCATTAATTTTTCTTTGAAGTTCGTCATTTCTTGCATCAACAGCTCTGTTTTTTTCGACAATATCGGCATCCGTGCTGGCATTTAAGCGTTCACGACGTTCCTGTGCTTCTTTTTCTGCCTCACTCCTTATTCTGTCGGCATCCTCCTGAGCTCGCGTTCTGATAGCATTTGCATCTTTGCTTGCTTGGATTCTTCTTTGTTCAATTTCACTCGCAAATATATTTTCTAATTCCTCACGCCTGGAAGAAATCATTTCAGATATTTTTCCCAATGCTGCCGTGCGCTCTTTTGATAATTCTTCGTCAAGTGCCATCTTTTTCACAAGTTTCTCTTTTGCAAGATCAGCCTCTTGTGTTAGTTCAGCCTTTGCAACATCGCTTTCTCGTCTTATTACATTTACTTCCCTTTCTGAAACAGTTTTTTCTCTAGCATCCAGTTCTTCTTCACGCTTTTTCAATTCTGCCTCTCTTGCATCAATGGCCGGCTTTTCAGCTTGAAGATTAATCCGTTGCTCACTAATGTTGATATCCGTCCCAGCCACAGACATATCCTCCTGGGTATTAACAATTGCCGGCTTGTCCTCTGGTTTCATCTGTTCCTCCTCCGCATTAGAACCCACTACATCTACTGTAGAATCCATTGCATTCTCTTCATTGACCATTGTAATACCCTCCTAATATTTTTAATATATATATAACGCTTCCTCGCAACTCCGAAAGCTCCTCCCATGACAAAATGAGAGAAATGTCATTAGCATGCTTCCTGTATTCCAATATACTGTCAACAACATGAACAATATTTTGTTTCTTTAGCAAGTCAAGTTTCTCATGAGGCAAACAAGATATAAGAACCAAGAATTGAGTTCCTAATGTCATCTTATATCCTCTTCGTGCTGCGTTATATCTTTCATCCCGGACCGTAACAATTGATTTTGGAAGTTTGCACTCAAGCAGCTCCTCATCCTTTTTTATGCACTCTTCCTTTGACAGCCATCTTTTTGATGCAAAACGCTTGTTTTCATCGTAAAATGCCGTCTGCAAAATTCTGTATAAGATCTGAATGAATTCATACGGTGCTGGCAGATGATCCGCATCCTTGTCTGGAGAAATTCTTCTGAAATCAGCCTGAATTCCATCATCCAATGATGTAAACAAAAGGCTGCCCAATGCTTTTTCACATTCAACTGTTGCCAATAATCTTTCATTTGATATATGGTCCGTTTCGTGTATATAAGACTTGTCAACATCGATATCCGACAATATTGTTTGTATAATGTCAATTGCGTGCCCGTGCATTTCTTCTATATTGACATCATCTACTTTAACCGTCGAATCATGTCGTAAGTCCGCCGCAATTTTTCCTACATAATTTATGAACGAAATAAATCTGCTATCATGCGAAATCAGCAGCTTCAATTCACTGTCATCATACTCACTGGCCGAGACAATTGACATTGGCAAAGCCATCTGCATAGATGGAATTGTATTCCCCGGATCTCTATAAATCATTTCAGCTCTATTTCCATCAAAGTTCCCCAGAAGATTAATGCAATTGTCAATATTGCCCAGCCCAATTTTTTTAGAAAAATTTTTTATAGTTTCAAAATTTTCATAAGTCTTTTGCGTCTTGAATATTTGTAATACAGCGTCCGATATCGGATATCGTAAGGAAAAATAATGGAACGACCATTCGAGCATACTGTAACAATTTATTATTGCCTGCCTCTTTTCTTCTGCGCTTTGCCTTATATCATCCAACTGGGAATCTTGCGTTAATGGATGGATATACTTTTCCATTTCCTTGTTATACCGTACAACTTCAGGGTATTTCCCTACATACTTGTTTTCAGAACTGTCTTGCTTCAAATCGTCAATTACATTCATCTGAATTGCTTTGCTTTTAACACGCATAATCAAATCTGGATTTGAATTTTTTATAAATCCAAACAATCCGTCAATATTAGATACAAAGCCATCCGACACAAGCAGTTCCTCCGCATTTCCCATCTGAACTGCCGTTTGCATATGGAAATAAATATCTTCGCCTCGGGTTGATTCAATCCCATAATCATCGGCAAGGAGGATGTTATTCCGCTTACGCTTCGCCGCAAGGCGATTGTATTTGTTTATTGCATTTTTGATGGTTATCTGGGGTAGAATCGACAGTCTGCTGCCACTGTTTTTTTCGCATATACATATGCCTTTTATCCTTTTTTGAGTTCCTATGCTCCCAAATCCCAATGTCAAACTAGATGCATCAAAATCCACCACATCCTCTGTTACAAAATCCCCAACATAAATGTACGGCAATACAATGTCGCATCCATTTACAATAAAAAGTTTTGCTGCCTGATACTCTACCTCATCCCGCAATGTTCTTTGCTCGTCAAGCTGCTTTTCTCCTACTTCAGATAAAGTATAATTATCCTTAAGAAGACCTTTTTCGCTTAACCTAGTAACAATAAAATTAACAAGATCCTTTTCCATGCAAAGAATATCTGCCAACTCAGAGATTGAACACTTCTTCAGCTTAATCATCTTAAGAATCGTTTCTTCAAAAATATCCAAAACTCTTTTTTCATGACCACTCAATGGAAGTTTTAAATCATAGCTTGTACACTGTACAAAAACATTTGCCGGTTGTCCTAGTGTTGGCACGTTGAGAAATAAATTATTCATTTTATCAGTATGCAATAAACTGATAACCTTAGGCTTTGCCATTTATAACTTCTCCTTCCCTTTTTGCCAGTTCATAAAGTGCCTTCATTGCCGGAACACACTTGTCTGCAACATCACACCACGTCTTGCCAACAAAAATGTTTGAGTCACCCACCACGACAAGCAGTTTTTTCTGGCGGCTCAATGCCACGCAGAGCCTGTTCTCGGATGTCAGGAATCCATATACGGACATACCTAATTTGTCAATATATTTCTTCCAATTTGAATAGATTTCCGAGTCCTTGCTCACATCATCCAAATCCATATTCAGCAAATCATAATTTACATCTGGCGCTTTTTTATGGCTTCTGACAACCGAAAGAAAAATAACATCAAATTCCATTCCTTGAAAAGCATCTACACTGCCCACTCTGACCCTATCTGCATAAACACCAAGTTTCTTTTGGATTTCCTTGACCTGCGCACTATAAAAAGTAATGACGCCATACTTTAATTCTTTTTTCTGCCCACCATCATCGTAAGTTCCTTTGCCAGACTCAATAAATTCTTTAATTTTGCCTGCAATCACATCCGCTTCACAATGTCGAATTCTGCTGGTTCCGTATTTCTCTTCATTACCTATAGAATTCTGCAAATCAATCCAAACAAGCGGTTTATTATATAAATTTTGTTGGAATTTGTCCTCAGATAATGGCGACTTAAATCCTTCATCATATCTGTCATAAAACTGTCTTGAAACAAATTTTCCTAACAAAGGATGCATCCTGTACTGAGCATCGAGAGTAATGGTTCTCTCAACTTTATCCTGCGAATACAGTTCCTTTGCTTTTTGCATTAAATACTCAAACATACTGATTTTGACAACATCCTTGCCTACTGAGCCATCAATACTCTGCATGTTCTCAAAAATCTCCTCATTATATATGTGCGGCAGCTGTCTATGGTCGCCAACCAATATGATTCTTCTTTTTCCTTGTGCCATTGGCACCATAAGATCCCCTGGGTTAACTCTTGCAGCTTCATCAATAATAATCGTGTCATATGTTGGATGACCATCATTGTCTGTTATTTCTTTAGCCCTTTTTATTGCGACTCCTTCGCTTTGCTGGGTAGTTGCGGCAAACACAAAATTATATCCAACAACGGATTCCCTGATTCCAGTAATATTCCCCTCAAGTTCATTCAGAAGATTGTAGAGTATCTCATCCTCCTCATTTTGGGGATTCCGCATTGCCTGAGATACTCGACCATACACCTCAAGCACATCTTCCCGTGCCTTATCCACGCTGTAAGTAGGCCTTGGTTTACACTTTTCGATAAGAAGCTTTTTAACATATTCCATGTCCTGCAACAAATCTTCCGGAACATCTTCGCCTGAAAAATCCGCCGCTCTCTCCAATACCGCCATGATTTTTTCATTTTCTTCCACCTTACGATTAATGATCGGTTCAAGCGCTTCCAGCAGATCGTCTGCATTCATTGAGCCATCATCCTTAAATCCAACGGAGGATGTCCTTAATCTATATATTTTGATCAAAATATCGCTGTTGTTCGTCCCTTCATTCACCTGAAGGTCATCAAGCAAAAAATTAATTTCCTCATTTATGTCATTATCCAGACATATTGCCTGCGCATACTTCAGAAAATTTACCGCATTCGCTCTACTTGGTGTCATTATGTACATGTCTCTAAGTCTGAGCAATTTTTTTTGCTCCACAGTGGCATTTACATTGGGATTTCGTTTTATTAGCCTGTCTTTATAATCATCGCACCACCTCTCCATGGCTTTTTCCATCGAGAGATCATTTTCTCCCTGTGTTCCAAATTTTATTGTAGGCAATGAATTAATGCTAAGTCTTTCAATAACATTACGAACCGCATCGTGTTGAAAACTTGTAACAAGTACTTGCCCCTTAACATCTTTGCGTTTATCTGCTATTTCGTTCAAACGCTCAATAATTGCCGTAATTACTGTTGTTTTACCCGTACCTGGCGGTCCTTGAATAATTGCAATATCCGGAGTATTCAATGCTATGTCTATGGCTTTAACCTGTGTGGATGTGGGTTCATGTGTAAAAATCTTTGATTTCACAAAAGGAGAAAGTGGATTGATTTTTTTTACCTCATGCATATCTACAAACTCGCTTGACACACGCCCTTCAAATATTCTTCCAAGTGCAGGGTTGGCAGATTCCGCATTTGCAATTAAATCTCTTGCTGTTTCTCTTCTTAAAATCTGCTGCATTTCACCATAAATATCCAAAGAAGCAATACCTTCAGGAATCTCTTCATCCTCGCCCAATTCTATTATAATATATCCATTTTTATCTACTCGCTTAATGCGTTTCGATACTGTAGATTTTCTGCGAATATTGATACTGTCCGCTGCCATGAAGTATTCTTTAAATTGTATCCATGTCATATTACTTTCCTGTATATAAACAGGTACGTTTTCTGAAAACAGGATATTGTCACTGTTGGAGATTAGTGAAAGAGATTCCTCAGTCAGCCCAATTGGCATTATATACACTCCACCCTCTGTTCTTGAACTATTTGCTCTATTTATAGAAAAAGCACCAACTTTTCTGGTCTTTTCGAGAAGGAAATCCCCTTCCAGCTTCGTGTACTGATCCCAGATATCAATATACCCAGAAGCGTCACTTAATTCCCTCCTGATTTTTTCAGACACATAGCGTTCGCCATCCTTGAAGGATATTTCTCCAATATTGAGTGCAAGATTGGGGATATTCGCATTTACAGTGTCAATTTTCTCGGCATAAAGGAACACATCATCCCCTATCATCTTTTGGCAGACGCTAAGTGAATAATCTTTGCCAAAGATTTTCATTTTCTTGCCACTGACATCCTTCACCAAATCATTCGTTGAATTCACATTTTCCTCTTCTAAATTCGCATCATCTGAGGAATCTTCCAATGCCGCCTTATCCTTGTCTTCTTTTGCAGCAATCAAAGTATCCTCAAACAGATAATTGCCGCTTGTGTATGTGTAACAATTAGATGTCCCATTTGAAAGAACAAAATTCAGCCTTACCGATTCTTCAAAATCTTCCGTTCTTCTGCTAACTAAATGTTTCTTGATCAGGGTATCCTTTACTTTTTCGCTGAGGATTACATTCGTTTTCTTATCTACTTTTGACGTGTAAAAAAATACAATATGCAGATCAAATTCAATAGATCCGTTTTTTAAAGGACTTATATGAGCAAGGTTATAATTGTTTTGACGCATACGATCGAGAATCATTCGTGCGTCAGAATCATCCTTAAATTTAAACTCATAATGTGCATCCCCAGCAATGAATCGGAAAGAATCTATTCCCTGAGCGGACACAATGCCCTCGACCGCTACGATTGGTTTCGCAATGTTCAGTTTGCATTTCAGCCCTGAAAATGTGCTGTCCCTGTTTGTCTTAAACTCATCCAGCTTCATTTTATTACCACCTCTATATCTACTGCCGACTTCTTTTTAATACTCTCCGCCAGGATTTCGCATTTTTGAGGGATAGAAACCTCGCCATATGCCGAAGTAAATCCCCTTTTATTTACATTGATTTTAAAATCATATTCATCATTCATATCATAAATAACAATCCTGTTTTCATTTTGTTTCATATAAAATGCCGTCTTGTTAACATTGCTCCCATTCACACCTTCCAATATTCTCAATGGAATGGCAACCTCACCGGACTCTGTCAGCTCATGATAATATTCCCACACTTTTATGCCATTTTTATATGATGTGAGTGCTATCACAACAGGATTAGCATCGCACCACGGACAGGAACAGGAAGAATATAAATAATAATCCATGCCACATTCAGGGCATCTTATTGTATGATCAAGTGTTTCAGCCAGAACCTCGCACCACTCAAACATTGTCGTTCTCGTGGATTTTTTCTTTTTCCCTTCAGCTGAAAATGTTCTGTCAAAATATTTCATTAATCTAGGACTTATAACATAATCTGCCGGCATTCCCTTTGCCTCATCGCCCAGATGGTTGCTATCGTCTTCTACATCATATATCCAAGGAAATTCACCTGAATAAGCTCTATCTTGGGAATCATCTGCAAAATCATCGTCAACCCCCTCATTTAATAACGCCCCAGCAAAGGGGTGATTCCATGTCAGATTCCAAAACAATGAAACGGCAAATGAATAACAATCTGAATAAAATGTACTGCCTTTTCCCCGTAAAATTTCCGGAGCCGCGTACCCAGGAGTATAGTATCCACCATTTTTAACCGTGTAACTCTGAAAATTAATATTATCAGCATCTATCAACCACACGGCATTCGTGTCCTTCGTTGATACAAAGAGATTATTTGCGGAAAGATCACAATACACAAGTCCTGACGCATGCAACATCGAAAGAACAAATGCACTTTTTAAATAAGCCTCAATCCGTCTCCTTAAACCGCCGGAAACTATATACTGAGTGAAATCTCTTGCACATTCCTCATTCTCCTCCCGGATAGATTCCAACCATGCATTGGTGTATTCCGAATCAAAATCAAATTTATACACAAACGCAGTTTCGAAGGATTCCATCTCGTCCAGTAAAGTCATTGTATAGCCGGCATATGTTCTCAGAGTAACCTGTGGGAGTGTGATTTCTATGTTCTCTGGTAACGGAAGGGTTCTCAGAAAATCAAATTTTTCATTTCCTGATACATTTTTTGAGTATTCCATATTTTCCTTATCAAACTCAAGTTTAACTGCAATATTGGGATTCTGCGTTCTGTAAACTGCCCCCTGACCTCCTCTGGCAATTTCCTTGGTTAACGTATGCTTATATCCATTGATATCTTCAATGATGTCATTCTTCATCATCTTTCCTCCATCAACGCAAATGCCAGCGTCTTATCGTCTGCACCCGGCCAATCTTTCAACCAATCCTCAATTGACTTTATCAATTCTTCCTCGGTATAAGTTCTGTACTCTTTAATAAAGTCTATGGTGAATCTTTTTATTTCATTTTCTGTCATATTGCCGATTCCAACTCCGTCACTGCACAGTATGCCCCCATAAAATTTTCTATACGGAAATTCAATGCACTGTATCTTTTCTTCTATCAGATTTTCAGTGAGACAATCTGTTTCATTAGCGAAATAATCTTCCTTCTGATCAAATAATATCCTCACCTCATCATCTGCCCAAAATGCAACAAAACCATCTCCAAGTCTTACCGCAATTATTTTTTTCGAAAGCACAAGAAATATTAGCATAGTCGCATAACAATCATTTACCCGTCTTCCTCTAAGCTTATATAACCACTTTTCATGAACTAGCCTGGTAAATATTTCGGGACTCATATCATCGATTTCCTCCCGGAATTCCGATAGAATTTCACAAGCACTCTGGCACAGAGCCTCTGAACCTAACTCGGACAGTTCTTTACTCCCAAGACCATCAGAAACAACAACAATATAAGCATTTCCAATGTTCCTACTTGCATAACAATCTTGATTTTTATTGTGATAACTACCCTTTATGGATATCCCGTTCAACAACATACTTACCTCTCCGTGTATGACATAGCCTGCAAGCAGGTGATTATATCCTGCGGCTTGAATATATTTTTATCATCTATAAGACTGCGTATCGCAGGAAAATTGCAATCACAGCCCACCCCTATGCAGAAAACATTCTCTTTACCCTGCATTCCTCTAACAGCCTTTTTGGTTTTTATTGAAAATCCGCCATCCGAGAGTATTAGGATTTTCTCCCCCATATGCTGATTCACAAACTCCGCAATATCACCTTCAGAATTTACATCCTGAATGCGGAATTCTGTCAAATCATTTAAGGACTCAATTTTATCTCCCCACTGGTAGAGGAACAGAGTAATTGTTCCTTCTTCTTTTGAGTAGCCTTCAGCTGAATTTATTATATATTTCATTATGGATACTTTCCCATTTTCGCTCATGCTTCCGGAACCATCCATTACAATATTAATATTCATATACACCTCAATCAATTCTATAAGGTCTGAACCATGCCATAATCTCAAGATTGTCTGCGAAAAAAGCCCTGTTTTCTTTCATTGATGCAGACCCATAGGAAGTATTTGACAACAGACTGTTTTTTTCTTCTCCATTTAAGGCAAACCCTATTCTGTATTGAAAATCCTGCATCGGAATTCCGCTATTTTTTATTCGATTAAAGCTGTCAAAAAAAGCGATAAAATGATTCCTATATTTGTTTGCATCGTCCCAATATACCTTAAAAGCCTTTCCAACATCACTAGCTGCACCAAATTGTGGCGGTGGGAAGCCAATATCCTTCAAGGGATTGCAATTATCCATAATAACCAGTCTGTTCCTGTCGAAATAATAATCTTTAAATTTTTCAGTATACTCAGTAAGATCCGTAAGCTGAATTATTCTTTCGTCATTTACCGGAATATGATTTTCCCCGATATATATAATTTCATAATTCTCTAATGATACTGCTGCGGAATAGAGAATATTTTCAAGTAAATATCGTTTAAAAGCATCGTCATGACCGCATATTAACAAATTATTCTCTGATTTATCCTTAAATTGGATAGCCATAGGTTCAGCAGAATAATTCATAAACTGTCCAAGCACAATTGAACCCCGAGAAATGATTTTTTCAAAAGCACTTCTATTAATTTCAGGAAGACGCTGCCCATCAAAGATTCTGTTATCAAGTTTAATTCTTTCAGCACCACACGAGTACTGCAGTTGCTCAATTTTAGTTTCAATCAGTTCACTTTTCGCTTCTGGCACTGCAAACTTGACATTTCCGGAAAGATTTCCCTGTGTAATATTCATTATCGCAAACGGAATCTCTAATTCAGACGCGGCCTCATTGTTTGTTGTAATGCCACCAAGAATATTCTTTGAATCCTCGGCAGAACATTTTAATGCTATCCGCCCTCCAAATTGGGAAAGAATTCCTCCCGTATCCAAATTTTTAAGAGATTGAGTAGACAACACAATATGAATTCCACATGCACGCCCTTGTTTCACAAGCATCGTCATTTTTTCAATTGCAGATTCTTTTGTGCTTCCGGCAAAAAGCATCTGGAATTCATCTATAACCACAAGAATTCTCGGCATTGTTTCAACAGGATTTTTTATCTGATATGCCTGTATATCTTTGCATTTATTTTGCTTGAATTTTCTGAATCTTTCTTCCTGCTCTTCTATTAAATGATCCAGTACTGTAATTCCATACTCTGTATCTGCCTCCACAGCAACCAATGCTGCATTAGGCAGCATTGGATCCGCATAACGTGAAAACTCTACCCCCTCTTTAAAGTCAAGCAGATATACAATCAACTCCTCGGGGTTGTAATTCCAGCATGCGCTCATAATTAAATTATGCAGAAAATTTGATTTTCCAGAGCCTGTCGCACCTCCAACAAGATAGTGCGGGGTTCTATCTCCTATATTTAGTGTCACCTCCCCACCCCCGGATGTCGTATATCCTATAGGAAATGACATTTCCTTTTCTGAACTGCACGATACGATGCGATTATTTGCCAGCATCTCATCAAATGAATACATGGAATTGCATGTTTCAGATATGGATTTATTCAATTCCGTAAGCATACGGTCAAGTTTCTCGTCGTTCGGAAATTTCTCACCAATATTGGAAATCTCCAGATTTTCCAACAATAACGGTTCTGCTTCAAGGTTTAAAACTTTATGCAGGCGCACACTGTTTTCGATGCATCTCTTGAGCTCTAATTCCGTGGATTTCATCCGACTGTCTTCTGCTTCGAGAAGAAGTTCATTAAAAGAAAACAGCACCAAAAATCCGCATTCTTCACTATGTATAATGAGTTTTCTAAACATCTCAAAGCATTCTGCATCCATTCCTTCCGGAACACTCGTAAAAACAAAAATCTTATAGGGCAGTACCTTCTTATAATTGTGTTGCGAATACATACGCCTATTGTACGAATCCCAATCAGGTGTATCGTTCTTGATGTCGAATGTCCCCGAATATAAGCTTAGCATATAATCCATAACACTCTTTAAAGCATCCTTCAGCTCATTGGGTTTTGTCATCACTTTTTTTTGAGGAAACAACGCTTCATTATCAAAAAGCCTGTTAAAATTCCAGACGGATTTACCCAATCCAAAAGGGTCAAAGATATAATACTGCTGCCTGTCTTTAGGAAGAGAAAACATAAGTCTGAGCAGGATTTTATGAAACAGCACAACCTGATCGTCCTCACAAATATACATTGGTCTTTCAAAAGGGAATTTAAACATTCTCGGAACATATATGTCCAAATTTTCGTATTGAATTCGCATTTTCCCCAATGCCACTCTTCTTGGAAATCTGTATGTATCATTAATAAAAGATGAATTCAGCTCAATTAAGGCCGGTTGCTTTTTCCTTATAGTCTGACATAATTTATCTAATTTCCTTTGATAGTCAAGGATGCTTGAATTAAACGCCTCAACAATCCGTTCTTTCCGATGTTTGTATTCTACGTACTCTGATGTCACGATATGACCATTCTCGTTTTTGAACACCGCATCAAGGTTGGAAAAATCTCTGCTTCTTTTGGATATTACATCATCTATACATTTTATCAGGCCTTCAATTGTTTCCTGGTTTTGCACTGTATCATCTCCCAAACATCTATACTATGAGCCTCAATTCCATGGTCATCATTTTAATTTGAGCCACTTTTGCTTCTGCAATTTCGTATTCATGATGTAGTTTCCGTTCTTCCGTTTCCAAAGGAGCCATTACATCATTTATTACGGATGCCCCAAAAGAATCTTTGACTATATTACCAAAGTTCTCCTTTGTATGTAGAACATTATTTATGGTATCCTCAAACATCGCTCTTCACCTTTGACCTTACAAACTCTACGCAATCCCGATCAAGATCGTCTTTATAAGGGAGCATTCCCAGCATCGGTGATCCAGCTTCCCGGACTTTATCACGGAGCATAGTTTCCCTCTCCGAGGAAAGATCTTTGATATCTCTTGTACATACTGTGCAAGAAATATCGCAATCCAAGTGTCCCTGCGCTTGTTTTTCCAAATGCGACAATTGTCCATAAAGATAGTCTTTATGCCCGGCTTTTACCTCAATCCCAAGACTGCCACCTTCTCTGGCACCCATTCCCTCACCCTTACCGAGTATGAGTGGTTCTTTCAGTCCGTGCAAAAGCATATCAACCTTGGTATAAGAGCCATCCGAAAGATTTTCCCTGTGCTGTGTTTCAATTCTTGTACCCATTGGAAGAAAAGCTCTTATAACTAATTCCTCACACAGTCTTCCAACTATATTTCTCTTAATCTGAGTTAACGTAGCATTTTCCATTCCAGTAATCATTAAATTATGACTGTGCCGGTCTACTACTGCCCTAAAATCCATATCAGTTGCATAAAGATATTCAAGTATCCCATTTGTAACATTCTTGCTTGCATTAAGCCTATCGCGTATCTCATCCGGCTTAACCGGCTCATTCTCTTTCGGTTTCCAGCTATCCCATTCCAGTATTTCTTTTTTGGCTTCCGGAGAAATCCGCGACAAATACCGGCTTAAATCTTCATAAGCAAGTTGAAGTCTTTCCGATCCAACCAGTATTCTTTCTGAAATTTTCCCCTTAGAGAACCCAAACCTCATATTAAGGGTTTCACACATCTCCTGTGCTATATTTACACACTTCTGAGCCAGTTCACATCTATGTTCAATTCTTTGCCTGTGTTCAACGGCATTATTATATTCCTCAATGGCCTGTGCTAATTCCGGGGCTAATGCAGCGACTTCTGCTGTAGCGGCAACAATTGCAACAGGATTACCTGAAGCAATTGCAGCTGCTTCATCGGCCAGTGCTTTTGCCATCCTGGCTTCCGTTTCAAGCTTTTTTGCAAGTTTAGCAGTCTCAACAGCTTTGCATACATTAAGAATATTATTACTTGTATTTAACTCATCTTCAGATTCTGATAAAACCTGTTGCACAATGCGAAGCCCCTCGGCACATTGATCCTCTGTATCTCTTTTTATTTGTGCCAGGCTTCTTATTGTTTCTGCAATCACACCCAAATTTTTTACATTAACAGTATCCACCGTTCCTCCAACTGCAGAATAAACAACGATTTCATCTGCCCAAATATGTGCTTAAATCATCTGCCATAGTGCGCAAATGTGGTATCTGCTGTGCCGCATTTTCCTTAAAACTTGATAAAGCATTTAAAAGTTGCCTGTAATTTTCTTCAAAAGACTGTCTCTGCTGATCCTGCCATGTCTCTCCTAATGTCTGGAAAGCAGAATTCAGCCGATCCGTCTCTTCCGAAATAGTATTCAGATATGACTCAAGTGCGTTTGAGAAATTAACAATATCTTCCGGATTACCAATAGCCATAGCCATAACACATATCCTCCAAATCAGATGTATTCATCGTCATCATCCCCATCGGCTGACGGGTTGTTATCAAACTTTGCGGATGAAGGTCTGGGAATCGCATTAGGATTCTGAGAGCTCGCTCTAGTTGAGACTGACATCGTAAATTTCTGAAAACAGCCGGAAATATCCTTTGCCCCCTCTGCCATGAATACAAGAGCAGGATCACCTGTAAACTCCTCCAACATTTTTCTGTCAACATCATTCCCTATGGCAATGGCAAATCTCTGACATTTTGCAGACCTTCCATCTGTAATAAATCTATCAAGCGGCGCTTTCCATGAATCATTTGGCATACCATCTGAAACAAGAACAACTGCTGGACGGTAAATATTTGATGGTGTCGTAGTCTTATCATCAATCATATCTTTTGCCATAGTCAAAGCCACTCCAAGCGGAGTTGCACCATTCGCATTGAACTTATTTATCCCTTTCTTTTGAAGATCTACGACCGATGTGTAGGGCGTATGTAAGATGACTTCATTCCCAAATGTTATAACAGAGACATCAATGACAGTCTCCTTTACCTGTTCATCTACAAATGTGTTGACCATAGTCACAACAGAATCATAAAGTTCATCAATTTTTTCACCGCTCATACTTCCGCTCACATCGAGCAGAAGAATAACAGGTAACTTCTTTGCCGCAGGTGCCTTGTAATTGTTTGGATTAAATGCCATATTGTTCCTCCTTTGCAAATGACCGTCTTCTTGTGACTTCTTTTTATTATCTACAGGGGAGATGAGTTAGCCTTCCCTTTATCAGCTCCCCTGAAAGATTCACATTTTCCAAATAATTGAGGAAAACCTCAGTACTATTACTTGGATGTTGCCTGGTTCACAATAGTCAATCCCAGACTGATGATTGCTGATGATACTGAAACAACTTTGCTTGCTGCCTTAAGAACCTTCTTAATATCCATACTCCTTACCTCCGTTTGTAGTTGTGCTGTATCTCTTTGTTGAATTAAGAATACCAAATCAGAGGAATTTGTTATGTAAAAAAACTGTGCGAGCCAAAATCATTTCTTCGCATCGTTTTTTACACTGAATATCTTTTCCTTGCTGCAACTATCCGATTGTATATTTTTATCTGTATGCCACGAGGCTCTATCACTATCACATTGCTTCCCAGAGACATTATATCTCTGAGTACTTCAGATTCATCAAATCTATAATAGCTTAGTTCCAATCTATATTTTTCCTTATCACTATCATAGACAGCCTTTCTATCATAAAATGAAAAAAGTCTGAAACATCTTTCTATCACATGTTGGACCAGATCAACTTCTAACACAACTGTTTTTGAATTATTCCTCATGAACTCAATATATTCTTTTTTCAGGTCTGCCTTAGGTGTATTGTCACAAGACACATTTTTCATTGTGTCCAATCTTATTTTAATAAAGCGCTTATCCTCTGGTGAAAATGCGCACAACCTAAACATGTCATTGACAAAAGAATATTCTAACTTGACTGGCCACACGCAGGAATTCTTGTAGACATATTTCCCTTCATTTACATTATCAAACACAACCTGTCCAGAACATTTCAAGGCAGCCAGAATCACTGCAATCTTTTTTAGTAAATCCTCAGATTTTTCACGCGAATTTTGATTTTTTATCTCAACATCACGCATAGACCATTCCATCTGATCATATGCAATATCCTCTATTTTCTTTAAAGTTTCCGAATTTATAAATCCGCCCACATATGGAATGTCCGTAAGAGAGAATAGAGCTTCTTGTTCTATTTTATTAAGCCTTATTGGGAAACCATTTTTGAACATATATTCAAACTTCATGCCATTAAATTCAAAAATGATAGACTCTCCTTCATTTTTTGAAAACAGGGCTTCATACAAAGGGTAGTCTAATTCTCCCTCATTCAAATCCATCATTGCTTTCTTTATATCGCTTTCAGTCATGCCTTCTTCCCGGTTGACCAGATATGACAATAGCTCAATGTATTTATTTTCCGTTTCATCAAATAGCTTCATACTTAGCAATAGCCCTTTCGTAATCCTGGATAAGATGATTCTCCAATACTCCGTCCTTGCTTTGTATCACCTTGGCTCTTTCACCAAAACTTCTAATCCACGGAGTCATCTCCAATGGATCATTCACGCTAATAGAAAAGTTATACAGACCATCATGTATTTTCTCTATCTTTCCATCTTTACCTTCTCTCCTAATCCTATCTAAAACATACTGTTCTTTCTGCTCATCTATACAAAATTCTATAATTACAGTTGCTGGTTCTGTGCCAAGCCCAGAAGTACACCACGAGCTTTTTTCAGTTTCAGCACTTTTCACCGCTTTACAAAAAACAGAATCATCAACCACCTCAGCTACAGTGGCAGAAACGATTCTGTCTATTCTGCAGGTTTTAATCATTTCGTATTCGAGATCAAAATACAGCATATACTGTCTGCCATAAATACATTCATGAATAATTTTCAAAGGAACCACTGTGCTTACACGTTCTTCCCCTCTAAACCTGCGACTCAATGTCAGTGACCTTCTTGAATGAATAGATTTCAAAATTTCTATTGCCACATCATTATCTAATACATTAAATAGATGGTTGTGCTTATATTGAAAGCTTGTAATATCCGAAAGCTCCACATTTCTTTCCACACTAAGATATAATTTAAGCTTCCTTTGTAAAAAGAAATATGGCATTTCAATCGGTGAAACATTTTTCACAAACTCCAAAAGGCAATATAAATCAATTAATTCTGAGTCTTCAAAAGCAGCAAAATAGTCGTCTGTAATCTCATATAAAACCCTTCTTCCTTTTCTTATGGTTTTTATCAACCCCTTTTCTGTCAGTTCCTCCAGTTTTTTTCTTAAATTATCCTTTGTATAAATAATCTTATCATTTTCCTCTGGAATAATCTCCAAAATTTCTGACAAAGTTATACCCTGTTTATTCTCAAGCACTGATAAAATAAAAAAATATGACATTGCATCAAGAATCGTAAATGATTTATTTCTGTATGTCTCCGCAATAAAATTTTCCGATGTTTCTGTCATATCATAAGAACAGTACGGAAGAACTCTTTTCCCATCCCTTTTCTTTTTTATAAATTTTGAAGGTAGATACGATGCTATGCGCCTTTGTTCATTATCATATTTCCTACCACTTATCCCTTTACTGATATAATCATCCCTACTAAAACATCCAAATATATAAATATCCCTCAGAATATCTCGTATATCAGCGTAATCCCTTATTAGCAGTTTAGAATCACTTATTGACATCGTTTATTCGCCCCCCAATCTTTCATAACACATTAATATCTATTCACATCTCCTCGTCATTGTATAACATCAGTAAAATAATATTAAGATCCTCTGCATCTCATGAAAAACATTCGCATATGCGTATGATGATATTCATGGATACCGGTTCCCTTATGCCTAACATTCTCCTAAATAATTATACCACAAAATTTCTGATTTTTCGACAAAATTTTGATAATTTGAATTTTTTCGATATAGCATTTTTCAATCACTCCAACAAATCAGAAAACATTTTACCTCGTCCCTTTATCTTTCTGTCTTGTCTGATACGCCCTACCCGCTTCTCTTTCTTTTACTATCTGCTTTTTCTGCCTGAGCTTATTCCTAACACTCATGGAATCTGCCGCTTTTTCTCCGTAGAATTTCTCATACTCCGCACGAGCCGCCCGATACTCAAGATACTCTTTCTTCGCCGCATCAAATTCTTTATAGAATGCCCGCACGGAGTCAAATTTATATTCCCTTGCAATGGACGAAAGCCTCTTTTTCATATTTGAAATCTGATTGTCGATAGCGTCAATTTCCTGTTGTAATTCCTTCCGTCTGCCGCCCTTAAAGATGCCCGTGCATTCAGATAATTCCTTTTTTAGCTTATCACGTTTTTTCTCACGCTCGAAAATTGCCTTGTTCTGGTCTTTGAGCCTGCTGTCAATCTCTTTCAGGCGGGGATATTTACTTGCAAGTACGGAAAGCTTTGGCAGAGGCAGTCTTTCTGCTTCCAGTCGCTTTGTTTCAGTCGGAACAGATTTTTGTTCCGTTTTAATCTGCTCGATAATAGATTTGTTGACTGTCGCTGTATTTTGGTGCTGTAGCTGCTCTGTTTTATTTCGTGCATCTGCTTTAGCTTTACGCTGCGGGCTTATGGGAAATGGCATCTTCTTCCTTTCCGACTGAATCGTTGGTTCATTTTTTGTATAGATAGGAAGTTCCATTTCTTTCGGCATTTCCTTTTGTGCATCAGTGACTTTGCCGGTAACCTTTCCCGTTATATCCATTACCTTCTGCATAACCTTTGCAATCAGATTCTCCAGCAGCGCAATCGCCTCCCTGACAATCTCCCCGAACAACTCTGGCTTACTGCCATTCTGCTCCACGGATTCCTTTACCCTATCCATGATCTCCGTCTTTTTCAGTTCCACAACATCCGTCTCAAATACACCACTGACGATGGCACGGTCAACAGTCCTGTTCCATTCCATGCGGATTTCATTGTCTGCCTTTATTTCTTCTGCTTTCGGATTATTTTTGCCGATTTTCTTTGTCGCAAGGTATGGGCTGTTTTTATCAAATATGCTGAGCCGATCCTTGTCATCAATTACCATCTGGTTGATTAAGTCCGTATAAAATACCTTTGCCTCTTCTAAAAAGGATTCCTGCTTGAAGCAGCTGTCTTTTACGGCAAAAATCCTACGCTCGTATACTTCGCCTTTTTTGATGATTTTGCAACCCTTGCGGATATTCCCATTCCCGTCAAGTATCTCTTTCTTCGTACGAACATGTTTTCCCTGCTCGTCATAGAACATATTCCGGGTGGCAGTCTTTTCTTCCGGCTGGTCTAACTGCTTCCTCTCCGCAAATATCATATGGATATGCAGGTTTGTTTTCCGTTTATTGTGATGGAGCGCTGCAAAGCATTCCACATCGTACTTTCCCTTAAATTCATCAACCATCTTTTTCAGCAGATAATTATGGTCATAATTGATAAAACTTTCCGGCAGGGCAATTATTAACTCCCTTGCTTCAATACATTTTCCATTCGTCCCGCTTTTTTTAAATTCTTCCTGATTGCACTTGGCAAGTTCCCGCCAGAATGCCCTGTCCGGCTCCGTCGCATAGACTTCATACAGATACTCCTGCTTGGCGTGGCTTGAAATATAGGTGATGCGTCCTGATAAATTATGCAGCTTCGCCATTTCTATAAATGAATTTCTTTTCATGAATGCTTTTCTCCTTCCTTTGGCGGATAATCTAATACCGCCACTTTCTCTGTGAGCAGCCACCATAGGGCGGCTTATTGCGAACCCATGCCCGTATCCGGGCGGTTCACGGCTGTCTCTTTCTGACAGCCGTAAAAAGGACTTCTACGAAGTCCCGTAGATGTTGCTACATATTTGCCCCAAAATGTAGCCGTCGGTAGCAACAGCATCCACACGCCCTATCTTTCGAGCGGCATGGATAAATACAGTCCGGCTCTTTCGGACTGTAAATTTGCGCTTGCGTAAATTTGCCCCGGCAGGGCGAAATACCCCGTAGCATAAGCCGAAGGTTTGTGCGGAGGGTGTATTTCGCTCTCAAACGCCGAGGGCTTAGGGAAGGGCTTACGCCCTCCCCGGAAATTGCTGCCTGACACTCCTTGGGCTACTCCGAAACAGTTCGTAGAGCAGATTCTTTACGGGCATAAAAAAGCCGCCTGCCTGAAAACTGGTATTCCAGCTTCAAAACAGACGGCTACATTTGCGCCCTTATTTGCAGCCTTCCGGCTGCTTTTTACCCTTATTTTGCGGGCTTAAATGCCCGCCCTTTATTATGCAGCCTTATATGGCTGCCCTTTGTCCTTATTTTGTAGCCTTTCGGCTACCCTTTGTCGGTCTTTTATGAAAATATGGATGCATTTATGCTCTGATGTGAAAAAATCCACAAAAATAAGGCTACAGTAAACCTGATTACCATAGCCCCACTCTGCAAATATATTAAAATGCATCAAAATCAATCAAATCATTGTCCGGCGGCTCTATGGAATGCTCTGCTCCGGCATCTCCGCTCTGCGTCACTTCATTTTTCGGAACAGCGCCGTTCATGACACCATTTCCGTTTCCTGCGCCGTCTGCCAATGCCTGTCCATACACCATGCCGCCCTGCACTGCCGGATATGCCCCCATAGGAACGGATAAAGGAAAAGGCTGTATCTGCGCCATATACATTCCAAAAAGTGCCGGAAGGTTGGATATCACCTTCTTTTCCACCGCTTCCACGATACGCTCT
>Ga0137308_101323_pt1 | contig 25260 bp, 29 predicted proteins | sample Inofrocosms_June_FD_97181 | JGI IMG/M metagenome (GOLD analysis project Ga0137308, IMG submission 97181) | Mouse cecal microbial communities from Vienna, Austria - N-Acetylneuraminic and N-Acetylglucosamine D2O microcosms_June | ecosystem: Host-associated > Mammals > Digestive system > Large... | reverse complement strand
TCACCTGCGGTGATGGCTGCGCGTTCCGTTGGAACGCTGAAAACAGAAAACAGAAGGAACCCTATTGCCGTGACTTCTGCGATTCCCTCTGCGGTTCCCGTCCGGTGGGAATGTCCAGCAAATGTTCCACATTTGCCCGGACATTATAAAGCTCTTTCATATCAGCTCTGGCCTGTTTGTAAGAAGAATAGACTTTCCGTTTCTGTTCCAGAAGTCCGGCATATTCCTCCCGCAGAGATTTGACGGAGGGCAGTTTTGTGATCCCCAGCTCGTCAAAGTATTTTTTCGCCGCCTGGTGCAGAAGGATTTCCGTCTCATGCACCGCACGGAATTTTTTGCTGTACCCGGCTTTCCGGTACTCCACATAGACTGCCCGCGTCTTGGCATAATTTACGATCTGTTTCTGCAGTTCCCCGTTGGCGGCCATCTGTGATTCCAGTTCCTTGATCTGTACCGACAAAGCATTGAAGCTGGCGGTAGCGGCATCTGATTTTTTCTGCAAATCCTCATAGCTCATATCGCCATGCTCTTTGAGATAGATTACCGCCTGGGAAAGCTGCTTTAAGTTGAACACCTTCGCCCAGCGTTCATACCCCGGCCCTTTGCCGGAACGGACCGCTGCCTCAATGTCCATCAGCAGACCAACTTTGGAAACCGGCTTTTGGGGAGAGGTACGACGCGGCTTCACCGTCCGGGTGCCGGCGATCCGTTCTTTGATGGCCTGCTCGGTATAGTCGCCCTTTAGCGTGTCACATCGGCTATATCGATCCTCCGGCGACAGGCGAAAACGGAGGTACTTCCGCTCCCGGTTGACTTCAATCCCAGCCGCCTCCAGTTTTTTCAAAAATTCTTCAAAGTCCTTCGGCTTTTCTTCCAGGGCTGCGTCAATAGCCCAGCGTAGCTGCTCCTGATGGGAGGGCTGTTTCTGACTTCCCATCCAGGTGCCGTAATGGTCCCGGCTGGGCTTCGGATTCTCCACAATGGAAAGCCCATGCTCCAGGCACAGCTTGTCATTCATGCGCCGGATCGCCCAGGTGGAACCCCAGAAGTTGCGGAATTTTTTCTGACAATCCAGCGTGGTAGAGTTTATAATGATGTGATTATGGACATGGTGTTTATCCACATGGGTGCAGACAACAAAAGCATGGTTTCCCTTCGTCAGCTTCAATGCCAGCTCCCGCCCAATCTGGTTCGCTTCTTCCGGCGTGACCTCACCGGGCTTGAACGCCTGCCGGAGATGGTAGGCGATCACATCATCCGCGCCCCGGCCACGTCCGGTCAGGTTCGCATACTGTCTTTTCGACAGAAGGAACTCCGCATCGGCAATCCGGGTATCACACTCATACCCATAAATGAATTTTCCAAAATCTGTTTTCTGCGGATTCTCCACATAGTCAATGATGTCTGCAATCGCCGTGGAGACATCCCGGCCTTTCCCGACATGCAGCGGCATGAGCCGTGTGGTCGCCATCCCATCACCCCCTTACTGTAAAACCGGCTCTGTTATCGTGCCTGTTCTTTTTTCATTTTTGGTTTATTACTGTGAGCCGCCTGCTGCCCGGCATGTTTGCCCAGACTGTCATGTATGGAAGGCTTTTCACTTTGTTCCTGAGTAAGCTCCTGTTGGGTCAGTTTCCGATATGTGTCCATACCGGGAATCAGTGAAAGGCTGCGTCCATTGTCCCAGGCAACCCCAATCTGGCCTATGTCATCCACATACTTGACAGTTCCGTGGGTGCCAGCGGGCACCGGGGCATAGGGATCGTCCATATGCTGCAACAAAATCCGGGTATTCGGTGGGTAGGTCTGACGTATAAACTCCACTTGGTTACGGCTCATAAACTCTTGATTCATCTTGAAATCCTCCTTTGCAATGTCTCTGATTTGGGTAAGAAATAAATCCATTAGTCCTGTATGGCTGCGGTCTACAACAAAATAAACATTCCTGTCATATCCGAAACCGTCTTTATCCTCACAGACCGGGATTGTCTGCGCCCAGGCTTTGTTATCACGGGAAATTCGCCCATCATGTTCTTTCTGTCGAACCGTGTTGGCAAGGACATAGAAAATCCGACCAGGATCAAATTGCTGTAAGACCTGCTGCACACATGCGGGGCCTAAACGGTTATCCCGGTAGTTGTCCGCAATGGCCTGTTCGATTGCCTCCTTACATGCAATGTTTGCTTTGTGGGAAGCGCGGTACTGATCCAGCTCCCCATGCTCGTGCGCGTAAGTTGCAGAATGAAAATAAATTGGTGTTGTATCTTTCAATGAAATCCCTCCAATCAAAAAGCTGCCATGACAGACAGCCCGAAATAGCAGAAAAGGGCGGGGCTCTTTACGCCCCGCCGAAACTGTTTAACCAAATATGAAATCCCTGAGTGCGCCGTTCACACCGCCGATCATTCCGGTCAGCCAGGCCGCCGCCATTGGCAGACCATAGGGGCTGATCAGAAATGCAATCACCAGCCATGAAAGCCCCGGCCAGAATCCGGCAACGAAAAACAACACCAGTGCCGCCAGAAATACGATTCCTGATAAAATCCCCAGCACAGCACCGGAAACGACCACCATAAATTTACACACCAGATAGAGAATCCCCGTAACCACTACGAAGGGAAGTGCCAGCAATTTACCAATCAGACGCATACGTCCGCCTCCTTTCAAAGAGAAACATATTGTCCCTCTATCAAAATTCTACCGTGCCGGTTTCCGGAAAGCAATGGCGTTTTTTCCTGTTTACGAAATGTTCGCAAATCCCCGCAGCAGCTTATCCATGCCATCCCACAGACTGTCCAGACGGGCGCGCAGATCGTCCACGTCGGCAGCGTAAATACTTCCGGTCTCATTAGCGCGTCTGGCATACTGGTTTAAGTTATTGGAGCAGATACGCAGGAGCCGTATCATTTCCTGAATGTCGCTCATATCCAGATGGATGATATAACCGTCTACCGCCATCTTGCGCAAAAACGCGGAGAGGTTGGTAATGCCAAGCTCCGCCATACGCCCCTTTACCAGCTCCGCCTCCTGTTCAGACATGACGAATTCCACCCGGACGGATTTTTTGTTATGCCCGGCTTTCATCGTTCCGGCTCCTTTTTATGCGAAGGCGGTTTAGGGGTGGAGGCTGCTGCCGTCTTTGCCTTTTCCAGTTTTCCCCGCATGGTGTCTTTTTTCAAGCTGTCCATATATTCCTGAATATTGCCGGGCTTTGCATGGTAATCCCGCTTAACATGCTCCCGCCGCAGGATTGTTTGTAATTCCCGCTCGCTTTCCGGCAGCCAGGTCACACATTTGGAAGTTCCATGTTCTGCCTTAAACATGTTGATCTGTTGCATATAGTTATCATGGGGGAAAACTGCCTGTGTACCATCCTGGAACAATACCGATACTTTTTCAATCTCACAGGAAAGCTGCTTGACCCGCTCCACGTGGGCGTGATAATCGAGAGGCCAGATACAGCCGGTGACTTTCCCGTCCTGTATGCCATCCAGCCGGATTGCATACGCCAGGATAGAATCTTTCGTCTGCTCATGGTAAAACCGCCACACCTTATTTTCGTGGCTGTCCTGCAGGTAAACATCCCTTTCCCATAAACAGTAAGTGCCGCAGGTCCTGGACATCCATAAAAGCTGTTCATTCTCGCCATTTTTGCAGGCCGCAAGATTTTGTATCAGTTCCTTGTCAATATCAAAATCGTCCTTATAATGCTGTGTGTGTAGCTCTACAACCTTCCCTAAAAAGTCCAGTACGTCCACGCCCTCGAATTTTACCGCCGCCATCAGCGTTCCCTTTCCGGCGCAGGAGGTGCAACCAGCCTGGCCTCATGTTCCGGGCGGTCTGCTTTCAGCTTTTCCATAAGAGAGGTTTTTTCCTCCGGCAACGTCTCCGGGGCAAGCTCCTGGATTTCCTCATATGTCTGCCCGTCTGTCAGGTCGGGGCGCACAGGCGGTTCGTTGTTGAGCCTGCCATCCAGCATATTGTAATTTCCGGTCTGGCCTTCCTCGTAAAGCTCCGCATTACGCAGATAGCTCTCCGGCGGCTGGAAGGGCTGCCCGGCAAACAGGATTTCCCTGTGGGGCGTAAACTGTGATAGCACGCCGTCTCGAAGACTTGCAAATTCTTCATACTGGCGCAGGGTAAGGCCGCGCTCCAGCATTTCCGCCTGGGTATGCGCCCAGCCCTCCCCATAGAGGAAATAGTACATATCCGGCTGGTCGCAGACAAAGCACAGGGAGCCGTCCTGGTTGTCATAATAGGATGCCTGCATATCCTGATAGTGGCAGCGTTCCTCACGCCCCAGGTACACCCGGTTATCCGCGCCCAGCATGGCGACCATGCCCGCATAGTTGCTGTGGACCGCAGAGCGGATTTCCACCAATGGGTCCGCCTCCGGCATGATCTGTCTGCCGGGAATCTCGTTCTGCTTTTCCGCCGCGTGATTTCTCGGCGTCACTTCCGCATGGGCGCGGGCATCCAAATCCGGATGTGCCTGCACGGAAGCCTTTCTGACGGCGCCCGGCTCCGGTTCTTTCTCCTGTGCGTAATAATGGACATTGGCGGTGGTTTTGCTGTTCATTTCCCTGGCATAAGCCTCCGCAGCCTCGCGGGTGTCAAATTCCAAAGGTTTTCCATCTTCCTTGCACCACGCCTCGGCATGGCCGAAGATGGAAGCGCCGCTGCGCACCGCCCATACGCCGTAGGTTGTTTCTTTTTCCATACTGATCCTCCTTATCGTTCCTGCTGTTTTGACGGTTTCTGCTTTTGGGGCGTCTCCGTCTGCTTTGCGTCTTTTATCTGCTGCCGGAGGGAAGGTCTGTGCTCCGGCTCCGCTTTGGAATCCGTGATATTGACATATTCGCCAATGATACAAAGCGCCTCCCCGTAACTGCCGCAAGCAAACACCCGGTCCTTCATTTCCTTTGCCTGGTCCTTCAGGTCATGCTCCCGCAGGGTACGGGCCACAATGCCTACCAGATTGAAAATATTGCCGTCCTGGCCGATCAGCGCACAATCCGGTTTTTCCGGCTCCGGCGAAGGCTCCCCGATAAAACCGCCCAAACGGTTCGGCACAAAATCGGACAGCCAGGTGCCGCCGAAAGTATCATGGGTCTGTAAACGCCACATGGCAAGTTTCCCAATGTCCAGCTTTATGTCCTCGAAAGGATAGAGCAGACAGGTGAGCTCCCCATACTGGAAAGTGGAAACATCCTCAAATCTACTGCCGTCTTTCAAAATGCCCGCTTCGGTGAACATCTCATTGATCCCGTCCACCCATTCCTTCAAATCCCCGCCGCAGCCCTGTAAGATCAGGCCGTCTTTGCCCTCCATGCGCCGCAGGTCATCGGTTGTGATCGTATTGATATTCAAAAAATCGCCTCCTATCGTTCCTGTTGATGATTCGTTTTCTGCCGAGTGGCTTTTGCCCCCGGCTGTTTCTTTAGCTGCCTGCGGACAGAGGGTTTCTGCTCCGGTTCCCGCATATCCGTAAAAATATCGGATAACGGCTGCTCCCAGCTTTCCCCGAAGCCACGGACTACCGTGCCTGCCAGCGCGCCGTTTTCCTGAAACATTTTCAGTGTGTCAAAAGCCCGGTCAAACAGCTTGATATTTCTCTTATCCACACAGGGGGCAAAGTGGATCACCCCTTTTGGATAGCCCCCGCCAGTGCCGATCCAGCCCCGGACAAAATCGTCATAGCCTTTTGTGATCCCGGCGTCGGCCAGTTCGTTGGCATGGCTGGAAACCATTGTACCTGTGGCTGCATACTGATAACCTAAGACCAATATGCCGGTTTTCGGGTTATACATAAAGCGCCGGTTATCAATCCGCTGCATATCGATCACCTGCCTCCTGGTATCAATCCGCATAAGCTCTTTTGTAATTGCTGTCTTTTCTATCTGCATCCCTCCCGTCCGTTGATTTGTCCGCAACTTAGACCCGTTTCGGGGCGTCAGAGTATTCTAATACAGCCGCCCCTCAAACCGGGTTCCGAAAGCCTTGAAAAGCAAGCCCTTTTGGGGTTAAGTTGTGGACATATTACCTCTGATTTTGCCTGATCCGGCGCTTGCGTTCCCGCTCGGATTTCCGTCTGGCAAAGGCGCGGCAGGAATCCGAACAATACGCCTGGCTGGTGGTAGGCAGATAGGCTTTCCCACAGACCGGGCATGTTTTCTGTTTCAGGGAAGTGTCCTCGCCAGTAATGGCAGATTCCAGCGCCGGGTCCACCGGCAGCACCGCCTCCTGAAAGTACCGGCAGAAAGAACCGGTCCACCATTTATGCAGCATATAACAGGGGCAGTCTAAGGGGAGGCAGAGCCTATCCTGATTGTCATGGTTGGCGCACAGGTCTGTTACCAGCCTTCGGACCCTTGCCCGTTCCTGTCTGGTTAATTCCCGTGAGGGCTGCCCGGTCATTTCTTCCTGCCTTTCTTAGCCGGAAATACCAGCTTGAAATTCACATATTTACCGCCTGTATCATCCAGCAGCACCACCGCGTCATAGGTCTTTCCCGTCTTTTCGCTGTAAAGCCCGGACATGGAAACGCGGCCCTCTTTCAGAAGGGCCGCCGCCACAGACTTTGTTATGGATTTTTTCTTGCCGGAAAAGAATTTATTGTCTTTCCATAGCGCAAAGGCACAGTCCCGGTTATCACAAAAGAACCCTTTCTTACCTTCATACACGGAAGCACCGCAGCGGGGGCAGGCGCCGACAGCCTCACGCCCGTTTCTTTTTGCATCGGGGAACAGGCCGGCAAAGCGTTCCTCCGGGGCGGTATGCTCCTTTACCAGCGTCCGGCTCATATCCGCAATCTGCCCCATAAAGGATTCTGCGGCCAGCTCGCCGCGTTCCACCTGCTTCAGCATGGATTCCCATTCTGCGGTGAGCGTAGGCGATTTAATATTGTCCGGCAGCACCAGGATCAGATTCGTACCTTTTTCCGTTGGAATAAGCTGCTTTTTCTTCCGCTGCACAAATCCGGCAGAGACCAGTTTTTCCAGCGTAGCCGCACGGGTGGCCGGGGTGCCTAACCCCTTGCGCTCGGCATCCTCCGGCATATCCCCGGCGCCGGCGGTCTCCATAGCTGCCAGAAGGGAATCCTCCGTATAGTGTTTTGGCGGTGATGTTTTGCCCTCCCGGACGCTGGCAGAGACCGTTTCAAATATCTGTCCCTCCTGCAGCACGGGGAGGGAGGCATCCGTGTTCCCGTCATCCTCCGGTTTGGATTCTTTTAATCCCATGCGGTAGAGATGTTCCACTTCTTTCCATCCGGCCTGTAATACGGTTTTTCCCTTTGCTGTAAAGGAATGACCTTGGCAATCCAGAACCGCCGTCACCGCCTCGAACCGGTGCGCCTGAGCCGTGGCAGAGAGCAGCCTTGCGGCGGTCAGCGTCAGGACATCCCGCTCCCCGGAAGGCAGCTCCGATAAATCCGTCCGGGCGATCTCCACCGTAGGGATAATTGCGTGATGGTCGGTGACTTTGCTGCCATCGGTTATGCGGTCAATATCCGGTTCCCCGGTGCAGCCTTTTCCAAATGGCATATGATTTCGCAGCCAGAGAACCATGGAAGCGGCGGTTGCCTGCATATCCTCGGTCAGATACTGGCTGTCCGTCCGGGGATAGGTCGCCAGCTTTTTCTCATAGAGGGATTGCACATAGTCAAGGGTCTGCTGTGCCGTATAGCCATAGATGCGGTTACATTCCCGCTGCAAAGTCGTCAGGTCATACAGGCGGGGCGGCTGCACCGCCTTAACCTGCTTCTCCACGGACAGCACCAAAGCAGCCTGCCCGTCACAGTCCATACGGATTTTTTCACCCTCATTTCTCCCAGACATCTTTTCGCCGGAGGCAGTAAAGCCGCCGCAGGTGATCTCCGGTACATAAAAGGGCTTGCTCGTAAATGCCTGAATATCCGTCTCCCGCTGGACTAAAAGGGCCAGCGTGGGTGACATGACGCGCCCCACATTGAGCGTGACGCCATACAAGACAGAGAAAAGCCGGGTGGCGTTAATACCGACCAGCCAGTCAGCCCCGGCCCGGCAGACCGCCGCATCATAGAGCTTATCGTAGTCGCTGCCAGGGCGCAGGTGTTCAAACCCGTCACGGATCGCCGCATCCTCCATACTGGAAATCCAGAGGCGTTCCATCGGTTTCTTACATCCGGCGTGCTCATAGACTAGACGGAAGATCAGTTCGCCCTCCCGTCCGGCGTCGGTAGCGCATACCACAGAATCCACCCGCTTGTCTTTCATCAGTCGGCACAGAAGGTCAAGCTGCTTTTTCTTGTCCTTCGGCACCTCGTATTTCCATTCTTCGGGCAGGATCGGCAGATCACCATAACGCCATTTAGCATACTGTTCCCCATAAGCCTCCGACTGCGCCAGCTCCAGAAGGTGCCCCACGCACCAGCTCACCAGATAACCGCCGCCCTCCAGGTAGCCGTCTTTTTTCTCATTTGCACCCAGAACTGCCGCCAGCGACATGGCGACGGAAGGCTTTTCTGCAATCACTAACTTCAATGTTCAGACCTCCTTTGCATATCTTCAAATTCTTTGTCCGCCTGCTTTCCCGTCTGCAAAAGACACATCAGCACAACGCCGGCAGACATTCCTCCGGTAAATGTAAGAAAGTGTGTAATCATGTTCCACATAAAAATCGCCTCCTTATTGAGTTTGGTTAATAAAAAAAGCAAAGGCTTTCAACACCTTTGCTTTTTATTACAAAGAAAAAGCACCACCAATAATATGTGGCGCAGTTTCAAAGATATTTAATTGGGAGAAGGGAAGATTAGATGATCTATAAGCATTGATTCATGTGTAAAAATCATAGCATATTCAAATTATCCCTTTTTCTTATGGAGCTTTAAGTCAATATTTTTTGTTGCTGCTGCATCCTGCAGTAATCCGGCAACAAAAGAGCTTTTTTCTTTGAGCGTCATTGTTTCCATATCAGATTTACGATCAATTTCTTTAAGTACCGTTTGCAGCTCTTGTAGTTCTAGCAGGTTGACGGCTACACAAAAGAGTGTCTTTTTACGGCCATCATTATAGCCCGACAAGAAAATCCCCAGGATTTTTGCTTTTTCCGTCTGTTCTGCATTATAAGAGTCTATCCCGAATTGTTTGGCCTTTTCCATATCGGATTTTCGACTTCGATGTGTTATAAAGGAATCAAAATCGTCAATATGATCGTATTTTTCACAGGGGTATTCGCTGCATTGGAAACAGTATTGAGCGCCGTTGTGCTCCATGCTGCACCTTGCGATTTTGCAGGATTGATTCCCCTCACCACCACCGCAACCGGGACAGTATTTATTCAAGAACATAGGGCAAAGCCCACAATTCAAACCGCAGAGGGAAAATAATTGATTTGATCGGTTAAATCCTTTCATGGAACCTCCTAATGTAAGAAAGACAAATCCTAGTTTTCCAGTTTGATAAACCGGAATTTACGTTGCTGTTACTTTTTCAAAAAATCACTAAATTCTTTCAATTCCTTTTTTGTATCTTCGGAAAGCCTGTTATACTCTGTATCATGAATCGCCCCCTCTAACGTATATAAATGTACCAGACAAACATTTGGATATTTCTGCTTTAATCTAAGAAATGCGTCTTTTGCACCTACCTCAATTAGTTTCTCGGAAGATTCAATACCAACAGATATTAGCTTTTTTTCCATTTCTTTACCAATATTCATCATAGCTGTTAATTCTGACATATTTATTTTCAACTCTCCTTGTTCTACTCATTTTTTAAACTGGAAGTTTCTTCTCTATTAGCGGTTATATTTTGCTCCTGCATAAACCAGCAACGCCAATCCCACAACAAATCCCAATGAAAAAGCGATAAAACTTAATGCTGAATCTGTTATACCGATTATTATAGCAGTCACCAAAAGACCAATTCCAATAAAAATAACACCCCAACCTGATATTTTACAAAAAACCTTTTTATCACTTGGAGACACTTTGTCATAATGATAACTATGAAGCAAAGTGATTTTTTCCTTTTTCCACATCAAGCAACCAAGATATATAAAAACAAGTGCAAGTACACCTATTCCAATCGCAACACCTATCGTTTCCGTCATAACAAGCTCCTCCAAAATTCCGATTTATCTATTTCTGAATTGCCAGTTCCTATTATATGATTTTGAAACTCAAAAAGCAATAGTGCCTATAACATAATTCCGTAGACCGCCGAGCGTATGAGGAAAATGCGGGCGAATGTGACGCGATAGGGGCGAAATAAGCCTTGATTTATGCGGCTTTCCGGGCGGGAAAATAAGGCGGCAAGGGATTATACCTTTCCCCTCAAAAATGCCGTTCTATTGCATAACAAACTAATCTCTGCACCCATGAGAAAACCGGGGCGCGGTGGTTACTAAAAAGCTGCCGCGTCCCGGCTTTTCTTTTGTCCTACAAATTCAAGTTATGCAGTCATTTACTTGTTTAATATAGCATAAACAAAAGTGTCTTTCCAAATTGGATTGTTATTATCATCTTTCCAAAAATAAACATTTTGTTTATAATGTGCTTCTCTTTCAAAACCTAATCTTTCAAGTAGTTTCCATGAATTCAAATTACATGGGTCACATTCAGCAAAAATTCTATGTATCCCTTCAGAAAATGCCTTCTTTATTAAAGCCGTACAACTTTCCTTAGCATATCCTTGTCCCCAATATTGTTTATTAAATACATACCCAATTTCAAGAGATTCAAATTCTCTTTTTCCGAGATACACATTTCCAATCATTTTACCATTAGATTTTAATTCAACTGCAATCATTTCCTCGGTTGAAATTCTCCAATCAAGATTTCCTTCCACCTCACTAATATTCATTGGTTTATATGGTTCATGTTTTACCACTTCTTCATCAGATAAATATTCATACAAATCTTGTAAATCCTCTTTACAATATCTTCTTAAAATCAATCTATCCGTTTCTGTAATAACTTTCTTTTCTGCCATCATATTTACCTCACTAAATTCCCGATTTGTTTATTCGTCCATCAGGTATTATCTGTTTAGAAGTTTTGTCAAATCCTCAATAGAAGCGTCCATTTTCACAGAGACTTCTTCCATTGTCATGCCGGAAGCAAGAAAACGCTTTATCACCATTTTCATATCCTCGCCGACCTCTATGATATGCCCGTCCAAATCGTAAAACCGGATCACCCGTTGACCCCAGCTATGCTCGATCACTTCTCCCAGATATTCAATATCCGGGTATTCTTTCAACTTGTTCAAAAAACCGTCAAAGTCCTGTTCCTCAAAGACGATTTCCGCATTGTTGGATTTCTTTAATACCTTTTCTTTTGGCAGATCTACAAGCCAGTCAAAATCCTGCTGCAATGCCAGGCCGCAGGTAAAAGCAATATTTCTGCCATAATCCTGGAACACCTCTAATCCGAACAAATCCTCATAAAATTTTCTTGAGGCGTTAATGTCGGCCACCGATATAAGCGTACATACATGTTTCATGCAAATACTCCTTTCAAACTGTGGTTTCCCATTTCCACAAAAGGTTATCTATCATTATCTGTAAGTCCAACCGAATTTGTCACTGACCTTCTCGGTTGAACATTTATTATACCATAGAGCAGCCTGTATCTCTACTTTTTTATATCCGGTTTTGTCCAAGATTTGTCCTGTTTTTGTCCAAGATCAGCCCTACGGGTATTTCCCGCAGTTCTTTCCGAAATTGATGCGCAAACCGGATGGCCCTAACCGTGCCTCCTTTTTCCCTCCCGTCATACACAGCGATCACCCGGTCTGAGTGTTCCACCATGTAGCAGTTCCGGTGGGAATAGACGCTGGGGTGGTATTTCTCCTGCATGACAACAACATCCGCGCAAGCCTCCAGCATTTCATAAGTCCGGCCCTTTGCCATCATGCTGTCCAGGCGCTTTTGATAGGGAATGACAGCAATCAGCTCCAGCGCGGGATTTGTCTTTTTCTTCTCCAGCACGATCTCGGCAAAATACTGGTCCACGCCGTCCGCAAAACCGCTCATAAAGCGGGTAAACCCGTCTGCAACGGCAGAATCAATTGCACGCCGCAGGGCTGCCTTTACATGGTTAATCTCTTTCTGTGGTAAATCTCTGTGCCCGGTGACACAGCAGGTCTTTCCTTCCATTTCTATTCCTCCATCCGATAGGTGTTATTCTTCACTTTCCATATTGTAATAGATTTAATTTAGCAAGTCAACGAAAACACCCCTTTTCCCTTTGCGAATAATACAAGGGTGTGAGGTACAATCTATTACAGAATGGGAGGTGAAGGCGATGTATGAAGATTTTGTCCCGGAACGACTGGCAAAGCTGCGGACACAGAAAGGCGTATCTGCGCGCGATATGTCTCTATCGTTAGGACAGGCAAACAACTACATCAATAACATTGAAAACAAAAAGTCACTTCCCGCCATGCAGTCTTTCTTCTATATCTGCGAATATTTAGGCGTAACACCGCAGGAATTCTTTGATGAGGGTAACACCTGCCCCGAAGCCTTGCGGGAATTTACCGCAGAGGCGAAACAGCTCGACTCCAAATCCATGCAGTATATCCTCGGTATTATGAAAGAACTCAATAGCAGAAAGTAAGCGGTCACGGTGCTGGCCGCTTTATTTGTAAATTTTTTTCGTACCCCTTGCATAAATCCCTCAAAGTGGATATACTATAAGTAAGAAAGTGAGAATTTCCTACTTTCAAACTCAAAACAAAGGAGATGATCGTATGCTGGCCGAATTGCGTCAAAAAGCCCAGGTCACAATTCCAAGAGAAATCATTGTCAAACTCGGTCTGTCCGAAGGCGATAAACTGGACATCTTCGAGAAGGACGGCTCCATCTGCATTATGCCGGTGGTTGTCTACCCCAAAAAATATTTAAGCGAGCTTAAAGAAGAAATCGGGGATGTAAAAGCAAAAATCGCATCCGGGGAGCAGCCTGTCTTTGACAGCGTGGACGCCCTGTTTGACAAATTGGAGGCGGAATGATGGCGTATGAGTTTACCTTTACGCCCCGTTTCCAAAAGCATTTTAAGGGCCTGACCGCACAGGAGAAGAAGCAGCTTAAAAACAAGCTGGAACTTCTGGCCGAAAATCCTTCCCACCCGTCGCTGCGCACCAAACGCATCCAGGGAACCACAGACCTTTTTGAGTGCAGCGTCAACATGGACATCCGCATTATCTGGTATTACGAAGGCGACAAAATGATTATCCTGGTGGACGTAGGGCATCACGACATATTAAAGCAGTTTTAAGCAGCAGGGCGGTACGCTATGACAGTGTACCGCCTTTTGCTGCCTTTCTTTTATTGTACCCTGCAATCCTCCCGATATGCCCAATCCCACTACCGGCGATAATTCCCGAATTACTCTCTAAAAGTCACTTTTTTATTTTCCTGTACTTCCAAATCCGCCTGTGCCGCGCTGTCCGCCAAGTTCGGTAACAAATTCTGCGATCACAACCGGGGTAATTACAAGCTGGCCCACGCGGGAGCCTTTGGAAAGTTCCTGTGTCTGATTGCTTACATTACTGATGATCGCATGAATCTCCCCACGGTAGCCGGAATCCACTGGCGGCAGCTCACAGACCAATCCCTTTACGGCCATGCTGGTACGCGGAAACACATAGCCCGCATAGCCGTCCGGCACCTCAATTCCAAACCCAAGAGGAACCTTTGCAATCTCGCCAGGCTGCAAAGTACAGTCATAGGGCATATATACATCCGCGCCGGCATCGTTCCCATGCGGACGGAATGGACGGCGGCTCTCCGGCACGCCAAAGTCAATCAGTTTGATCTTCATGCGCCGCCTCCTTCAAAAAGTGCCGGATAGTCCGCTTTCAGAAGCTCCTCCAGCGTCATATCCGCATCTATTTTTCTGCCGCAGGTCATTTTCCCCTCCAGGCATTTGTCCCGCTGGCAGAACGACCCTGTAAGACCGGGAGCAAACAGCGCCGGGCTCAATATATAAAGCTCCTGCCAGATTTTCAGGAGCACGATCCGGGTCTCGTCCGTATTGCGCCGGCATACCCGCTGGCCGATGATATGTTTCCATTGATAGGGTGTGGCGCTGATAATCAGCACATTCCGAAGCCCCTGGGGTGTGGCATATCCCGCCGCGTCATGGCCCACGCCGGCATTACATAACCGCTCATAGCAATCCATGCCTTCGTGACAGCTTTTTAAGTACAATTCCCGGACCGCAGCTGGGGCGGCCAGAATCTCATAGGGTACGGCAAAATCTGCCTGCCCTGCATAATTGCTGTACTGTAAGGACGCACTCATAAATTTCACCTCGTTCTGGTGTCTGGTGATCTGTGCCAGAAAGCGCCGGCTTGCTCCTACAACGGCAACGGTAATGACCGCAAATTTCTGTACCGTCGGGTGCGGGAGGCTCCCGATTACCGCCACGGTGTCCCCGCTGAACGATTTTTCATAAAGGGCCATCAGGTCGTCCATTGTGGCGATCCGGTGGCCCCTCTGGGTGAGCCGGGCGGCAAAGACCATGTTCTTCTCGGCCTCCTGTACCGCCTGGCAGTTCAATATTTTTACTTCAATCCTGTTGATTGGTATGTCCCTCCTTTACAATAGCCTTCAATAAGAACAGATAGTTGAGGCTGTCAGTGATCTTTTCATTCCATGTGCCTATACCGTAATCCGTATCACCGTCAAAGCACATGTCATACAGGGAGACGATATGCTTCGCCAGCATCCCGGCAAGGGCACGCTCCGGCGTGGTGTGCTGCAAAGCTGCCGCCGCCTTAAAAGCTCCCAGCCGGTCCGTATCGTCCCCAGTGTATTCTTTGGTTTTCTTTTGCAGAATGTCAGCGCAGAGCCGCACCTGCTCGTCAAATACGGCATTGACTTCCTGTTGTGTGATATGGCATCCCTCCTTTGAAAAATGGTTTGTACCGAATACTGTATGGAATCCGGGACAGTTTTACTTGAAGCAGAACAAAATACGCATTATATCCCTTATCCGCTGCATTTCAGGCGCTCGGCAGATAAATCCAGTCGTGCATCAGGCACACGCTGGGTTCGTCCTCCCTGGGTACCATGTGGTAGGTACATTCCCCGTACACGGTCCGCTTGTCCTCAATCTCCATGCCATACGCCTTATAGAAGCGGTATTCCAGGTTGGAAATGATACAGCGGAGCGTCTGCAGCGCCTCCCGCTGTGAGGTCACGATCAAATCCCGGTCAATGCTGCGCTTTAAGAACAGCAGGGATTTATAAAGCTGTACCTCCGTCCGGTAAGGGCGGCAGTCCATATGTTCCAGCCAGCCGCTAAAAGCCACCGGCCCGCTCTGGATCACATCACGCTCCGGGTGGTAATACTCGTAGCAGTCCAGGTTCGCCGTATTCAGAAGATAGAGCATTTCCCGGACCTCATTTTCCGGCATATCATAGAACCGCAAAAGGGAGCGGTACAGATGGACATAGCCGGGTATCGAAACAATGGCATTCACCATAAAAAATCCTCCTAAATAGCAGGTGCGGGAGCAGACCGCCCCCGCACCGGTTTCCAATATTCTTGTTAATTGTTTACAGCCGCCAGCTTTCCCATGACGATGAAGCGGCTCGCGCCTCCGGGCGTACAGGTGGAAAGGGTCAGCACCTTATTACTGGAAGTCACCGTAACATCGGTTTCAATGACAGAACGGCCCGCCATTTCAGAAAGCCATGTGGTGTAGGTCCCGTCATCCTTAAAGCTAAGCCTCCAGGGAGAAGTGTCGCTGCCGAACTCACTGGGTTTTGCCACAAACGCCGTGAAAATTTCCACGACATAGCCGGCGCCAGGGGTGACAAGGTACATCTGCGGGTGTCCGTCAAAATAGCTCTGTTCATCATATTCATTCAGCGCAGCGAACATGGAGCCGTCCCGCATGTTGTGGCCGTAGATAATGGTATTGCGGTCCGAAAAATCCTCCTGATTTTCATAGTCTGCAAACAGGCAGCCCGTCTTATTATAGGTGCCGTCATACAGGTGGTGCAGGTAATACTCGTTATCATCTGTCTGTGTCACCGGGTAGTTAATGGCCGTATCAGGAAGGGTAAGCCATCCGATGATGTCCGGCCCGTTTTCCCGGAGCGCATCAAAATCCACTGTGGGGAGGATCACAGAAGGGTCCTCCCCGGCAGGTTCCATTTCCGTATTATCGTCCTCCAGCGCTTCGGTCTGCTCCGGCAGCTCTACATGGGAAGCAATGTCCTCATAGGCTCCGGCGCTCTCTGAATACTGGCTAAGGTCGCATACCATCAGGAACCCGCTGCCAAGTGCCAGCAACCCACAGAGGGAAACCACCGCAATGCCAACAGCTTTTCTCTTTGGGGTATTTCTGCTGTACTTGCCCTTTTTGAAATAGACTGCGGCAAACAGCCCGCCGCCGATTACGGCCAGCGCCAGGAGCCCGCCATACAGAAAAATGAAATTGTCATCCCCGGTCTGCGGTACCGCTTTATCAGGATTAGACGGTGTGGACGGATTGGAAGGTGTTTTCGGATTATCCGGGTTATCCGGGGTAGTCGGTTTCTCCGGCTTTTCATTGAAGAACTGGACCGTCGCGGTTTCATCCGCCTTGATCTCCACGGTAGCAGCGTCGGGAATGATATAGTCCCTGCTTGCCCGGTTGGAGATTTCCGTTACGGTATAAATGCCAACGCGCAGCCCTTTGACCTCGATCACGCCGGATTTCGGGCTGGTAAAGGTCTCACAGTAGGAGCCGTCCGCATTCTTAACTTCAAAAGCGAATCCATCCTTGCGCCCGTCGCTGGAATCCTTCGTGATTTTCAGATTTCCGCAGTATGCCTCATTGGTAAAGCCACGTCCGGCCTCGCCGTTTTCCACAACCGCCACCTGGCCGTCCTCGGTGATGGCAAAGTAGTAGGCGTTCTCGTCAAGTTGGTAGCCCTCCGGCGCCTTACTTTCTTTTACAAAATAGCCTTTTGCCAGAAGGCCCTCCGCGGTGTGGTAGCCCGCCTCCGATTCTTTCAGTGTGCCGATCTTCGTATCTTCGGAATCAAATTCCTTATTGCCGTTGGCATCCTCATACAGCTCGAATACCGCGCCGGAGAGGAAACGCAGGAAGGTGTTGTTATCTTTGTCCTTTTTCTCCACAGAAGAAGGCTCGTCCACCGCCTCGGTTTTCATCACCTGCACGCTGCTGCGGATCAGGGTATTTTCCACTTTGATTTCAATGCGCTGGCCGTCCACCCCGATATAGATATGGTGCTGTTCGGGGCTTACCGTATAAAGCGCCGGAGAAGAAATTTCCTTTACAATCCAGTGGCTGTAAGGGATATTCTCAAAGGCAAAACTGCCATCCTCGGCAGTGGTGACAGTAAGCAGCGCATTTTCCTCGGTAAATTCTTCCGTGTCCGGCCTGAATAATCCCATCAGTGCCCCGGATAGCTTCACATCTTCGCCACCCTCCGGGTTTTCACCGACTTTCACGCCGTCCACACGCCCGCGCAGCAGGTCATTGGAAACAGCCTCGCCCTCATTTACAAGAATCTGGACCAGCGCCGCCTCCTGGCCGGCATACTCAAAGACAACCGGATATTCGGTATCAGAGAGGATATAGGCGCTGTTTGTGGTGCGTTCCTTCACATAGTAGCTGCCAAAAGGCAGGTCGGAGGCAAAGGAAGCGTCATAGCCGCCCGCCTCATTCAGGTCAACGGAAACCACCTCTAAAAGCCCGCCCGCCGGGATCACGCTGCCGTCAAGGGCCGTCAGGTCAGCGGAAGCATACAGACCGAAAGAAATATCTTTGTATTCCTCATTCATGCCAAGCCCAAAAAGATCGTCCGTTTCCAGTGCTTTAGAAAGGCTTACATCCACCTTCTGGCGCTCGTCATAAAGACCGATGGTTGTCTGTGTCACTTCCACGGTCTCGCCTGCATAGGTAAGCTCGGTATATTCCGGCTGGGTATTTAAGACCATCCCCTCCGGTGCCTGGCGTTCCTCCAGACGGTAGCGTCCCAGGTAAAGAAGCCCGCTCTGGGCGGTGCCGTCCTCCCCGGTGGTAAGGGTTTCCACAACGGTGTCTTTTGCCGCCCTGAGCGTACCGTCGCCGGTATAAATATCTTCATCCGCGATCACGTCATAGACCGCGCCCGGCAGACCCATGACTTCATATACCGGCTGGTACAGCCCATCGTTCTCCTGGACGGAAGCGAATACCTCGCCGGTCTTGGTGATGGTAAGCTTCCCCTTCTGCGGCATATTGTACTGTGTAACCGTGACAACGGCCTCGCTGCCGTCAATGGTAAACGGTACCGGCTCGCTGGAAAGCACATAACCGTAGGGCGCCGCCACCTCGTAAAGTTCAAAATCCCCGGTGTGCAGAGGCTCTGGCAGCATCAGCCAGCCTTCATCCGATACATAGAAGGTATCAAGGGTTTCCGGGTTCGGATAGTAAATATCCTGAGTGACAAATTCCCCGGTAGACAAATCCTTGATCTGGAAGCCGGTACCCGTCATCGGGATAATATTGCCGGTCTCTGCGTCGCATTTCTCCACTTTCAGCCGTGCCGTGATGGTACGGTTATTCAGGATATAGCTGTAAGTCTGGCCGTTGGAGGAAATAAAGACCGTAAAGTCCGGGATAAACGCCTTTCCTTCTTCGCCGACTACCTGGTGGACCGTATAACGGCCATAAGGCAGCATTTTAGAAGCTGCAAAACCATCATTATCCGTTGTCAGCAGGTCACGCTCACTTTCCTTTGCCGCGTCATAACTGCCTGCCGCTTTCAGGTAAACCTCAAAGACCGCACCGACCTCCGGGCGCTCAATGACGCCCTCATTGGGTTCGTCCGTATTTTCATCCCCGGACACATCCGGGTCCAGGTCGTCCGTATGCTTTACAAGCTGGATATTTCCGTAAATAACTGTTTCTGTCACCTGGTTCTCGGTGGTGTTCAGTTCCACTTCATACAGGGTCGGGGAAGCGCCCACCTCATAGACCGTATCGTTTAAGAGGTAGCCGGTGCTGGGATCAATCTCCCGGACAGTCCAGTTATCGCCGCAGACATAGTAGCGGGTCATAAAGCTGCCGTCCGGCCCGGTGGTGTAGGTGTCTACCAGCTCGCCATTGTTATAAATTCCGTAGGTTGCCCCGGCAAGGGTGGCGTCGCCCTGGGCGGTGCCGGTATCTGCGTCACGCTTTACCACATGGACACGGAATTTTTTCAAGATATTGCTGAAATGCACCGTGGAGGTCTGTCCGCTTTCAATGGTGACATACTGCGCGGAAGGGGTCACATAACGGTCCACCGGCAGCTCCTTCACCAGATAGGTGCCGGGCAGCAGCTTTTCTTTGATCTGCCCATTTTCTCCGGTAGTGACGGTTTCATCCACTTTATTTCCCAGAATATCCGTGCCGGAAATGTTGAAGGTGATCCCGGACACAATACCGTCCTCGCTGGTCTTGACGATCTTTGCGGTGCCGTAGGTTTCGGTCTTGATCTTTACAAAGAAGGAAACCGGGTCGCTGGCGCCGGTCATCATGGTCTGATAACCGGGACGGCCCCAGATCAGCATATCGTTGGCAACCGGAATATTCTTTCGGAATTCAAAGGTGACAGGGTCCATAATCATATTCTTACTGGTGAAGGTGTACTTGTTCCCGTTTCTTGTGACGGAAACGCCGCTGCCTTTCAAAGTCTCCAGATTGATTTTCAGGTTATTGGTGTCCGTGACAGTTAAGGTATAAACTTTTTTCTCCGTGTCCCATTTCAGTTCCAGCTCCGGAGCTCCACTTTTCTTCGTGGAAGTAAAGGAGGGAACCGTGGAATGGGAGGCAACCTGGGAAAGAATCCAGTTATAGGCTTTTTCTGCAGGACGTCCGGCAATTACGCTGAAATACTGGCCGGCATTTGCATGGCCGTTCCCGTGCCTGCTGTAAGGGTCGCTCCGAAGCTGCTGCTGGTACTCCCAGAGAATGATCTGTGTCGCCATTTTATAATCGTCCTCGTTAATGCCGGACACAGGAAGGGAAGCGCCGGGTTTCCAGCCGTAGATCGCCGTGAGGGTGATCCCCCGTCTTGCCTCGGAAGGGAGCAGGTTCAGGTAATTGCTGTTGGTGCCGCTTTCCGAGGTATAGGTATTGTCGGAAGCGTTATAGGCAATGCCGCTTTCCACACAATATACCTGCTGGCTGCTCCCATCCGAAACTGTCAGCATATAGTGCCGGTAAGCGTTGCCCCCGGAACTGCTGCGCACATCCATCGTTCCATCAGAATTGTAAACAAGGTAGGTGTAAGGCGCCGGCGCATAATAATGCTGTCCGTCAGACCCCACATACTGATTGCCCAGCCAGGAGCTTGCTTTCTGTCCCGGCGAAAATGCGAACGCCTGGGTAGGGATCATCCCAAAGACGCATACTGCGCAAAGCAGAAATGCCAGCAGCCGCTTTACGCCGCTGCGGTAATGGGTATTTGTTTTCTCCATGAAATATCCTCGCTTTCTTAAAATAGTAAAGGACAGCTTTACTCGCTGTCCTCCTGTCCATTATCAATCCTGTCGTCAAAATCATCTTCGGAGAGATATTCCGGTTCCCCATAGGCTTCATCCGGGTCAAAGCCTTCGCCGTAGCCGTCATCCTCGAAATCTTCTTCATCCTCTGCTTGCTGCTTCGGACGGATGATCTTCACATAATAACCAACGCCTCCTACCGCAAGCAGGGCAACGATAATGAAGATAATCGTGCCGGCGCTGCCATTGTCCTTTTTCGGCGGTTCGGTCTGTGCGGGTTCCTCTGTCTCCGCAGGTTTTTCCTTTCCGGTACAGCCTTTGAGGTCGTTCTTGCAGACCGGACAGGCGGTATTGACTTCGCCGGCCTCGCATTTCTCCGAGCAGATACAGGTTTCCGCCTCCGGGATCGTGCTCACGCTGCTGTCTCCCTTTTCCGCCAGGGCCATCAGGTCAGCCTCGGTAACACCGTTCAGGAAATACACGTTGTTGTCGTCCCGCTTACCGTCAATGATAAGATAGAACACATTTCCGGCCTCGGTGGTAATCGTGTAAAACTGCTTATCGTCACCCTCGCCAGTAGCTTCATCCAGCACTGTGCCGGTTCCCTCCGGGGTAAACGCGCCATCCGGGATGGAGGAAGTGGTTCCTGTTTCTTCCTGGGAATTGGAGCTACCGCCATTTGTGCCGGAGGTTGTATTGCTGCCGCCATTGGTACCTGTATTCGTACCTGCATTAGAGCCATTCCCGGAAGCATTACTGCCGGAATTGCTGCTTTGGGCGTTATGATTGGTACTGCCGGAGAAAGAAGCCTGGGCCTGCGCCGGTTTTACCGGTGCGCTGTTCTGGTTCTGCGGTACTATGGAAGCAGGTTTCTCCGTGGGCGCCGGTTCTTCATAATAGGGATTCTCAAACTTCACGGTCTTTGAGCGGTTCCCGGCATAATCCTGGGCGTACACGCTTACCTGTTTTCCTGTGCCGGCATAATCCTTTAGGGTGACGGAAGCCGCCCCATTGGTCAGGGAGTTGATACGGTTCCCGTCCACAAAGACTGCCTCCACGCCGGAATGATCGTCGCTGCTTTCTATTTTCAGCGTATCGCCGTCCAGAGAAGCCGCAAGCTCCGGCGGTGTGGTATCTTTGCCCCCGGCGGCATAAGCCGTCAGGGGCAAAGCGATGGCGCTTATGACAAGCACAAGCGCCAGTAACAGAGAGATTTTTTTAGTCCTCATTCATGTCCTCCTGTTTCTTAAGCGGGCCATCCCCGGACGGGACGGACTGCTGCGATTTCAGAAATTCGGCCAACTGCTGGGGTGTCAAATGGAAGCTGCGGGCAATCGCCACATAATCAGTATTCTCCAGCTCCGTTTTCTGCTTTTCCAGGTCGCGGAGCTTGGCCTGCATCTCCGCAATCTTGTTTTTCGTCTTGTCGATCTCTTTCTCCAGTTTTTCAATCTTAGGGTTCAATTTATTACCTCCAATTGTCCATCTGCAATTAAGTTTGATATTATAAATGCCTTTTTTGTAATTAAGTCTGATATTTTTCCATTCCGAAATGCAGTCAGGTACATCACCATATTTCATTTGGGTAAAGAAAAAGATGCTTAAACTTTTATATCGTTTCTGCATCCTGAATCATTGTCTATACCCACACTTTTTTGATGTGGCTGTCATTCAATTATCAAACTTTATTGCAAATTTACCCGAAATGTTATCAGACTTTTTTACAAAATTATTCCTCTGGTGTTCTTATCAATCTTTTTTGCAAAATATCCAACTTTATTTCAAAAATTATCCAACTTTATTATTTCTGGACACCAATCTGTTAGGGCAGACGCCCAAATGTATAAAAGTGCTGCTGCCAGTAGCTTGTGTTGATGTTTGCGTAGGAGATCGGGTCCCCGCAATGGATCATCATCCCGTTACCCACATAGATTCCCACATGGCTTGCGCCGCTGGTGTTATAGGTGCCCTGGAAGAAGATCAGGTCGCCGGGCCTTGCATCCGCGCTTGATACAGGCGTACACACGCCTAAAAGCCCGTCTGCGGTCAGGCGTCCGAAGTTCCAGCCCACGCCGCAATGATTAACTACCCACGAAACATACCCGGAACAGTCAAAGGAAGTGGAAGGGCTTGCGCCGCCCCACACATACGGATAGCCTAAATACTTTTCAGCCTCCGCGAGCATGGCCGCAAATTTTTCATCCGCAAGGGCCTCCGGCGGTACATCATAATTGAAATAATTCCCTCCGCCGCCTGCTCCTGCTACTGGCAGATGCCGCTCGCTGGTATCGCCGGTATCGACAAAATACAACGGATTCCTATACTGGCCGTCAACCAATACCTCCAGGTGCAGGTGCGGCCCGGTGGAGTTTCCGGTACTGCCGACCTTTGCGATCACATCCCCGGCCCTTACTTCCTGTCCGGCAGATACTAAGATTTGCGAACAGTGGCCGTATTTGGTGGTAAGGGAGTGCCCCTCATAAGCCTCGCCCTCAATGGCGACACACAGGCCATAGCCGCCCGCGTTTCCTGCCAGCGTGACCGTGCCGTCATGCCCGGCCAAAATCTCCGTGCCCTGGGGCATCCCAATGTCAACGCCAGTATGGTAGTTCTTTTCCCCGCTGATCGGGTGTACCCGGTAGCCGTAGTAGCTGGTGACATAGGGCAGCCAGTTCGTGCCAAACACATTTTTCACATACTGCCGGTTGCCTTTGGTCTGCAATAAAATCTCGCAGATTTCCTTCTGGTCTGCGTCCATGCGTGAAACCACCAGGTTTTCAAGCGGCGTGGAAGTAAGCGTTACATTTAAGATGTGCCACTCATAAGGCACTTCTTCCTCCGTTTCCTCACCGGTCTCCGGGTCAATGCTTGTTTCTGTCTGGTAGCGGATTTCCGTTTCTTCTGAAAAAGATAGGGAATACTGCCCGTTAAAAAGCTCTCGAAGGACGCTCTCGATCTGTGCATAGGTGAAATCCTGATACGCAGAGGTGAGATACCCCATTAAAACATAAGGGTCATGCTCAATGGGGCCGATGTTATAGCGGTATTCGTCATAACCGGATCGGTCCGATTCCACACGGTTGATCTGCATTTGCAAGTCCGTTTCCCACTCGGTATAGACAAGCTCCGCATTGTTGATGTCCGCGTCGTCCGCCAGATAAGTAGAGGCGGCAAGGCTCCCCAGTCCTCCGGTTCCCAGATTAGAAAAGGAAGAAAAGAGGGAGGTAATCAGGAAAAATACCAAAAGGAGCAGGATCACGATTCCGCATATGACCGAGTGGCGCTTGACAGCGTGAACCACGCCGGCAGCGATCTTCTCCGTGGTAACGGCGGTGTCCTTTGCGCACTTTCCCGCTTTTTTCGCTTCTCTGGCTGCTTTGGCATACTGGCGTTTAATTTTCTGTTTCTGCCACATCCGGGCAAGAAGATTTTTCTTCAGTTCCGGGTTGTCCTGTAATGCCTGCCGGTAGGCAAGCCGGGCATTGGCCCTGGCTGATTTCTGCTGTAATTTTGCCACCCTGCGGTATGGCGCGGTCTTATGCCTGTGGTATGCCATGCGCAGCCCCGACTCGCTTACAAGCTCGGTGCGGTGGGCCGCTTTAATGCCGACATTTTCATCCTCCGCCTGGTAGACTTTTTTATGGGCGTAGCCAACCACCATATTTGCGCCGGCCTTTACCGGGCGCATCGGAACAGAACCCTTTACATGGGTCCGCTGGGATTTCACCTCCTTTTCAAATTTCAGGCGTTTTTTGGCCTTACCCGTATCAGGATCAGAAGATGTTTCCATCCGCAGCTTACGGCGGGCAGGCAGACGGTTTTCCGCCTGCTCCAGCTTTTCCGCTGTCCGCCTTGCCTGGGCCAGCTTTTTATCTTTTGCCTCCGGCGGCAGCTCGTCAGCGGTAAATTCCAGCTTGGAAGGCCGTTTTGGTTCTCCTTCGGCCGCCTCCGGCGGTTTCTCCTTTGGTTCCTCGGCTTTTGCCGCCTCCTGGAAACGCTGCTGGTATTTGTTGCCATGCTGGTGCATCCGGGAACGGCGTTCTGCCTGACCGGGTTCTCCCTGTGTGTGGCGTTCTGTACCAGAATTACCACTGTCAGAATCCGCACGCCGGGAATCCTCATATCTGAAATCCCTCCGGCGCGGTTCCGGTGCAGAAGTTCCCGGTTCCAGAGGGTTTTGTGTTTCAGGTGCCCGTGCCGGCTCATAATCCATATCCCTGCCTTCCAAATGTTCCGGTATGGAAATATCCGCCTGCTGCGGTATATCCGCTTTGGAAGGCTGTGTATCATCCGCTGCCTGCTGTGCTGCGGTTTCATACCTCCGGCTCCGGGCCGTTCCCGAAGAAGAAGGGGCGTCCCTGGCCCGCAGCAGGTTAAAATCCTGTTCGCTCTGCCGGGTGTCCATACGTTCCTTCGCATGGGAATCACGGACCGGCATCCGGGTATCTTTCTTTTTCCTCTGAAATTCTTTGTCCCGCGGCACTGTTATCACCTCCAGTCATTTTTATTTTTCGGGAATTTACGCACCTGCCACTTCATCAGGCCGTGTTGTAAGTACGCTGTATAACAGGGTGTCCTTCGGGAAGTGATCGACAAAGGGGATGATCACATTCCCGAAAAACAGAAGCCCCTCGCCGGGGCCGGAATGGGTCACATAGGAAAGCTGATGCGGGGAAATTCCCAACTGCTTCGCCAAAATCTGCCGGTCTCCCTGGGCCTGGTTCAGCATGTAGATAAAATCCGAGTTCTCAAAGATATTCTCAATCTCACGGGAGGCC
>Ga0137308_101321_pt1 | contig 25304 bp, 25 predicted proteins | sample Inofrocosms_June_FD_97181 | JGI IMG/M metagenome (GOLD analysis project Ga0137308, IMG submission 97181) | Mouse cecal microbial communities from Vienna, Austria - N-Acetylneuraminic and N-Acetylglucosamine D2O microcosms_June | ecosystem: Host-associated > Mammals > Digestive system > Large... | reverse complement strand
AAATAGAAATCTTATATCTGTGAGTGCCGCGAGTCAGATCCGATATACTGCATCTGTCCCGTGTTCACACAGACGCAAACTGCCAACTGAAAGGAGTGTATATTATGCCGACAACATATGCACACTATAAATTTGGAAAGGACGTGATCAACACCCTCCCGAAGCATTTCCAAAAGGCCATCGAAAGCAAACGGGAATTATTTGATATCGGGCTGCATGGCCCTGACATTTTATTCTATTATAGAGTGTTTATGGCAAACCATGTAAATACTACCGGATATGAGCTGCACGATCAGCCGGCGGATGCTTTCTTTTTTCAGGCAGCCCAGGTCATCAAGCGTTCTCTGGACCAGGAAGCCGCACGCGCTTATATCTACGGATTCATCTGTCATTTTGCGCTTGACAGCGAATGTCATAAATATGTAGAAAAAATGATACAGGTCAGCGGGGTCAGTCATTCCGAGATTGAGATGGAATTTGACAGGATGCTCCTGACGGAGGATCACATTGATCCTGTTTCCTATCTCGGGACGAATCATATCCATCCTACAATGAAAAACGCAGAGGTGATCGCGCCGTTTTTTGAAGAGGTTTCGGCAAAGGAAGTGAAAAAATCTCTGTCCTCCATGATTCTGGTTCATAAGCTGCTTCTTGCGCCGAATCCCAGAAAACGCCGGTTTTTGTTCGGAGCTATGAAGCTGGCCGGACAATATGAGTCCAAACACGGCATGGTCATGAGCGAAACGCCCAATTCGGCCTGCGAGGATTACTGCCGGCTTCTGAAAAAACTTTATAAGGGCGCCGTACCGCTGGCAGTCGGCCTGATCATAAAATATCAGAAGCTGCTTTCCGATGGAACAGAGCTTCCATCCAGATTTCATGAAACCTTTGGTCCTGGCGACCACTGGCAGGACCTGCCCCTATGAATTCCAAAAACAGTAAAGGATGAACATCATGAATTTTAAAATGACCCGCCTGGAAAAGAAATGGGTATTGTATGATGTAGGCAACTCCGCATTTACAATGCTGGTATCTACCATTTTTCCGATTTATTTTAACTATCTTGCTGAAAATGCCGGTATCTCTGATGTAAATTATCTTGCCTACTGGGGATACGCATCCTCCATCTGCACCCTGCTGGTGGCACTGATGGGGCCGACCCTGGGAGCCGTAGCCGATACGAAGGATTTTAAAAAGCGGATCTTCAAGGTCGTTCTCTTCATTGGTGTAGCAGGCTGTGTCATCCTGGGATTTTTGTCTTCCTGGATCTGGTTCCTTGGCGTGTTTATCCTGGCAAAGACCGGCTACTCTGCCAGCCTTATTTTCTATGATGCCATGCTCACGGACGTGACCGAGCCGGAACGGATGGATACCGTATCCTCCCAGGGCTTCGCGTGGGGCTATATTGGGAGCTGCATTCCCTTTGTGGCAAGCCTCGGAGTGGTATTAGGGGGAGGTTCCCTGGGGCTTAGCATGCAGTCCTCCATGTCCATTGCCTTTTTCATCACAGCGGCCTGGTGGCTGGCCTCCGCAGTTCCGCTTCTTATTTCATTTAAACAGAAATACTATATTGAATCTACGGAGCATGTAATCCTCAACAGTTTTTGCAGGCTTGGAAAGACCTTTGCGGACATCAAACAGGAAAAGCATATCTTCCTTTTCCTGCTTGCGTTTTTCTTCTATATTGATGGTGTCTATACGATCATTGATATGGCAACCGCCTACGGGCAGGCTCTGGGACTTGACAGTACGGGACTGCTCCTGGCGCTTTTGCTGACACAGATTGTCGCGTTTCCTTCGGTCCTGCTTTTGAACCGCCTCGCAAAGAAAATCGGTTCCACGAAGATCCTGACCATCTGTATTCTGGCATACCTGTTTATTGCTTTATATGCATATGGCCTGGATACTCAGCGGGATTTCTGGATCCTCGCGGTCATGGTAGGTCTGTTCCAGGGTACGGTGCAGGCCCTGTCACGTTCTTATTTCGGGAAGATTATTCCTGTGGAAAAGTCGGGAGAATACTTCGGGCTCTATGATATCTGCGGAAAAGGCGCCGCCATCCTTGGCACCACTCTCGTTTCCATCATGAGCCAGCTTACCGGCAGGATGAACGTCGGCGTGGCTGCCATCTCCGTGCTGTTTGTGATCGGACTGCTGCTGTTTCGGAAAGCAGTGAAGCTCAACGAAGAGCATTCATGATCGTTTCGAACCCCCGCTAAATATGCTGAGTATTTCACATGGAAATTGTACGGGATAAAAGAAGTTTGCCATATCACATTTTCGTAATATAGCAGACTTCTTTTTTTATACCCAAGGGCACCCCGTTATAGCCATAACGGGGTGCCCTTGGGTATAAATCATGAATATCTTTTATATCTGCATGCACAGAGGATTCCCGCAAGAAGCAAAATTGCTGAAGCCGCTGTTAACATCCACATATTTCCGATTGCCCTCCCCGTATTATCTGTCTGGTATCCTGCCTTGGCCATTGTGTCCATATCCTGCGGTTTTTCCATATTCGGTACTGCTCCTCCCGGCATGGCATCTTCATCAAAATCCATTTCCGGCGGTTCCGTTCCTCCCTGAATATCTTCCGTCCTGAATTTATTTCCCCTGCCGCTTCCTTCTGTCTCTGATTCAGCCTTACTCAGAAAATCTTCCCGCTTCACTTTTCCCGCTTCACTTCCCGAACCATTTCCCGGGCCAAATGTATTCCCCATGGTTCCCATAGCTTCAATGGATAAGCTTGCCGCTTCCGTGGAAGAGGTCGTCCCGTCCAGCTGCCCTTCGATGCTTTCCGCACGCAGCACGCAAAAGCTTTTCAGTGCGGAAATGCCCTCCTGATATTCCTCATAAGTACAGAATTTTGTCGGATCCTTTTCTACATACGGCGCAATCATTTCGGATACCGTATCGATCATCCGTTCAAATTCTCCGTTTGTAAAATACTGCCCTATAAATTCCGCAAAATATTGATGATACAACTCTGTATATTCCTCATCCGCAAAGATCCAGGCAAGCATGGGCCGGGATTCCACAGTACCGCCGGATACCGGGGAATCAATCGGGTAGTTCACCAGTCCTTCGGCATCTGTTCCGGATTCAAATCCGCCGAAAGCCAGATTATAGTCCCATGGAATCATGGAAAGCTGCCCATCCTTTTCGTACAAATAATAATTGTGGATCATAGTCCCCGTATAACTGTCGAAATTGCATACAAAATTATGCACTGTAAAATAGCGGATCACTTCCTCAATATCAACCACTGTGTCAATATTTTTCCCTTCATTCAATCTCCTTAAAGCATCAATCAGACGATCCTTGTCGCTGTCCGAAATCTCCGTTTTTGCATTGTCAAAAATATTACTGTAGCTATCGTACTCATCATCCGTATAAATCAGGGAAACATCGTCACTGCCCATGGACATCCCGCCCGGACCGTCAGGGCCTTTTCCAGTCTCCATTCCTTCCGGCAGCGCTCCTTCTCCGGGCATTCCCATTCCTTCCGGCAGCGCTCCTTCTCCGGGCATTCCCATTCCTTCCGGCAGTACTCCTTCTCCGGGCATTCCCATTCCTTCTTCACCATTGCCCGGATTTTCCGGCCAAGTTCCCGCATCCTCCAGAATTCCCGGATCAAACCCGGCTCCATTACCTCTGCCTCCGCCCATACTCATGCTGTCCGGCTTATACAGTTCTCCGTAATCCCTTCCATAATTCCGTTCCAGGAAGCTCTCTTCCACCCCTTCCACAGCAAGGTACAGTCCAAAATCCTCTCCATTTACCGTAAGATACACATAGCTGCAAAGAGGCGAGTCCACGCCGAAACCGGACATCATCTGATAAGTCACATAGTCCTTCATATAGGTATTATCCTGAATAATGTTGTTCAGGCACAGCTTATCCAAACCATAATAGGTATTCGACTTGTCATAATGGTCAAATTCCACCTTAAAACTGTAGCGGTTATTTCCATAGGACGCCACAGATGTAAGCGACGTATTTCCCTTTGCCCGGATTGCAACATTTTTACAGACCTCCTGGTCAATCACCAGGGAACAGGATACATATTCTTCATCCGTGCATCCTTCCAGAAATGAATCCCAGTCCTCCATCTCAATCTCAATGGTATGCACCATGGATGTATCAAACAGCCTCGTCTCATATCCCAGGACACTGGATACAGCCTGTACGCCAAGCATTCCGGCATTCATAAATACAATGGTTAAAAGCAGCACCAGCAAAAGTACGCCGCAGCAGATCCTGTCAATCCGTTTATGTGTTGACATTCGCTATCCTCCCTGTTCATTTCCATGTACGAATGGCATGATATTCCTGCGGAGTTTTTCCGGATATCATACGTTCCGTACATTCGTAAAGCTACCCCATATAGTCCCCATTATAGCTGACCAGAACAGCGCTATGCACGCCGTCCATTGCGGAGAGCGCATTGATAAACTCCGTATCCTCACTCTTCAACCGGATCTCAGCAGTCACTTCCACCATACTCCGCTGGACAGTCTTACTTTTTACGATGCAGCGGCTCACCTGCTTTTTCAGGAAATCCAGCGCCTTTCCTTCACTCTCCTGTCCCGTGCAGCTGAGTACGACAATATACGGGGTTATATGAGATTTTTTATTGACGAACACGAGCAAAATCAGCCCGATAAACACGCCGCCAAATACCGCCAGCGGTATCATACCAGCCGCAAGTACGATCCCTTCCGCGATCGCCCAGAACAAAAACGCGATATCCAGAGGCGCCTTGATCGCGGTCCTAAAGCGGACAATAGACAGGGCGCCGACCATACCAAGGGACAGCACAATATTGGATGTCACTGCAAGGATGACAAGTGTCGTGATCATGGTCAAGGCAACCAGAGTCACACCAAAGCTGGAGGAATACATCACCCCGGAAAATGTTTTCTTATAGATCAAAAAGATAAACAGGCCGATCCCAAATGCCAGGATCATTGCCAGTGCCATATCCACAATGCTGACGCTGTCCACGTTCTCCAAAAAACTGGATTTAAAAATGTCTTGAAATGTCATATTTGATACCAATCCTTTCTCGTTTTCACCCATATTTTCTGCATGCCGCATATTTTGAAAATGCCGATGTATGCCTGCCTTCCAGCTGGACAATATCCCGGATCACAGACGGCAGAAACGCATCCCATTTTACTTCCAGGATCGCAGGCGCGTCCCCCGCCGGAACCGTAACGCAGTCCTGATTCAGAAAATCAATTCCATTCAGCCCGGTCCGGATCTGATAGTCCAGAGTCACACGCACATTTCCCGGAGCATAGGTAAACGGCTCCCGCGTATAGTCCACGATCGTTTTCGGACGCAGCCCCTGGAACCGCATTTTGCAGTACAATTCCTCTACCAGAGGCCTCCCGCTGTCCACCATCCACCTGCATTGATTTTCCAGAATGGCCCGCGCTTCATCCTCCGTCAGGCCTATGCTTTGTTTCTTTCCAAGTCCATTGCGTTTGCTTTTCTTTTCCAACCGGATTCCGGAAGTGTCTCTATTATAATACCGCAGCCGGAACTTCTCCCTTTGGTTCACTCCATCCATTTTTTCCCGAAGCGCCTTGTCTCCGGGTGTATCAAAATACAGACTGCGGATTTCGTATTTTCCATCCACCGCATGGGAGTCCGTCTCCATGACCGTCTGCAGACGGTGCCTGAGCTGAATCAGATCCGATATATTGATCTCATGCTTCCATTCATGACGCCATGTCATAATTCACTGCCCCCTTTCTAATCAAACATAGCACTTCTTTTTTGGTTCACTATTTTCACTAAAATATTATACATGAAACCTTAAATGAAACTTAGACAGATGTGAAAAAAATGTGACTGCAGATATAGCATGATCTGATGTCAGCTGCTTTTCCGCAGACTTGGATGTCAAAATTTTTCCAGCTGTGCGGTTGCGATTCGATAGAGCATTTTCATGCAATTTATTGCAATGAAAATGCTCTATCGAATCAGCAACCCACTTATTAATGAGCAAAAAGCGGCTGCGTTAGCAGACGTAAGAGTGCGTCAGCACGATTTTTGCGAATGGATAAGTGGGTTGGATGCTCCTTGGAGCATCTCCAACCGCACAGCTGGAAATTTTCTATTGAATAAAATATCCCCTGATACCACATCGTACCAGGGGACATCCCACCTATTCCTGTTTTTTCTGCATATTTTCAAAATATTCCCCGTCAATCCATCCTTCCGTCCAGTATATATCTCTGAAAACGTACCGCATCCTCTGCATCCTGATCCAGCCGCTCTTCCGTGATCTCGCCGCACAGCGGACGCCATACCTTAACCTGGCCGCCCATATTGACAAAAGGCTCCATCTCCACATCTTTTTCCGCATTAGATCCGGACCGTAAATACAATTCTGGAATCTCCCCGGTATTCCGCGCGGATCTCTCCTTTACAATTCTCCACGATCGCCTGCGCCGCGGAAAGCCCGATCCCGTATCCCCCGCTTTTCTGTGTCCGGGCGCTGTCCCCCCGGTAAAACCGGTCAAACAGCTTCTCCGGTTCATCCACCGGCAGCTCCTCACAGTCATTCTCCACCTGCAGCAGCGTTTCTCTTCCCTGCCTTTTTAATGTGACGGCAATCTCCCCGCCCTTCGGTACATATTTTACCGCATTGTCCAGCAGGATAGACACCAGCCTCAGCAGATTCTCCCTGTTGCTGTGAAGCTCTATGCCCTGGCCGATCTTCGCTTCGATCATCACATTCTTCAAGGCTGCCGACTCACAAAAGGTTGGAAGCGCCTCCTCCAGAAGGCGGCTCATGGAAAAATCAGATGCCGGAAGCTCCCACACACCTTCATCCAGCCTGGCAAGCACCAGCAGATTCTGCATCAGACCACCAAGACGCGCGGTCTGCGCCTTGATGTTCCGGCTCCATTTGGTTTCCCCGCCGCAAAGCTCCATAGCCTCCGTATTGGCCATAATGATTGCCAGCGGTGTTTTGATTTCATGGCCCGCATCCGTGACAAACTGCTTCTGCTTTTCCAGGTTCCTCGCGATCGGCAGGATGGCCTTATTTGACAGCAGGATCACCAGCAGAAGCATACCAAACCAGCACAATATACCGATTCCCGCCGAAAGAGCCAGCACCAGAAGCAGAGCATACCGCTGCGCGGATGTATCCAAAAACAGCAGGAGCTCTCCCTGTCTGTCCCGGGCAGGCATCCGTCTGTATTCAAAACGGTTCAGTCTGCCGGATTCTTTTCCCTGCTCATAGATCTTCTCTGCGTACTCCTTTGCTTCCTCTCCGGATACAGACGAAATCCGTCCGATATCGGTTCGGGCAACGCTCCCTTCCCGGTCAAACCACACACAAAAATACCTGGCTGACATGGCGTGGTCTTCCGTAACTGGCGGGCTGAAAAAGTCTCCCGGCTCTCTTTTCCCCGACATGTCCGGAAACGGAAGCATTCCCGGCTCCGACCTGGGAGCCGCTGCCGCCTGCCGGGTCAGCGTCTCCAGCAAGCGGTCCGTCTGCCGGTCCGTCTGCCAAAAATTCAATCCGTTGATAGCGCCGAGCAAAATCAGCAGCAATACCGATATTGCTGCCATTGCCGTGATCACAAACTTTTTCTGAAGTGTTTTCTGCATCGCTCACCTCAATCCACTGTTTCCAGCATATACCCGATATTCCGCTTCACCTTGATCTCCACCTGGTCGCTCAGAGCCGCCAGCCGTTTCCGCAAATAGGATATGTACACCCACACTGTCCCTACCTCCGCTTCCGTATCGTAGCCCCACACCTTCACAAGGAGATCTTCCGATGAAAGATAACGCTTCTGATTCTGCATCAGCACTTCCATCATGCGGTATTCCAGCTTGGGCAGCACGAAAGATCTGCCATTTCCGCTCAATTCATAGCTCTGCAGGTTCAGAGAGATGTCCCCGCAGGTCAGAATATCCGGCACAAAAGTTTCCCTTCGCCGAAGCATGGCACGCACCCGCGCCAGCAGCTCATCCATAGAAAAGGGCTTGGGCAGGTAATCATCCGCCCCCAGATCCAGTCCCCGGATCCGGTCCTCCACCTCCCCTCTGGCGGTGAGAAGGAGGATTGGCGTCCGACATCCCTCCTTCCGCAGCTGTTCCAGCACCTCGAACCCGCTCTTCTTCGGCATCATGATATCCAGGATGATGCCGTCATACGCTTCCATTCTGGCATAATCCAGAGCCGCTTCCCCGTCATATACCGCATCTACCATATAATGATGATAGGTGAGGATATCCGAGACAGCCTCGGACATACTCACCTCATCTTCCGCAAACAGTAATCTCATAAATTCACCCTGCTTTTTTACCGCATCAGGATCTCCTCCGCAATATTCCTGGAGTGGTCGGAGATACGTTCCATACACACCAGCGCATCCAGATACACAATGCCCGCGTCCGTGTTGCACTGATTGTTTGCCAGCCGCTTCATATGCGCCGAACGGAGCTGGATCTCCAGGTCATCCGCCTGGCTCTCCTTCTCAATGACCTTCAATGCCTTTTCCTTATCGTTTTCCGCAAATGCCTCCGCCGCGTACCGATAGCTGTCCAGGCAGACGCGAGTCATCTCCCGCAATTCCGCAGTGCCTTTTTCGGAAAATTCTGCCTTCCGGTCAGACAATGTCTCGGCAAATTCGGAAATATTTTCACAGTAGTCACTGATCCGTTCCATATCCGATAAGATCTGCAGAAGGCTTGCCACATGCTGGTGCTCCTTCTCATTCAGCGACAGGGAGCTTAACCGGACCACATACCCCGTAATCCCGCTGCACAGGCCGTCCACCGTCTCTTCTTCCTCCCGGATCTTGCGGATCTGCCTCTCGTCCTTCGAGAACATGACCTCTTCCGCCCGGTCCGCGGTTCTTGCCACAATATTTCCCATTCTGGCGATCTCGCTGACTACAGACTGCAGAGCGATCCCCGGCGTCTCCAGCATACGTTCGTCGAGAAGTACCTTGCTCTCATCGTTGTCCTTGTCATCCTCTCTTTCCAGCTTCTTCGCCAGCTTGATGATCAGGTCGGATACCGGGAACAGGAGGACTGTCGTACCGATATTGAAGATCGTATGCACCGTACTGATCTCTGTCTGCGTGATCATGCCGGTACCCGCTGCCGGGAATACCACTTTGAACAGCACAATGGCTACGATACTGAACAGCACCGTACCGATGATATTGAACAGAAGATGCATCACAGCCGCCGTCTTCGCCGTCTTCTTTGCACCGATACTGGACATGATGGCGGTCACGCAGGTACCGATGTTCTGGCCCATGATGATATACACCGCCGCGTTAAAGGGAACCAGCCCTGCGGCGGAAAGGCTCTGCAGAATACCCACGGACGCGGAGGAGCTCTGGATCACCGCAGTCACCACCGCGCCGGCGATAATACCAAGGAACGGATTGTGCCCCAGGGTAATGAACAGATTGCGGAAGCCTTCCGAATCCTGCAGCGGCGCGACGGAGGCCGACATGGTCGTGATTCCTACGAAAAGAAGTCCGAAGCCAATAATAATACTGGAAATGTCCTTGGTGGAACGCCTTGTTCCCGTCAGCATCACGATCACGCCCAGCATGATCGCCACCGGAGCCAGGTTGCCGGGACTTAAGAACTTGGCCCACTCCACACTGGATACCAGCCATCCAGTTACCGTTGTACCGATATTGGCGCCCATGATAACGCCCATCGCCTGATTCAGGCTCATAATCCCCGCGTTGACAAAGCCTACCACCATGACCGTGGTTGCGGAAGAGCTCTGGATCACCGCCGTGATCAACGCGCCTAAAAGCACGCCGAAAAATTTATTTCTCGTCAAAGCCTCCAGCATCGTTTTCATTTTATTGCCGGCAGCATTTTCCAGTCCCTGCGCCATGATCTGCATGCCATAAATGAACATGCCAAGTCCCCCGATAAAGGGAATGATAATGTTTACATAATCCATATGCTTTTTCCTCCCTAGTAAAAAAGTGTGCGTCTTGACGCACACACGCGCTGAAGCGCGGCTGCGGCAGCAGCCATTTTCCTTATGCGCGTAGTGCGCATCCCCCGAAGGGTTTTTATTCGAAAGGAAAATTGGGAGAAGTTTCCTATTGAATAAAAAACGCTACACGAACAACATAACATTATCCCCGGTAAAAAGCAACAGGAACTTCCATTTTCACCCATAATAAAACTGATTCCTTTTATTTTTTCATCCTGGGCTCAAAGGTCACGGACGCCAGATATCCGAACACAAGCGCCGCGGATATCCCTACCGCGCTTGCCTTGAAGCCCCCCTGGAAGATTCCCAGAAAGCCGCTTTTATCCACAGCCTCCTTCACTCCCTGCCACAGTACGTTGCCAAAGCCCAGCAGAGGGACGCTCGCCCCGGCCCCGGCAAAATCCTGAAACGGCTTGTAAATATTACAGAAGCCAAGAACCGCGCCGCTGCATACCAGCAACACCATGACCCGCCCCGGCATCAGCTTCGTTCGGTCCAGTAAGATCTGCACCAGCGCACAGATCAGTCCTCCGATCAAAAATGCTTTTACATAATCCACATTCTTTTCCTCCTTCGATGTCATATATCGGAGAATCGATCACTCCGTCATTCTCCGAAGCGAAACACATTCTCTGCATTCTATCCACTGTGGAGCAGCGTCCGGATCAGTTCACATGCTCCAGCACGATCCCATGGGCAATCCCTGGAACGCTGGCTCCTTCATTGAAGCTGACTGTTGACAGCAGAGCGCCTGTGGGCACAAAAAGCACCCGCTTCCATTCGCCCTTTCGGATCTTGGGCAGAATATAAGAGGCCAGTGTCACAGCCGCGCAGCCGCAGCCGCTTCCTCCCGCATGGGTGTCCTGGGTCTTCTGGTCAAAGATCTCCATTCCGCAGTCCATATGCTTGACCCGGATGTCATAGCCTTTTTCCTGTACCAGGTCGAACAGGATATCCTGTCCCACATACCCCAGATCCCCTGTGACGATCCTGTCATAATCCTCCACGGTCCTTCCAAAATCCTGCAGGTTTTGGACGATCGTGTCCATGGCGGCCGGAGCCATGCAGGCGCCCATATTCTGAGAATCCTTCAGGCCATAATCCACGATCTTACCCACGGTCACACCGGAGATACGCACATGGCTCTTCTCCGTCCCCACCAGGAACGCGCCGCTCCCTGTCACCGTCCAGTGTGCCGACAGCGGGCGCTGGTTCGCGTATCCCAACGGAAAACGAAATTCCTTTTCCGCACTCCCGAAATGGCTGGAGGTCACGGCAAGCATACAGTCCCCATAGCCCGCAGCCACACTCATAGCGCTCAATGCCAGCGCTTCCCCGGAGGTGGAGCAGGCGCCATAGAGCCCGAACAGCGGAATCTGCAGAGACTCGACCCCCATGGATGTGGCGATCCCCTGCCGGAGCAGATCCCCGCCGAATAAAAATCGGACGGACTCCGGCTTCACGTGTGCCTTTCCAAGGGCAAGCACACAGGCCTCCTTCTGCATATTGCTTTCTGCCTCTTCCCAGGTCTTTGCTCCGAACAGGTCGTCCTGGTTCGACACATCAAATAGTTTTCCCAGAGGTCCTTCTGACTCCTTGCTTCCCACAACCGAACCGCTGCTCATGATATAAGGAGAAACTTCAAAGCTGATGCTCTGAGCTCCTTTGATCTGATTCATTTTCGTTTTCAATTCCTGTCCCAAACCAATTCCCCATTTCCGATCCGGCTGTTTTCATCTCTGCATAAATGTCTGCCGCCTCACAGCACTGCCCGAATCTTTTCACCGGATTCATTTTTGAAAAATAGTATAAGAGGATCGGAGGGATTTTATTCACGGTTCTGAATAAGATCTTATATTTTCCAGATACTATAAATCAGCCGGCAAGAGAGAGGAACACTTTCCAACTGTACGGTTGGATGCTCCAGGGAGCTTTCGACCTGCTCATTCAGTCGGAAACCCTTTTGGCAGGCAAAATCATATGATCTGTGAGGTAAGAATATGGATAAAACACAAAAAATGAAGCAGGAAAAGCAATATGAAGCTTATGTAAAGCAAAAGACTCCGGTCCATAATATCTGGCTGAATATGGGAAAGGCATTTGTCACCGGAGGGATCATCTGCACCGCGGGGCAGCTCATCTACAATTACTGCAAGGTCCGGGAGCTCTCCAAGGATGCCTGCAGCGGATGGACGTCTCTGCTGCTGATCCTTCTCAGCATCATCCTGACCGGAATGAATGTCTACCCGAAGATCGCGAAATGGGGAGGAGCCGGCGCGCTGGTGCCCATTACCGGATTCGCCAATTCCGTTGCCGCCCCGGCCATCGAATACAAAAAGGAAGGGCAAGTATTCGGGATCGGATGTAAGATCTTTACCATTGCGGGCCCGGTCATACTGTACGGAATCTTTACCACCTGGGTCCTGGGCTTCCTGTACTGGCTTTGGGGGATCATGTAAATATATTTACAGGTATATGGAGAGCCCGGCATCGGAAGACTTTCCATATACAGCGGTATACAGAAAGCCTGTCACTGGCAGCCTTTCTGCATACGATGGTATTCAAAGAGCAGGTAACCGAACGGATACCTGCCCTTTTTGAAACGTTTATGCTGGACACCGGATAGACTCACAGCCGACGAAATCTGCCGCGCAGTGACATATGACGCATACAGTCCGTAATTGTCCCGGCCGGCGGCTACCAGCGTTTCAGCAAATAAATAAACGCCCCCAGCCCGCGCCCAAGGGCCATGCTGAGGATAAAAGCCACGCTGTAGCGCACAATCTTCAGCCTTCGGATAAAGATGGGAAATACATTCAGCACCTCCGCAAGAGCCATAGCCCAGCACCCTACAAAGATTCCGGCCAGCAGCCCGAATACCGGAAGCAGAAACCCAAGGTAGCCCATCTGGGGGCGGAAGACCGAGATCAGGTTTCCGGCCACACCTCCCAAAGCGGCACAGTCCTCATAGAGAAGGATCTTGTCCGCCGTATGAGTCCGGTCCGCAAAGTCCGCGATCACGCCCAGCTCCACGATCAGGGCAAACAGACCCCCTGCAATAACAACTCCCGAGCTAAGACCGATGATTCCCAGAAGGGTCTGCCGTACCCACATCCAGCTCCGCCCCCTTTCTTGACGCGTTTTCGATCAGAGTGGTCTGGATATCATTTTCATAGACCCGCATCTGCACCTCCAAAGGCGTAGGATCCACAGTAAATCTTTTCTTACCGAAATGGTTAAAAAATACCAGGATCCCGATGGTGATGCCCACGGAATAGCTGACCTCCATGATGGAAAACCCATCCGATCCGGAACCCATGATAAATTCATACATCTGGGAAAACAGATCGGAAACCGACGCGTCGTTGTTAAATGCCATGATCGCAAACGCGGAGCCCGCAAAGGTCAGCATCGCCACAAATATCGTCTTAATGAGGTGCACCGCCATACCCGGGGTTTTCTGATCCTCGTAGGTCACAATAATGTCTGTCTCCCCCATATTCTGAATATCCACACCCGGATATTTTTCATGGATACAGGCAATGATCTTCAATATGGATATCACATACCTGCGCTTCCCCTGATCCGGAATTTTCAGGATCTTGAGCACCTTCAGCTTCGGGATCATAGCTTTGTTGCTGCATTCCAGAGTCAGGATGTCTCCCAGCGTGACATCCGTCTTCGTGATCTCCACATCCCGCTCTCCTTTGATATAGACCGTTTCCTGATTAGCAGGCATGATATTCTGCACCCGGCCTTCTGATCAGCGTCCCCGCGCCGTTGGAAACCGCCTCTGCGTCACTATAGTAATAGTAAAAAATTCCGATCACTACTGCCGCCAGGACAATGCTCATCAAGCATATCCGTATTTTTCTTCTTCCTTCTTCCATTACAGCCACCTGTCCTTTCTCTTGATCTATAGACCGCAGGCCAAATCCTTTGCGCCTATAAGCAGTAGTATCTGAAAAAATCCCGAAAATATACCTCAGCAGGTTCCTTCCCGCCGCAGCGCCTCCATAATCTTTTTTTCCATCCGGGATACCTGGACCTGTGAGATTCCCAGCTTCTTTCCCACTGCCGACTGAGTCTGATTTTGAAAATACCGGAGATAGATCAGGCGGCGCTCTTCCTTGTCCAGAGTTTCCAAAAGTTGCTGCAGCAGCATGCAGTTCAGAATCTTCTCCTCCTGATGTTCCTTCTCCTCTAGCTTGTCCATCAGCCGGATCTCGCTCCCCTCCTTCTGATGGATGGGCTTGTAGATGGATTCCACCTCCCCTCCGGCCTCCATTGCCTGGACAATTTCTTCCTTTTCCACCTTAAGGACCCGGGAAAGCTCTTCCAGAGTCGGCTCCCGGCCCAGCTTCGCAGTCATATCCTCCCTGGCCTGAAAAAGCTTATAGGACAGTTCTTTCAGGGAACGGCTTACCTTGATCATGCCGTCGTCCCGCAGAAATCTTTTGATCTCGCCGGATATCATGGGCACCGCATAGGTGGAAAACCGGACGTCATAGGACAGGTCAAATTTGTCAATCGCCTTGAGAAGCCCGATGCTGCCGATCTGAAACAGGTCCTCCGGGTCCGTGCCCCGGCCGTAGAACCGCTTTACCACGCTCCAGACCAGTCCCACATTTTCCTTCACAAGCTGCTCTCTTGCCTCCTTGTCTCCTTCGTGAGCCTTTTGAATTAAAGCGATTGTGTGGTCCATAGATTCCTTCCTTTTCCGATTGTTTTCTCCATCCTGACCGTAGTTCCCTCTCCCGGCGCGGATTCCACCTCCACCTTATCCATAAATGCCTCCATAAATGAAAATCCCATTCCCGACCGATCCAGCTCCGGACGGGTCGTATACATTGGCATCATCGCCTGGGCAACGTCCTTGATCCCTTTCCCCGTGTCCTTCACAGTCACTGCAAACCGGTTCTGTTCAATGCGGCACTTGACCGTAATTTTATGTATCTCCTGGTCATACCCATGGATGATGGAATTGGTCACTGCCTCGGAGACGGCTGTTTTCACATCAGACACCTCCTCCACCGTGGGGTTTAGCTGAGTCAGAAACGACGCCACGGCTACCCGGGCAAACCTTTCATTTGAAGAACAGCTGTCAAATATGACTTCCATTTCATTTGTGTCTCTCATCTCTGATCCTCCTCATAAATCTGCATAATTTTTGTGACTCCTGACATCGTCAGAATCTTCTTGATCCTGGCATTGGCATGGACGCCCCACACCTCGCCGCCGATCAGATGGACCAGACGGTATCTTCCCATGACTGCCCCGATCCCTGAGCTGTCCATAAATTCTGTCTCCCCAAAGTCAAAAATCACATATTTGATGTGGTTGCGCTCAATCATCGCGTCCGCATCCTTCCGGATTTCCTCCGCCTGGTGGTGGTCCACCTCCTTCGGAAGAAAGATCGTAAGGCAATTCTCTTCTACCTGATACTTCATTGATTCATACTCCTCCTCGCAACATTTAAAAAAAGGACATGTATCCTCTACACATCCTTTTCTTTCGTATAACGGCAGACCCCGCTGCCTTTTTTGCCTGACGGCAAGGTGTCGGGCGCCTTGAATCGCCGTTTTTATTCTTCTGTGTCCTGGTTCGCTGCCGACGCGATCTCCTCCAGACTGGTCTTTGCCTCCTGTGCATTGTCCGTGTCCGGAAAGAGCTCATTGACCCGGCTTAAATAGGTCGTAGCAGTCTCGGGATCCCCGTTGTCCAGACAGGCAAGTCCCAGCGTCAGAAGCGCCCCGCCGTCATCATAGCTTTCATCCATTCTCACAACCTTGGCCAGTACCTCAATCGCCGTATCATAATTGGCAACATTGTAAGAAGCGGTACCGGATTCATAAAGAATGCTGCAGGCTGTCGGATAGATGCTTGATGTCAGGTCGTCATACCGTTCCTGTCCGCTCTCCCCGAGCGCGTTCCGGTTCACGGCCAGGAGCACATCCGCAATGGAATCCTCCGAATAGCTTCCCGAATTGTACTGTTCCGATGCCGTCATCAGATTCTCATAGCTCTCCGCCGTGGCAGCTGCCGTCTGAACCGCTTCCTCGGAATCCGCACTGTCCGCGCGGTAGGAATCCAGGGTCCTGGTCACCGCACTGAGCTGTGCTTCCAGAGAATTGATCCGTTCACTGTATTCCAGTACCTCCTTGTTCCGCTTGTCGGACTTACTCTCGTCTACAGCAGGCACGATCAGAAACCATACGATCGCCGCGCCGATAGCAGCGCCCAGTACGATGTTCATCAGGGTAAATCTTCCTGCCAGTTCCTTCACCATCCGGTGCGCCGGCTGAATGATGGTCTCATTTCCCAGATTATATTCTACCGTTTCTTTTTTTCTTTTTTTCTTCTTTTTTGTCGCCTTATTCTCCGGCTTTTTCGCTTTTTTTCCCCGGATCTGCGTCAGCTCCTGCATATAGCGCAGCGTGATCTCGTTGGTCGTATCCAGCTTCCGCGCCTTGGTCAGGGCCTGCTGTGCCTGGGCATACTGCCTGGTATGCAGATATAAAAGCGCCAGGAGCTGATACGCCTTCAAGAAGGAAGGATGCGACACGGTGATCTTTTTCAACTGTATGATCGCCATGTCCTCCCCATTTTGCCGGCAGTAGACGAGGCACTGGTTAAACCTCTTTATGGACTGGTTGATCGTCTCCAGTCCTCTGGCCGAATGCTGGATATTCTGCAGATAGGAATTGGCCAAGTTGTTCTTCGGCCGCAGATTCTTGCTGATGATCCATTCGACCAGCGCCTCCACAACCTCTCCCCGGCCGTAGTAGACCAGCCCCAGGAGATTCCGCGCCGTAATATTTCCTTTATTATATTGCAAACTCCGCCGAAGTGAGACAATCGCGCCAGACATATCCCGTATCCGGGCCTTTTTCAGACCGTCATTATACCAGTAGTTCGACTGGCGGATGATTTTCTTCGTATAGTCCATCAAACCTCACCGTATTCTTTCCCCGATAATTTATTTTTTCTGATCCATGACCTGTTTGAGCAGATCAGACATGTCCGTAAGATCCTCCTGGTATACGGCATCCTCTATATCCTCTACTTCCAGGCTTGGTTTGAATTTTTTCAGTTCCTCTTCGTAGTTTAACATAAGCTTTCCTCCTGTGCCAGTTCTTTGAGCATACCGGCCAGATAAAGGGAGCCAAGACAGTACACCGTCCGGCCGTCCTGGTGCTTCCTCACATAATGCAGCGCCTCCCGGGGGGATTCGATCACCGCCACCGAACGATCCGTATACCGCGCAAATGCTGCCAGAAGCTTCTCCGTATCCGCCGCCCGGCTGTCTTCGATCCGGGTCACCACGTAATAGTCCGTCTCCAGATTCCGGCAGAGATATGCCGTCATCTCTTCATAGTCCTTCTCCTGAACCGCCGAAAACAGAACCGCCGTCCTGTGTGGGCCGCGTGCCTTGACGCTCTGAACGAACCGGACCACGGCATTGAGATTATGTGCTCCATCGATATAGATCCCCGGCAGGACCTCCTCCATGCGGCCCTCCCAGACGACCTGAGCGAGCGCTTCCCGCCATAACCGCGGGCGTCCCGTCTCTCCAAACAGGCTTTTCATCACTTCCAGGGCAAGCATCGCGTTCTCTGCCTGATACAGTCCTGTATTGCGGAGTTTCCATGCCGTAGTTCCATAATAAGCATTTGTACAGGAAAATGCAATATTTTTATGTTCGATTCTCAGATTTTCGAACGCATTTTTCCCGATTTTCTTACAGGAAATTCCAAGCCGGGCCGCCTGGCTTTCGATCACCTGACCGGCAGCTTCCTCCCCTTCGGAGTAAAACACCGGCACTCCTTTTTTCAAGATCCCCGCCTTCTCCGCCGCGATCTGTTCCAGGGTATCCCCCAGAATCTCCTGGTGATCCATCCCGATCGACGCAATGGCCGTGACTGCCGGATGCTCTACGGCGTTGGTGGCATCCAGCCGCCCGCCCAATCCGGTCTCCAGCACCGCAAATTCCACTCCCGCTTCCGCAAACGCGGTCATTGCCATGCCGAACAGCAGTTCAAAAAAAGTAGGATGAGAGAGACCCTGGTGTTCCATTTCCCTGACCTTCTCCATCACCTTTTCAAATACTCTCACAAATTCCCCGTCCGAGATCTGCTCTCCCCGGATCCGGATCCGCTCATTCATCCGGATCAGATGTGGAGAGACGAAGAGGCCTGCGGATTTCCCCTCAGACCTCAGCATGGCATCCAGATACACGCAGACCGAGCCTTTTCCGTTGGTCCCCGCCACGTGGATGACCTTCAAGTCCCTCTCCGGATTTCCCAAAAAACGCAGAAATTCCTTCGTATGTTCCAGCGGGTTTTTCTTTGTAAATTTCGGGATCTTTAAAATATAATCCACTGCCTCATCATATGTCAAAATACCTACTCTCCCTCGTCATTTCCGATAAACGCGTTCCGCCCTGCCTTCACCGTACTGGTATTGCGGGGAAGGGGCACGAAGCGTCCGTCCCGGTATTTGTATTCCTTGGAGGTACGGAAAATGGTATTGCTGGAGCCTACCTGCGCCACCATAACAACATCCTCTTCCCCCAGGACGGATTCCTTCAGATCAATCCTTGTATTATTCAAAAACGTACTGCTCTGCTTCTCACCGTTGATATAGATCTTGCTCTGCTTGGTAAAATTCTCTCCGTACACGCTGTATGTGCCGTCCAGCTGCTCCACCAGAGAGGTAATCGTGGTATCCTTAACCCCCATCGCCATATGACCGGATGTGATCGGCTTTCCGCTCTCCTGATAGACATACTGCTTTCCGTACAGGATATCATACTGCAGCAGTTCCAGGTCGGCCAGGTAGTTCTTCGTCTGGCGGCGCTCCTGATGGTAATTGAACACCGTCCCCGAATGGATATCCAGACGGTCCAGCACTTCGGCCATGATCTGGTATGCCGCATAGTTTCCGTCCTTCTTTTTCAGACCGATATTGTCCCAGATCACATAATTGGTATTGTACAGATACCGGCTTTTCAGATCCTTTGCCTGCAGGTCCATTGTGGGCAGATGGTCTCCGTAGAAAACAATTACGGAAGGTTCTCCCCGTTCCTCTACGGCCTTCACCAGGTCTCCGGCAAATTCATCCATCTCGTATACTTCATTCACATAATATTCCCAGGCATTTCTCCTGCCCTCGTCCTCCACGCCGCTGACCTGGATGGTGGGATTCTCGATCATTTTCTCTACGGGATAGTCTCCATGCCCCTGTACACTGATGGCAAATACAAAATCCTGTCCTTTGGTCGTATCCATGGAATCCATGATATTCGGGATCAGGATATCATCCGTAGCCCATCCCTTCGGAGTCGTCTGCAGGATATTCATAAATTCCTTGCTGGTATAATGATCAAATCCCATGTGGTTGAATACCTGCGCCCTGCTGTAAAAGTTTCCTCCGTTGTTATGCAGCGCCTCGGCTCCGTAGCCAAGGCTGGTCAGGGCCGTAGCCGCGCTTTCCAAAAGCTTCGTCTTGGCATAGGTCTTATAGGGATATTCCCCCGGTCCGAAGAAACGCATGCTCATACCGGTCAGCACTTCAAATTCCGTATTGGCCGTACCCGCGCCTACGGACGGCACCTTAAAATATCCGCTGGAATACTCTTCATACATCTTCCGCAGATTCGGGATCGGATCCTCGGAAAACTGCAGCCACTCCACCTCCGTGGGATCAAAATACGATTCCAACTGCACAAAGATAATGTTGGGCAGCTCTTCTTCCTTCCGTCCGGTGGTGCTTTTCGTGATCTTCCCGCCGCTGCTGATGGCATCCATGGTTTCCTCCCCGTACCCCGACGGCTCGGAGATCCCGGTCTTAAAAATACTGGACGTAAAGCAGTAAGGGAATCCATAATCTTCATATGCAAAGGCAATATTTCCAAAATAGTTCGAGATCACTCTGCGGTCAATGGCCACGTCTGTCAGAACCATATAAGCAATGACCGAGAAGCCCACGCCGAACAGCGCAATGATCCGGTGCATTTTTCCGGTAAACTGTCCGCCCCGCCTCCACATGGAGACAACCCACAGGATCACCGCGCCGATCCCCACGATCAGCAGGATCAGTTCAAATGTGGAAAAGTAATTGCCGGTCAGCGAGAGGGCGTCCGAGAGCACCTTTAAGTCCTGGGCATTGAAGGGCGTCACCCGCTTCGTCAGCAGATACCCGTTGCAGGCGCCTAAAAACAGCCAGAATACACTGAGAAGGATCCTTGCAAATACCCGCCGCCTGACCAGGTATACGATGGAAAAGGTGGCGAAAATCAAGAAGGCGTTGAACAAAAACACCTTCGGCGTCTCCGTCATATAATCCCATGCCTGGAACAGCGAAAGCCTGGAGATCGCTTCTATAAAAAAGTTTAATATGCATGCCAGTAAATAATGGAATACCAGGGAGATCCGGTTCATAAAACGATAGACCGGCGCCATACGCCTTGAAAATTTGCTGTTGCGTCGTTCCTCCAGGATCCTCGCCCGGCGATTGCGTCTTGCGATCCAGTGTGCTTTAAGGTCTTCTATCTTCAAATTTTTTATCTTATGAAAGAAGCCCCTGAAATCCGGCTTCCTGATCTGAACCTTCTTCATCCTAACTTCTCTCCCTTTTAGGTCAGATGGCCGTTCACACAGCCATCCGACCCCAAATTCACATAAATGCCCTATCGTATCCCGTCTTTTTGGTCCGCTTTTCCCATATATATGCACCTGATTCGCAGGCCGATCAGCCGCGCTGTCCTTCTATGCCTTCTTCAGCCCCGCCATACGCTCCTGTACCTGCGCAAGCATCTGGGTATACTTCTCCAGCTTTTCTTTTTCCTCCTGCACCTTCTTCTCCGGCGCTTTACTCAGGAACTTCTCATTGGACAGCATGCCCTTCGCCCTCGCGATCTCTTTTGTCAGCTTTTCTTCTTCTTTCGCAAGGCGTTCTTTCTCCTGCTCGAAGTCCACCAGGTCTTCCAGCGGCAGATACACCGCTGCCCCCGGAACTACGATGGACACCGCGTCTTCCGCAATATCCTTCTTCTCAGAATGAAGGAGGATATCGTTTGCCAGCATCAGCGGCTTTACAAATTCCCGGATTGCCTCAATCCCGCTCAGCAGATTCTGGTCTGTGCTGACAATAAATACCTTGGTTCTGCGGTTGTTCGGCACATTCATCTCCGCGCGCGTGTTCCGGATCCCTCGGGTGATCTCCTTCACATGGCTCATCACTTCCTCATCCGTTGGGAATTCCCACTCCCTCCGATATTCCGGCCATGAAGAGATCATCAGGGATTCCTCCTCCGGCACCAGCGCACTGTAGATCTCCTCCGTAATAAACGGCATGAACGGATGCAAGAGCTTCAATGCCTGCCCCAATACGGTCTTTAAGATCCACAGAACACATTTCGCAGAATCGGGATCCTCTTCGGCATGATAGATCCGGTATTTTGCCAGCTCCACATACCAGTCGCAGAATTCGTCCCAGATAAAGTCATACACCTTCTGGACCGCGATCCCCAGCTCAAACTTGTCCATGTTCTCCGTCACGTCCTTCGTCAGACGGTTGACCTTTGCCAGGATCCATCTGTCAGCCGGTTTCAGCAGGCTCTCCCCGGGCTCGTCCACGATATTTTCTTTCATATTCATCAGAATAAAGCGGGATGCGTTCCACACCTTATTCGCAAAGTTCCGGCTTGCCTCCACCCTTTCATTGGAAAAACGCATATCGTTGCCTGGCGCGTTTCCGGTTACCAGAGTAAGACGCAGCGCATCCGCGCCGTACTGGTCGATGATCTCCAGCGGATCAATTCCATTTCCCAGGGACTTACTCATCTTGCGCCCCTGGGAGTCCCGCACCAGTCCGTGGATCAGCACGGTGTGGAAGGGGGATTTTCCGGTATGCTCCAATCCGGAGAATACCATCCGGATCACCCAGAAGAAAATGATATCGTAGCCTGTCACCAGTACATCCGTGGGATAGAAGTAATCCAGATCCTCCGTCTTTTCCGGCCAGCCAAGGGTAGAAAACGGCCACAGCGCTGAGCTAAACCAGGTATCCAGTGTATCCTCATCCTGTGTAAAATGGGCGCATCCGCAGTGCGGACATTTCTCCGGAATCTCCTTTGCCACCACGAATTCTCCGCATTCGTCGCAGTAGTACGCCGGAATCCGATGTCCCCACCAGATCTGCCGTGAAATACACCAGTCCTTGATATTTTCCAGCCAGTGCAGATAGATCTTGTTGAACCTCTCCGGCACAAACTTCAATTCTCCTGTATGCAGCGCTTCGATGGCAGGCTTCGCCAACTCTTCCATCTTCACGAACCACTGCTGCTTGATCAGCGGCTCTACTGTCGTACCGCATCGGTCATGGGTTCCTACATTATGAGAGTGGGGCTCGATCTTCACTAGGAAGCCCTGCTCTTCCAGATCCTTTACAATCGCTTTCCTCGCCTCATATCGCTCCATGCCCGCATATCTGCCGCCCCGCTCATTGATGGTGGCATCGTCATTCATGATGTTGATCTCTTCCAGGTTATGGCGCTTCCCTACCTCAAAGTCGTTGGGGTCATGAGCCGGCGTGATCTTCACCGCTCCGGTCCCGAATTCCTTGTCTACATAGTAGTCTGCCACAATGGGGATTTCCCGGTTCACCAAGGGAAGCATCACATGCTTGCCGATGATGTCCTTGTACCGCTCATCCTCCGGGTGTACCGCGATAGCCGTATCGCCCAGCATGGTCTCCGGACGGGTCGTGGCAATCTCCAGAAAATCCTCCGTTCCTACAATAGGGTACTTGATATGCCAGAAATGTCCGCCCTGCTCCTCATGCTCCACCTCGGCATCGGACAGGGAGGTCTTGCAGACCGGACACCAATTGATGATCCTGGATCCCTTGTAGATATATCCCTTTTCGTATAGGTTAATGAATACTTCCTCGACAGCCTTGGAACAGCCCTCGTCCATGGTGAACCGCTCCCGGTCCCAGTCGCAGGAGATGCCCATCTTTTTCAGCTGGTTCTCGATGGTTCCCGCATATTCCTCTTTCCACTGCCAGGTGCGCTCCAGAAAGCCTTCCCGTCCCAATTCCTTTTTGTCGATGCCCTCGGATTTTAACTGGTTCGTTACTTTTACTTCTGTAGAGATGGCCGCATGGTCGGTTCCCGGCACCCACAGGGCATTGAAGCCCTCCATCCGCTTATACCGGATCAGGATGTCCTGCAGCGTATTGTCCAGCGCATGTCCCATATGCAGCTTTCCCGTGATATTCGGAGGCGGCATGACCGTGGTAAACGGTTTTTTGTCCCGGTCCACCTCTGCGTGGAAATACTTGTTTTCACACCACTTCTCATACAGTTTTTCCTCAATCTCCTTCGGATTATACGTCTTTGCCAGTTCCTTACCCATGTTTCTCCTCCTTTTACTCATGAACAGTAAGCTGGTACTTCACGGATTTTTCACATTTTTGGTATTAAAAAAGCCCTTTACAATGTAAAGGGCGAATTGTTCTCCGCGGTACCACCTTAATTCCTATACTTATGATGTGGCATAGAAGAAAATACGGTCGCACCGCTTTTTATGCCGCCCCATAACATAACTTATGGTTCTGTAACGTAAACCGCCACGGGATACCCTACCCACAAAATCCTGAGCAAATCACCGACAGTCTGACAGCCACGAATCATCCGCATATGGCGGCGTTCACAGCAGACAACGGGTCACTCCTGCGCTTCAGATATCCGGTTCAAAAGTCACGTTCCATAATCCTGATACCCGGACCGCCTTCCAGCCGATGGGCCGTCCTCTCTGTGGGAAGTAATTATGTACTCCTCTTTCTCAATACCTTTGAAATTTTACAAAATTGTTAACTCCAAATGAACTAAACTATATCATAGCGGGCAAAAGTCTATTTGTCAAGGAGTTTTCAAAATCTTAAGAATATAATCATATTGCTTTTTTGAAAAGCGTTGCGTAATAAAATCAAGATAGTAACAGATATAATATTTATCACTTCATCTGATTCATACTATGAATCATCTCTACGATAAAATACCCGTAATTTTCGTCTGTCGCCCAGCCCAAGCCGCCCGGATTTTCCTTCTGGCCCAGCCATTCCACATAGGGAGCGGATCCTTTCGTGACATATTCATACCGGTCATCCACGCACTCCTGCACCAGCGCGTCCGCCGTAGCATATGCCTTCAGATGCTGAATCTGTGCCCGAATCCCGGTACGCACATCCGGGTAGGAATTGCCAGCCGCTCCGCCTCCTGTGGCTCCAAGTCCCGCAAAATTAAACTGTTCAATGGAGGTATCTCCCGCATACTGCAGCCATCCGGTCTCCTTCATGGTCTGGACAAAGGCAACCTCCGGCCGCACCCCTTCCGCCGATGCTTCCTCATAATACATCTTGCAGAACGTTTCAATAGAATCCGCGCCGCCCCTGGACAACTGTTCAGCAGGATAGGGGAAATTAGCAGAGTTAAAATAGGAAACCATCTGTTCTACGGTCACCGGACTTTTTCCCATGATCGGATACTGTCCGTCCGCGATCACTTCCTCCGTTTCAGGCGCAGGAGCCGCATCCGGATCGGATGCTCCTGATCCGCCCTCCGCATTTTCGGCGGCCTCCCCTCCAGTCACGCCGCCGTCCCGCTTTCCCGCAGCCGCTTTGTTCTCGGCTTCCGCCAGTTCCAGCTTTGCTTCTTTCTTCTGATGCTCAGAGCCCATCTTCGCCCCCAGAAGACTCAAGCTTACGACAAGGGCAATAGCTAGTCCCACTTCGAGACATATTGTCTTTATTTTCTGATCCATATGCTAACGTTCTCCCCGAATATTTGCTTCTACATTTTTATGATCCATCTGTCAAGATTATACCATCTATGAAACCACAGAGGTATAAACGACGCTTCTTTTTCCAAAATGTTAATTGCGTCTGTTTTGCTTTCAATGCGTCGGTTATAAATAACTCAAAGCTCTTTTTTTGCTAATTAGCGGCTGCCGGTTCCGGCGCGCCTGCCATGGGATGAGATCCGCATGTTTGATCCAGCGGTTATCCGGGTTCATATGGAGCCCCATCGGCTGATTAAAATCGAGAAAGGAATGCTGTGACTTATCGACTTGCTTGTACATGTTTTTTTACTCCTCAACATCGTATTTTACACAAAAACCGCAAGAAAAAACGGATAGCGTCTCTAAAGGCCTTGCAGATATTATAGCATGAAACACACTCAAAGTCATGAAAAATCAGCGCTGCAGAAATCCCTTTCAAATAAACT
>Ga0137308_101320_pt1 | contig 25340 bp, 26 predicted proteins | sample Inofrocosms_June_FD_97181 | JGI IMG/M metagenome (GOLD analysis project Ga0137308, IMG submission 97181) | Mouse cecal microbial communities from Vienna, Austria - N-Acetylneuraminic and N-Acetylglucosamine D2O microcosms_June | ecosystem: Host-associated > Mammals > Digestive system > Large... | reverse complement strand
TTTTTGAGTTTCAAAAAAGTTCCGCAGGCCGGCGAAAATACTTTTTCGACAGCCTGCGGCCGGGAGCGGCTTTGTCCATACAGTGAAGCCGGACCTGGATTTGAGCCTCGCTGACCTTGAGGAGCTGACCAAAGCGTTTACCGAGGTCCGTCTGGCGGCGGGCCGGAGCACATAGGACGAGCTCCCGCCAGCGTAGAGTGTAGGGAGGTGATACATATGCCGAAACTGGGCCCGTTCCCCTTTGTCCCCAATATGGAGGACTGCCGCAAAATCGTGAAGACAGAGGGCTGTACTTGTTACATCATGGATACCTGCTGCCGGAATATGACTGCTGCGGACAGAGCCGCCGCGGATGAGCGAATCCTCCAGATCTATGTAAATCACGCGTTAAAAAGGGGATTTCCGGGTCCGCTTGAACGGAAAGCCCCCGGCAAGCAAGCTGTTCGTCAGGAAGGAGAAGACCTATGAAACGCGCAAAAAAGACCGCCCGAAGGCTGGCACCTTAGAGCAGTCGCGTCCAGGGCTTGCGCCGAGAACATTCACTATGTTCATTAGACCTCTTGCGAAATAAGATAAAGCGGTCAAAATTGCAGATACCAGCAACGTTGAATCCAAATTCTACTCCCCAAATAGAGATATTAAATATGAATACCGCACACATTCAATTTGATTTTTTGAAACCTAGAGCAGTACCCAAAAATAACGAGAAACGTTCAGCGGTCCAGGAATTGTAGGGCCGCGTTGTCGTCCTTGACAGGCGTCAGCCCACCTGCGTCCTCCGCCTTGCCCTGCGCTCCCTGCCCTCACTTCCTTTTTTCTCATTTTTTCTGGGAACTGCTCTAATCCTGAAACGATGGAGAGGTATTGCCACTCGTTATGCCAAGACCTCAGATATTATTTTTGCCAAATCAGTATGGAAATTTTTATCTGCTGTGTTATAATATAAACTGTAAAAAGGCTTATCCAGGGTACAGCAATGCTTCCGCCTTACTCCGATTGATCCGGCTGAGAGGACAGGCGGCTCGGCACCGCCAGCCCCTCCCGGCGGTGCCGTTGGATTCGTCCGTGCCGATTGGAATTCGCCCGTCCCTGACTCCGATGGCCTGAGTTTCCAATACCGGCAGCAAGGAATCCGGTGAGCCGCCCAAAACTCCTGTGTTGGTACGGACACAGGGGTTTTTGCAGTACTGGGGCGCTGACCGGCCAAAAGCCGCGCACCGGCTCATACTGACAGGCGCACGTCCGGTATTTTGCGCCGCCGGTCTGAAGGGGAGATTGATTTGCATATCGCTTTGTGTGATGATGAAAAGAACGAGCTGCTCCTGCTGCGGGAGATGGTCCAGGCATTTTGCGAAAAAAAGAGGCTGGAGGCCGTCATAGATGTATTTTCCGGCGGGGAGGATTTTTTGGCGTCGGCTCAGCGGTATGACATTCTTTTTATGGACATCTACCTGCCCGGCATGAACGGGATGGAGGCGGCGGAGCGGGCCGGTGCCCTGGCCCGCCAGCAGATCGTGTTCACCACCGTCAGCCGGGAGTATGCCGTGGAAGCCTTCCGGCTGAACGCCGCCCACTATCTCACGAAGCCGCTGAGCGCCCAGTCTGTGGCGGAGGCGATGGAACGGTGCCTGATGCGGCTGGGGGAACCTCCCCGGAAAAGCCTGGTGATAAAGACGAATCAGGGAACGATTCCGGTGCCGATGGAGCAGATCGTGTTTATTGAAGTGCTGAACAAGCTGTGCATTGTACATACCGCCAAAAGCGACTTCCGCACCTATACCTCTCTGGACGCGCTGTTTGAGCAGCTGGACGATGCTTTCCTGCGGGCGCAGCGCAGCTATGTGGTGAATATGCGGTTTGTGGAGTCCTTCCTGTTTGACCGGGTGATTTTAGCAGGCGGCACAGAGATCATGCTGTCCAGGAGCAATCGGACCGAGCTGAAAAGACAGTATCAAAGCTTTCTCTTTCGTTTAGCGAGGAGGGCTGAGGAGTGATCTTTTGGAGACTGTTTTTCGGCTGGCTGATACAGATTGGGCCCTTTGCGCTCCTGTGCATTCAGCCTTTTGCGGGGCAGCTTCGCTTTCCCCTCCGGAAAACCGGGGCCGTTATGCTGATTCTGTTTGCGGGGCTTGCGGCGGCGTTCGCGCTGACAGGATGTGCGCTGCACCGTGCGTCGGCCTCCGACCCTTGGCTGTTTGTCAAGGTCAACATGACTTTTTTTGTGAGCCTGATTTTCTGCTTCCTGTGGTATTTGTACGCCGTAACCGCTTCATGGCCGAAAAAGCTGTTTGTGTTCTCCTACGTTCTGAGCGGAGCGTTTATCATCACGTCCATCAGCAACGCGATTGCCACAAGGCTGCATATGGGCAGAAGCGACGGGCTGCCATACCTGGGCTGTACGCCGCTGATTCTGCTTCTGGCGGCCGCGGCGTTCCTGCCCGTTTTGTTTTTCGTCCTCAAGCGGCACTACCAAATCATGGCGGACAGCTTTACGAACAGGGAGAGCATCTACATATCCACGCTGTCCATCGTTTTGTGCGTGGCGCTGTCCAGCGGCCTGATCTGCTTCGGCTACCTCAATCTTTATGAGCCAATGAATTTGCTGCTCTATATCGCTCTGCTGATCTCAATTTTTGCGATGAACGGCATCTGCTTCAAGCTATTGGACATCACCCATGAGAAAATGAGCGCCCAGCGGAAATATGACGAGCTGCATTGCCAGCTCTCCCTTCAGGTGGAGCAATACCGCCAGATCAGCAACAATATGGAGGCAACCCGGCGGATGCGCCATGATCTCAAACACCATATGATTACGATACAGGGCTTCCTCCAAGGCGGGAACGTAAAGGAGGCGGAGCAGTATTTGGACCATTACCTGCTGGTCACGAAGGAGCTCGAAATCCCCAAGCTGTGCGATAACGCCGTGGTGAACACGGTGGCCGACTATTATCGAATGCTGTCGGCGGAGCAGGACATCTGCTTTTCAGCGCGCATTGCGATCCCGGCGGATCTGGCCGTCCAGGATATTGATCTGTCCGTCCTGATCGGGAACCTGCTGGAAAACGCGTTTGACGCCGCGCTTCTGGTGGAGGGCGAGGCCCGCTTTATCCGCTTCAACATGGCCTGCTTCGGGAAGATGCTGGCGGTCACCGTGGACAACGGCTTTAACGGGACCGTAAAAATGGAGGCAGGCCGCTATCTGTCCACCAAAGACCAGCACAGCGGCTTTGGCCTGGCCAGCGTGGAGGCGATTGCGGAAAAGTATTCCGGCGGCGTGGAGTTTACCCATGAGGCGGAGGTATTCCATTCGTCGGTCATGCTGGGGATATAGCTTTTGGGGCGCAGAATATCGCGTCGCAGTGCTGAAAACGCCCAAAAGCAGCCCCCGGAACGGACGAAAATTGCCGCCGCTCCGAGGGTGCCGGACGGGCAGGGGCACTCCGCCGGTAAAAAACTGTTAGCTTGGGGCCGCGGCCTTGCTTCAGCCGCGCCGCTTCGCACGGTGGGTCAGGCCGCCGCGCGAAGCTCAGCTCGTTTCCTCCCCGCTGGCCAGCGCCTTCAAGGCGGTGGCGGGATGCTCATGCAGCGGCAGGGACGGTCCTGCCCCATTTGCGGATGGAATCAGGGATTCACGGGCCTCCGCCAACGGCTGGGGGTCCAGCGCGCGGATGAAGCCGGGTCCGTGGGGCCAGAATTGCCCGTGGTTGTTTTGGCCTGTCCGGAAGGGCTCGTGGCTGCGCCAGAGGTCGCCGGCCAAAATGTTTTGCACATCGATCCTGAGGGTGTGCGGGATTTCCTCGGCCGGAGCCAGCGCCGACAGATCCGCGGCGGCGGCATCGACGGGGATATGCCCCGCTTCGGCATAGCCTCTCCGAATGACCGCCACTTCATTTGCTTGGTAGCCTTCCCCGCTCTCAAGCTCGTTCCAGAGCTGAATGTGCGTATTACGGTCATGGCCGCTGCCGCCTATCGGGATCAGTCCATCGCAGTTGAAGGCATAGGAGAAATTCCGCGGACTGCTCCGAGGGCCGAGGGCGAGGGAGGTTGGAATCAGCGACATCCCGCAGGAGGGCACAAGCTGGATATCCACCAGGGTTGTGCCTGCAGCCAGCCGGCCGGTGGGCGAGGGCGCGCCGCCGGCGGTGACATAGCCCACGCAGTGGTCCAGGCACAGCTCAAGGCCGAACTGGAGGATCTGCCCGCCGCTTCTGCGGATGTGGGGAAACCGGAACAGGGAGCCGCCCAGACCGTTGGGGTCCTCCTGGATTAAGCGGTCCAGAATTCTCCAGGTGGGCTGGCTGCCATGGGCGATGTCCTGATCGGTGAGTATCCGCGGCGTGGCATTGCGCAGGGTGAAGTTCACGAAGTCAATGGCAGACTTCAGGTGCTTTTCGGTGAAGTAGCAGGCGTCGCGCTGCCGCGGCGTACTGCCGCCGCATTGGATCAGCGCTATGTTGCAGCCCGTGGCAGCGGAAAAGCGGGGATCGCCGGGAATTACGGAGGAGAGAGGAAAGCTGGCGCCTATGGCGCTGCCGAATACAAAGACCCAGTCCTGGAACCGCTCCTCTGCCGCCAATGCCCGCAGCTCGCCAAACAGGCCGCCCCAAGGCCCTTTAAAATAAGCGGGCAGGGGGCCAAAGGAGGCGGGCGCCTTCTCCCAGCCGTTCAGCAGGTCGTAGAAGTACGCCCCTGCGGCCCCTCTGTAGAGGAACTCCGGCGCCATAAAGATTTTCAGTGTTTCGGAATCCGCCTTCGCATTTTTATAGGCCGTCTCAATGGCCCGGCGGGTGAACTCGACGCGCGCCATGATATCCAGGCATTGGCTGAGCACATGAAACCGCCGGTCTCCCGCCGCCGGAGCGAGGCCGGCATAATGGTCCGCGCCCGACGACCCATATACCGCCCCGGTGTAGATCTCCCATGCGATAAACTGTACTTTTGAATATTCTGGCATATATTCAACTCCGTTTCTATCCAAATCGCTCTGGCACGCCGCGCAGCTGTTGGCGCGGCGGCCAGACAGAAAAAGGCCAGTCTCTTCCCGGGCTGACGGCCGGCCTTCCCGGGAGGGACTGGCTTTCCTCAAACAGCGCTGGAGCGCCGCTCCGGCAGCGATGAGCGGGTATCCAAAGGCGCGGGCTTACTTCTGGCTTTCGACCTCAAAGCGATAGCCTTCCTCGGGATTCCCGTACAGGCCCACCGTCACCTCAGACACGCCCTCCAGGTCTTGCTCGAAGAAGCTGTCCGAGTTGAGGACCGCGGAGCTGAGCTGATCGCCCTCCTGGATCTCGGAGGCCAGGCCCCAATACAGCTTGGGATGCAGCACGAAGGTCGCCTTCTGGTCGTAGGCCACCGTCTTTTTCCGCATCATCAGCTTCCCGTCCTTGTATAGATCGACGCTGATGCCGCCGGGTACTCGGATATCATTGGCCACGTCGATGGAGCGGGTGTTGCCGGCGTTGCCGTCCTCGTCGATGGTGATGCCGGTCCCGTCCTCTACGATGTGGTAGCGTTTGCCGATGGAGGCGGTGAGCATGGCGGTGCGGCAGGCGTGGTCATTCCAGGAGGCGCTGACCGCGGTTTCGATGGGATAGGTCACCGTACACTGGGAGCCGCGGCCCACGTCGGGGATGACGCGCCAGGCCACGCCGTCCTTCAGCGCGTCGAAGGTGGGGATCTCGTTCTTGAGGAACAAGAAGATCTTGGGGAGGTCCTCGTTCATGGAGCGGTTCACGTAAGTAATTTTGATTTGATTGCTCATAATTCGACAGCCTTTCATGATAGATTTGGGGGTTCGGTGGGTGGGATATGCTGGATTTGACCTCTCCGGCGGAAGCCAGGGACGGAGGGGGTCACTTCCAGCCGTCGATCTTGAAGGAGTAGCCGTCCTCGGCGTTTCCGTACAGGCCGACCGTCACCTCGGACACGCCTTCCAGGTCTTGCTCGAAGAAGCTGTCCGAGTTGAGGACCGCGGAGCTGAGCTGGTCGCCCTCCTGGATCTCGGAGGCCAGGCCCCAGTACAGCTTGGGATGCAGCACGAAGGTCGCCTTCTGATTGTAGGACACGACCTGTTTGGTCATGACCACGCGGCCGTCCTTATACAGGCTGACGCTGACGCCGCCTGGGGTCTGGATGTCGCTGCAAACGTCGATGGCGGTCGTGCTGGAGGCGTTTCCATCGGCCCGAAGGACAATGCCGGTGCTGTCCTTGGCGACGCAGAAGCGGCTGCCGATGACTGCGGGTAGCATAGCCGTCCGGCAGCAGCCGTCGTTCCAGGAGGCGCTGATTTCAGTGGAGATGGGGAAGGTGAAGTCGCAGGAGGAGCCGCGCCCGACCTTGTTAATCACACGCCAGGCCACGCCCTCCCGCAGGGCGTCGAAGCTGGGGATCTCGTTTTTGGTGAATACGAATACAGACGGCTGATCCAGATTCATGGAGTGGTTGACATATTTGATGTTCACATTGCTGCTCATAAAAACCTCCTACCTTACTTGTGAGCTGCCCGGGCTTATACGAGGTGTCTTTGGTTCAAACCTCATGCTAATTATGTAAAATACGCAAAGCTTTTTCAATTCCCTAATTTCAGTAGTTTTGCCTGAGCGATGCAGAATCCTACCAGTTTCCGCAGTCCGGGTCCGCCTAAACCGGGAGATCTTCCAGCGAGAGCAGCCCCAGCTGTAGTGCTTTGACCACGGCCCGGACAGCGTTTTCGGCGTCCAGCTGGCGGTACAGGTTCTTTTTGTGGTACTGTACGGTTTCCTGGGTGATGTGCAGGTCGGCCGCAATCTGCCGGTCGGTCATGCCTCCGGCGATGCGCAGAAGAATTGTCCGCTGACGCGCGGTTAAATGGATGGACTCCGTTTTCTGGCGGATGTGGGAGCGTGTCACCTGCCGAAGCTCCAGCGACATGCTGCTGATCAGCTGCCGGAGCAGCACGGGAGGCCAGTCGGATATCTGCTTTCGGTTTGTAACAATGGCTAACGTGACAGAGGAGCGATCAGGGGTGAATGGGGCGCTGTACAGGGTGCAGTTTGTTAAAAGGGTGCAGTAGTTTTGCTGCGGGAAGGTCCACATCGGCTCGCTGTGCCGAATGGACAGGGCAACGGCATTGGTGCCCGCATGAGCCTCGGAAAAAGAGAAACCAGGTCTGAAAAGCCGGAAAAGCGGAAATTCAGGTATTTTTTTTCAGTAGTATTCCCTGCTGGCTGACCAGAAGAAACGCGGAGGCTTTTGGCAGGCTGGCGGCGGCGGGCACCGCACAGGACTCAAAGGCGGAAATGTCGTTGTGCGACTGCTCACACAGCGTTTTAAGCTGCTGATCCGAGAGCGGGTAAAGCTGCCGGGTGGAATCGGGCGAGAGTCCCGCCTGTGCGCATCTTCGCCAGGAATCCAAGACGATCCGTTCGTTTCGTGAATTTTTCATTGTAGCACTCCTCACTATCGTTTAGTAACCCCCTGCTGTGCGTGTTGACAGCTTTGCCGGATGCGCGCGCCGCCTGTGTGGCGATCGCCGCGATCTGGCCGTTAGGTTTTCACAGCGGATTCTTCCATTCTGGGAAAAATCGGCTTTTCGTTGGCCGAAACCGTTTGAGACCGGCTTCTTACCCTAATTATAAAATAATTTGTCAGGCCAACCACCTGCATTTCACACCCTAAACCACACACTTTACGAAATGGACATCAAAAATGGCTGCTGTTCCTGCTGTAGGGAAAGAGCTCTGACATAATCTCGTCGGAGGGTGGAGCCGCCAGAAGTTCAGAAATTAGAATCTTTTCGCCGTTTGCTTTCCGCGCTAAAAAGGTGTTTTCCATAATGTCCCCCCCCTCTGTCCCTCACAAAAATTGTTAGTAGGTGGTAACTTATGGTGCCTATGATAATCGTTCATAGCTTCTCCACCCTTTTCAAAGGCTTCTATCCCCTTAATGTATGAGAATTTGCTTTCTCGGCTAGACAAGGTTTTGCCAGTTTCAATCGTGATATATCTCCTGATTGGCTTAAAGTGGCGTGCATTGGTGAAACGAAAATGGTAATGCTCTATACTGGCAACTATATATCCCATACTTGCGTAATATCATTTATAATAACTGAATTGATAACTATATTTATTTTAAATGATAATCCGCAGTATAAAATTGTCCCCAAAGGGGGGGATTAGGTGGAGGTCTACGATTTTGGTTTAAGGCTGAAAGAACTTCGGGAAGCTAAGAAATTATCGCAGACGGATGTTGCCGCTCGTCTGAATGTAGTTCCCTCCACAATCAGCGGATATGAAAGCAATACTATTACCCCCAGTCTTGAACAATTTACAAGACTGGCAATTCTATATAATACATCTCTGGACTATATGATGGGCCTTGACAATCGCGTATGTTTCTATTTGGACGGTTTGAGTGGCGAGGACCAACAGACGATCTTGGATGTTGTAAACCGATTGAAGCAATCTTTTTTGTCAAGAAAAAAATAAGTATTTTGGGAATCCTCCTATGTTCTTGGCATAGGAGGATTTAATATTGTCGGCCTTGTAGGTGCATATATTACAAAATATGCCTCCAAAAATAGTTTTAGTCAAGTTTCCTTCTTAACGCTATTTTGAAAAAATGTAAAAGACTTGTATGCTGCCTTGTCATTGTCCAGGCACAAACTGACTTGGGTAACGTGGGGATAATCGCGGAGGAATTGAATCATAGCGCGGGGCGCGGTCCCACCAAGGGATATGTAGTGACTATCCCGCCAGTCGCCCCCGGACAGTATCACCAGCGAAGCCAGGGATAAGGCGTCAATAGGACTTTCCGCCACAGCCAGCCGGGGACATTCCGGATCAGCGGCCAGCAGGGAGAAATTGTACCGCTTGTCGCTGCCCTCCACATCTATCCGAAAGTTGTCCCGCGTCCCCCGGAGGCAGGCAAACTGGGCGCGGCCCGATGTGTCCCTGCCGACAAAGACGCAGTTCTGATACTTCTGGCTCTCATAGAGCGTACCGGCCTGAATACACGCTTGCAGCAGCTCCGGGTGGATACCCCGGTCTTGCAGATAGGCCAGCATCATGGAGGGGAACCGGCTGGCTTTTGGAAGCGAAAAGGGCTTCGGAGGTTTTGGCTTTGGCCGTTCCTGGGGCGGCGGGGGCGGTAGCCGCACAGAGCCTCCACCGCGCCCACAAAATCCATCCCCCGGACCTTTATCAGATAGTCCAGCGCCGTCCGGCCTCCAATGCCCCGGCTGTTCCAGCACCACTTCCCGTTGGAGATTTTGAGGCTGTCATGGGTCCGGGTATAGTATTCATTGGGGCCGTTTCGTTTCAGCTCATGGGGTTCGTAGGTTTGGAGATAGGACAACAAATCCCACTCCTTTGCTTGTGCAATCTGTTCTTTGGTTACTCCCGGCATCTACCCATCCTTTCAAAAAAATAGAGGAACGGCCTACGGGCCGTCCCTCATGCTGAAATCCAATATTCTATTTTTCGGGTCCAATGATTGCCGCAGTATTCACTCCTCCGGCTGGTCCAAGCCGAGCCGCTGGGCAATTTCCTCCGGCTTTAATCCGGCTTTGCTGGCGCTCTTAATCAAATCCTGGATTTTCTGCTTTTTGGTCTTACGGGGCTTGCGCGGCGGTTTCGGAGCAAGAATGTCCTTTTTTCGTTGTTCTAAAGCCGCAATCTTTCCTTTAACAGAAGTCTCCTTCTTGTCAAAATCCTCGTTGGCGGCGGCTCTTTTGGCGGCGATGGTTTCCAGCTCTTGATTCAGCTTTAGAATCTTGCATTCAAAATCCTCAACCATCTGCTGGGGTGTGCGGCGGGTACGCTTCGCGGTTTGTTCGTTCATAATAGCTGCTCCTTCATAATGTGTTGATTTTTCAGTGGTGTTTTCTGGAAATTATATCCTGTGCAACAATATTTAACACTGCCCATTGTATCATAAAAATATCGCTTTGCAAATAAAAAATGAGCGGGGCACATCCGAAAATGTATCCCCGTCCCCATAGTCACAGCGTTTCAAATTTCTTCAGCAGGTTACGGATCCCCTGCCAGACCTCCGCGTATCCCTTTCTCAAATCTTCCACGTCTTGGGCGTAGAGATTATGGGTACTGTTACAGCGGCGGGCGATCTGGTTCACGTTGCTGGAAATAGAGCGCAGCAGCTTTACCAGCTCCACCACGCTGGACATATCCAACTGGACCACATATCCGTCCACCGCTATTTTCCGTAGATACGCCCGCAGATTGGTAGTCCCCAGGAGGGCCATTTTCCGGTCAATCACCTCCTTTTCCTCCGGGGACACCTTTGTGTAGAGGCCCACCGTCCGGCCTTCGTTCTTTCTCACAGCGCCGCCTCCCTCCGCTGGCCTCATTCCTCCCCAGCAGCCACCGGCGCGGGTGGGACGTAGGAGCGCAGCGCCGCCCGGATGGACGGTTTATCACTCCCCACCACAGTAAGCGCGGGCGGCTCCGCCGTATAGGTCAAATTCTGTTTCATGGTAATCTTGAACTTGGAAAGGAAGCCGCTGATCTGGAGCGGGAGAAGAAGGTGCAAAGAACAGTGCTGGACATCAAGAAGCGCTTGCCTGCTGTTCCTGGATTTCGGCATAGTCGGTAAACAGGTCCAGCTGCTCGAACGCCTTTTTTTGAGGGGCCTCACCCTCAGGAAGCACGCGGCCTGCCGTAATCGTCAGGCGGCGGGACAGCAGGTTCTGGTCTACGATCCGGTCAAACAGCTCCAGCGCGGCGGCAATGATCTTTTTTGTGGAGGCGGTGTATTCCTCCAGATTGGCGGTGCTGTGTGCGTGCTTGGGAATGGAGCGGCCATAGCGGTCCGCCTTGACCTCGCCCCGGTACTGCTTCCGGCGCTCCGGGTCCGTCAGATTCTCGATGTCATAGCCCACGGTCAGCGTCAGCTGGTCTGTTACCAGCCCCTTGTCCACCAGGTCCAGCGTAAGCTGATCGGCCATCTCCCGGACGACCAAGCGGGTCTTTTCATAAGGATACGGGAATTGCAGGACCTGTCCGGCCCCGATGCTCTTGGTCTCCGGCTTATACGCTTTGACATCGGCAATCGTACAAGGCTCCCAGCCCCAGGCATGATCGATCAGGAGTTCCGCGTTCACGCCGAACATTTTATAGAGCAATTCCTCATTGTAATAATTGTAATAATCGGTGGCCTTGCCAATGGAACAGCGGGCGATATCCCCCATGGTATAGAGCCCCTCCGCCTCCAGCTTCTTGGCATACCGGGACCTACCCGCCAAAAATCCGTCAAGGGCCGATGGTCCCACAGGTTATGGCGGTAGCTCTTTTCCGTCAGCGAAGCAATTCGAACGCCATTTTTGTCCGCCGGGATGATACCTACGCCGCCTCTGGGGAGACGGAGGAAAACCTCGCAGCGGCCCAGTCGGATTATGAGATGGCTATTGAACTAAACGAAACTCTGGCAGAGGTTTATATCAAGCTGGCGGACGTCTATATCCAACAGGGTGATGGGGAGAAGGCGCTGGAGATTCTAAGGCGCGGTTTGGAGAACAATGGAGAAAATGATAGTATTTCTGAGAAAATCAAAGAAATAGAAACCGCTATTGAACTGGCTGAGCCATGGGGAGACAAGAGATTTGACGAGTATACTCCAGAACAGCAGCAGTATATCGCAGACCTCGTCGGACTAGTGGAGCAGGATAAACGTAATGAGGCATGGAATCTATTGAGATAAAGCCGATTTCGGCTTTATCTCAATAATGCCGAGAAAAAAGAAATGCCGATATTATTTGGAAAAGCCTCAAATGAGAGAAGTTTTCTAAAAAATATCGGCATTACCTGTTATACTGGGAGCACCAAATATAACAGGGGGTGAAAATTTTGCAAAAGATAGAAGATGCAGTAAATGGTGTGCTGGACGCACTGCGTGACCAAGGTCTTAAGGAGTCCAGCATACAGCAAATTAGCTGGAGCGTCTATCATCCCATCATCAACTGGCATTATGAGCATGATACTGAGTTTTGTTCAGATGAACTCTTGGAAAGCTTATGTGAATGCCAGCGAGTAAGGTATGAAGGAGGGGAAATCAGCAGAAAATTCTACCGTTCATTTGTAACAGCATCGTTTCGTGTCCATTCCTATGTGACCACTGGAGAAGTGGATTTCTCCATAGTAAAAGATGCACGGCGGTATAGGCCCAACAAATCTTACCAGGAACTCACCGAAGCAATTTTGCAAAGCACAAATCTGACAGATGGGCATAAAAAGAGGCTATCGGTTCCGATACGTCATTTTTTCTGCTTCTTGCAAGGGCGAAATAAGAGCAGTACCCAGATAGGCGACAGAGATTTTATTGACTTCATTTATGAGGCCGCAAAAACAAACAAGAATAATATGACGGTAGTCATGCGAGCTTTAAGAATTACAACAACATATTTGAATGATCACCAGTTAGCCAATATCAAAACTGACCTGAGTGTTTTCCGTCCCCAAACAGCCCCAATCCATTTAATTCTCCCCTATACCCAGCATGAAATCAATCTGGTGCTGTCGGTAATTGATTCAAATTCAAAAACTCCGCTCCGTGACCGGGCAATCATTTTGCTGGCCTTCAATTCCGGCCTTCGCTGCGTTGATATCCGAAATCTGAAACTGCTGGATATCGACTGGGAAAGGCAGGAATTGCGAATTGTACAGAAGAAAACCGGGAAACCCATTGCCGCCCCACTTAACGGAAAGACTCTCAACGCCATTGCTGATTATATTTTGAAAGAACGGCCGAAATGTGAAGATAATCATGTGTTTATTCGAGCCTATCCGGTATATACCGGTATCGCGAGTACAAGCCCGTTAGATTACATGATTGACAAATACTGTCGGTTAGCGGGTGTTGAGAAGAAGCCCTATCGTGCATTTCACAGCTTGCGTCGTGCTTTTGGAACAGAGCTTGCAGACGTGGGGGTTCCTGTTACATCCATTTCACAGATGCTTGGACATAGTGATATGTCATCTGGAAAAGCCTATCTTAGCTTTAATAGAACGCAAACCGCACTGTGCTCCGCAGACTTTTCTGAGGTTCCCATCTCAAAAGGTGTTTATGCGGATATTCAATTTCCATCTTGCTGCACTTTTAAGAAAGGCGGTGACGGGATTTGAGTTTCTGGGCTGAAATGGAGACCGCATACCACGATATGATCAACCTCAAGGTATCCCTTGGATATGACGCAAAAACGTATGGGCCATCTCAAGTTCTCTCGTTTCTTAAACATTGTTCCTGCAAATTTCCTGATACGCATGAAATTACACAAGAAATGCTTGACAGTTGGCTGTTAGTGCGAGAGTTTGCCACTGACAACACCAGAAAGCATATTATAATCAATATTCGGCATTTTACACGTTACTTGAATGCTATTGGACAAAAAGCGTTTGTCCCCACAGAAGAGTATAACATTAAAGTTCAGCGATACCAGCCCTATATCTTCACAGACGGGGAATTACGCCAACTGTTTGATTCTCTCGACAGTGTAAAGCCATGTGCCAGATCTTATGCCGAATGGATTCTCCCTGTGCTGTTCAGATTGGAATTGTGCTGCGGGATGCGCCCTAATGAACCGTTGAATCTCAGGACAGAAGATGTTGACTTAAGAACCGGAGACGTTTTTATCCGAAAATCCAAACGGGGCAAGGAGCGACACATAGTAATTTCCGAGGATATGCAAATACTTTGCGCCAACTATGACCGGTTCGCGGGAAATCGGGAGTGGTTTTTCCAGCACTGGGATGGAGGCAAATTTTCTACAACATGGGCAAGAAACCGGTTTAGAAGAGCCTGCATTCGAAGTGGAATTTCAAAGGGTAAATCGTTTCCTCGTCCTTATGATCTCCGTCATAGCTTTGCTACGAGAGCACTTATGCGCTGGGTCGATGAGAAACGAGATGTCATGGCACTCATACCATTTTTAAGTGCTTACATGGGACATGTGAGTTTGGAGGAAACTCTGTACTACGTGCATCTTCTTCCTGAACGGCTAAAGGCTTCCCCTGGGATTAATTGGGACATACTCAACGAGATCTATGCGACAGAGGAGGTTCCGCATGAAAAAGATTAAAGATCCTGCTCTGTTTGAAAAAATCCGGGAGTTCTTAACAGAACATTTGCCCATCATTAAAAAGGGCAGTCCCAATACCGTAGCAGCATATCGCTATACCCTGAATTTGTATTTAGACTTTTTGCAAGAGGTATCTGCTAAAGAACTGAGCGATATTACATCATTGGATTTTACAACGAAGAACATCGTGGCCTTTATGGATTGGCTCATATCCAACCGAAAAAATAAAGCACCCACCGCAAATTTGCGACTGGTTCATATGCGGAAATTTTGCCGTTTCCTTATGGGAGAAGACGTTTTACGACTTGCTGAATTATCCGCCATACAAAAGATAAAGGGATTTCCAAAAGAATGTGCAGATGAAGTCCACTATCTTTCCGTCCAAGAAATGAAACTGGTTCTGTCACAGTCAGATACCAGCAAGAGGCTTGGGATACGAGACAAATTCTTCATGTATCTGCTCTATGACAGCGGCTGCAGAGTTCAGGAAATATTAGACTTAAGAGTGAGGAACTTTTTTATAAAGAACGGCGCTGCCCAACTTCATGTGATTGGAAAGGGAAACAAGTTCCGTGCTACTCCGATTTCAAATGAATTGATTGAAATGTTCAAAGAATATTGCGCCCACTTCCATAGAAACGCAACCCAAGACGACTACTTATTTTACACTATACGGAACGGAATTCCTGTAAAGATGTCCAGTGATAACGTTCAACGATTCGTTGAAAAATACGGTGCTAAAGCCAGAAATCAGATGTCTTCCATCCCTCATATTCATCCTCATCTGTTTCGTCACACCCGAGCTATGCATCTGTACATGGCCGGGATGCCGCTGGAGATGGTTGCCCAATGGCTTGGACACTCTCAAATGGAAACCTCCCTGATTTATGCGAATGCTACTACTGAGATGAAGCGGGCTGCCGTCAAGAAGATTTCCACAAAAGAAAACTCGGTATTCGCAGATGACGAGAAATTTAAATACAAGGATAATAGCGAGATTATCAAGCAACTCTACGGATTGTCCTAAAATGAAATGCCGATATTTTTTAGAATTCCTCATTTATTTGAGGTGTTTCCAAATTATATCGGCATTTCTTTTTTCTCGGCATTATTCAGATAAAGCCGATTTCGGCTTTATCTGAAATCTTTTTATGCTTCGGTGGAGTGTGTCGAGCGTGGTCTGGACCCTCTCACCACGAACCTTGTGGTGGCGGACCTGAGCCGGACGGAGAAAACCATCTGCCTCGCGGTGACGCCCTCCCTGAAAGCCTGGGGCATCTCCGGCCGGGCGCGGCTGTTCGAGTCTGAGGGCGCAAAACAAATGTTTCTGCTTCATTTGATGCCGTTTTTCAGAATATTAACAACCCTTGGTACTGCCCATTCCGCTGATTCCGTAGGGAAACTTCCTGTTCTGGGTCAGATTATGGGTCATCCTCATGATACAATACAAAACAATAATTTTGTGTTATCCAAATTTATCGGTCGATTTGAAATCTAAATCTGACAACAGCTGCCATTAAGCTTAACAGAGCCCCATCAGCTGAATGAAGGCATAGCCGCCAGTAAGTGACAGACAGACACTACCCGCCTGTGTGCTGAAAAATGCCGATCTGGCGCGAGAAGGACACCACACTGAGTGGCATCTTTAGTTTTATTTCGCCGAATAGCCGCTCCGTCGAACCAAGGGCGAGCGGTGCCGTGGCGTTGTCAGTCATCCCCAACAGAACCGAAGAAGCCAGCCAGCCGGAATATATTGCCTCGGCTTCCGACGGTCACAGACTGGAAACAATAGGTTAATAGTTGGGGCGCTGATGGTTCTTCTACAGTTCCTATCGCTTTTTCCAAGTAGCAAAACCAGTCCTAAAATAGCCAGCAGTGCCCAGGAAGATTTACAAAAGGGCAACAGAAGCAGGTTCGGAACCCATCTGACCTGCCCTGCAGCAGCGCTTGGCTAAACTCTATCTGTTGCGAGTCAGATGATTGTGTCTCTGGAGGGCGGGCTGTTCATTAAGCTATTAATCCGCCCCGGCTGGCGGAAAGCCACGAATGCCGGCACTTTTGTTTTCTCAGATGCGCAGGCTTGGCTGCCCGCCGGACTGGCTGTCAAGCTGAAGGCGGCGGAGCGCTGCTGTCCCGTATCTCCAAATGAAAGTCCAGGCTCTGATACTCCATTGGCGTTCCGTGCTGCAAAAAATCCACCAGTATTTTAGAAACGGTATATCCGCGGTTATATGCGGACTGGTGAATTGTTGTCAAGGGCGGATTCAGGTACCGACACATGAAGATATCGTCAAAGCCCACCAAAGACACATCCCGCGGAATCTGCCGATTCAGCATGTGCAATGCACGGTTCGCTCCAATCGCGATCATATCCGCCGCACAGAAAATCGCCGTCGGCGGCTGGGGGAGCCGCATCAGCTCCTTGGTAAATGTGCAGCCAAATTCCATCAGATCGTCGTAGCCAAGCCGGACGTACTTCTCTCGAAAGGGGATGTTATGGGCGGCAAGGCATTCTCGATACGCGATGCACCGCCTTTCCGAGCAGACGGATATGTCCTCCCCTATAAACGCGATTCGGGTGTGGCCCAATCCGATCAAATGCTCCATCGCCATCCAAGCAGCGGCATATTCGTCAATATCGATATGCGGCGCGACGTCATGGTATTTTGGCAAGGCGGAGGTCAAAATAAACGGCGCCTTGACGGCCAGCATGTCGTCAATAAAATCCGTGTGCTCTAAATCTGGTGTAATAACAACAAAACCGTCCACCCGGCCCTGCTTGAAAAGCTCCACGCAATTGCTATCCTTTGGATAACAGAGCATCAGGCAGTAAGCACGCTCGTCAATCTGAGAGGAAATCCCCCTCAGGAGCTCCGAAAAATATTGGCTTGTGAAAATGTAGTTGGCTCCGTACGGGATCACGAGCCCAATCGTGTTGGATTTTTTGTCGTTGATTGCTTTCGCAAAAGCGTTTGGTGTATATCCAGTGTCCCGAATCAGTGCGTTAATGCGCGCAGAGGTCTCCTTGCTGACATCAGGCTTTCCGTTTAGGACACGCGAAACCGTGGTCTTTGAAACTCCAGCCAGCCGTGCAAGCTCGTCAATCGTCATCTCCAAAATCTCCTATACAAGTATCCCTTGTCCCATATCATCTTCGTATATCGGCGCCTTCCCAGTCGGGCGGGCCGCCGTCCGGCTGGGAAAATAACACAGAGGCTTTCCGGTTCCGACGGGGCGGCTGGCAGAATGACCAGACCCTCTTCCCAGGGACAAGGTGGACAATTTCTTGTATTATATTTCTTAATGCAGCACTTTGTCAACACATGCATGGCCCAAATTCGCATTTGGGGCTCGAAAAAATGCCCTTGCAGATTTACTAAAAAAAGCGGATGGCAGATTGCATAATTTCCTGTTGACAAGCCGGATTTAATATGGTAATATGAACAGCACAAAGGATCGTAACCGGTAACGGCACCGATAACGGTACTGCTTTCGATTACTTAGGAAAGAATGGAGTTGGAGGAGAGGACATGCAGAACAAAAACACGGACACCCAGATTCCCATTCACGGCAAATACCTTGCCGCGGTAATCACCTGTGACCCAAAGCTGAAGCGAAAGGAGCATAACCTCGCCGAGCAGTACGCCCTTGTGGAGGAGGCCGCCAAAAAGGGTGCCAGACTGATCGTGCTGCCCGAGATGTCCACGACAGGCTACTGCTGGTATGACCGCCAGGAGATCGCCCCCTTCGTAGAGCCCATTCCCGGCCCCACGACCGACCACTTCGGTCAGCTGACCAAGGACTACGGCTGCTGGATCGTCGTCGGGCTTCCCGAGGTGGAGGAGTCCACCGGCATTTACTACAACTCCGCCGCGCTGATTGGTCCAGACGGCGTCGTAGCCGTCCACCGCAAAACCCACAACTATGTCTGCGAAGGCAGGTGGGCCAAGCAGGGCAATCTGGATCACATGGTCTATGATACCCCTATCGGCAGGATCGGCCTTTTGGTCTGTATGGACATCAATATCATGGAAACGGCCCGTTTGGAGGGAGTCCGGGGTGCCGACGTCATCGTCTGCATCAGCAACTGGGTGGAGGATAAGGCCCCGGCCATGACCTGGTTTACCAGAGCCTATGAAAACGGCGCCTATGTGGTGGTTTCCGACCGGACGGGGCTGGAGCGCGGAACGGAGTTCAACGGCGGCAGTTGTGTCATCAGTCCGGAGGGGCGGCTACTTGCCTGCGCCGACACGGCTCCCTCCATCGCCTATGGCAAGATCGATATCGAGAAAGCACGGGACAAGAGCTTTTCAGGCTATGGACATAAGTTCCGGGACCGCAGGCCGAAGGAATATATGGACATCGTGCTGGACCCCTATCTGTGGGATCCTCAGCTGGGGCAGGAGCTTTACGGTCACGATCCCCTTCCTGCGGGAAAGGTCTCTCGCGTCGCCGTTTCCCAATTCATGCCCAAGACAGGGGACCTTGCCGCCAACCTTGCCCGGATCGAGGAAGAAGTCATCCGGCTGAAGGGCGATGACGACTGTGAACTGATCGTTTTCCCGGAACTGACGCTGACAGGTTTTCCCTCCGCTAAAAATGCGCCCGCACAGGCCCAGACTGTTCCAGGGCCGTCCTCTGACCAGCTGCTGGATATTTGCCTGCGTCACCGGGTGTATTTGGTGGTGGGCATGATTGAATCCGACGGCGGCACGCTGTATAACACCGCGGTGCTGTACAGTCCCGAGGGGATCCTGGGCAAATATCGGAAACTGCACTTGGATGCTTTCGACCAGGGGTGGGCCACCCCTGGTGATCTGGGGCTCACTCACTTCAACACCGCAATGGGACGTATCGGTATTCTGATTGGACATGACGCAGATTTTCCAGAGGCCGCCCGTGTCCACGCCCTGCATGGAGTTGATATCCTCTGCTGCCCCGCCGCTGTGTCCGGGCCGGCCCCTCAGCCTCTGGCAGAGACGAAGGCCTGGCACAAGAACACGGAGCCCTATGGCTATTCCAACGTATGGTGGCACCTCTGGCGGGTCAGAGGCGGGGAGAACAACTATTATGTGGCTTTTGCCAATGCTTGGGGCAGCCTGCCTGACGGCCGGGTTTGCTTTGGCCGCAGCGGCGTCTTCCAGCCTATGATTTGGGTATATCCCAGAAACGAAGTGGTACTGAGCGGCCAAGCCGATGACAGGGCGTCCATTCTGGTAGACACCAGCAGCAGCGGCGACACCCATCAGAAATATCTGATGCCCATGCGCCGGACAATTTGGTATGACCCTCTGGTAACGGATGATTAAATCTTTTCCGGTTATCTTCCGCCAAGCGGGTGATAATAAAATCAACAAAACGAAAGGATGAGAAGAAATGGCAACTTGGGGAATCCACCATACCTCGCTGTCTGTTTCCGACGCCGACCAGTCTCTCCGTTTCTATCGGGACGGACTGGGGCTGAAACTGGTGGGGGACAGCACCGAACGAAGCCAACGTTTGGCGGAGGAAGTCGAAGTTCCCGGCGCGTGGGCCAGATGCCTGTGGCTGGAGACTACGGACGGACACGCCCTGCTGGAGCTCATGGTCTACTACGAACCCAAAGGCAAGGTCTTTGATCTCGCCTGCAACGACATCGGGGCCCCCCATGTCTCCTTCCTGGTGGATGATATACAGGCCACGGCGGAAAAGCTCTGGGCTATGGGCTACAAGTCCACTACCGATGTGCAGGATGTGGACCCGTCTTGCATGGAAAACGCCAAGACGATGTATTTCCGCGACCCGGACGGCATTGCTGTGGAGCTGTTCCAGATTCCGGAGGAGCGCAAGCTCAGCAGGAATTTCCACAACTGAACCGCAGGCCTACGTTTTTTACATAACTTAATACGAGGAGAATTGACATGAAAAAAATGCTTGCTCTGCTTCTGGCGCTCACATTGACGCTGGCGCTTTCCGCCTGCGGCACCAAGACAAACGAGCCGACAGATAAGGCCGGTTCCCAGACCTCCGATCCCCCGCCTGCGGATTCGGCCTCAGATAAGGTGTTCAAGGTCGGCGTCTGCACCCGGGCGTTCTCCTCCCCCTGGCAGACCTATTGCTATGAGGTGATGGAGCAGGAGGTCAAGGAAAAATATCCTGACATTGAGCTGGACTTTCAGGACGGCAACGAGGATGCCAACACGCAGGTGAACATCCTCCAGACCTTCATCCAGCAGAAAAAGGACCTGGTGATTGTGTTCGCCAACCAGGAAGGGACTCTGGTTTCCGCTGTAAACCAGGTCATTGAGGCCGGAATTCCCGTTATTAATACCCAAGGCTGGATCGGTGAGGGCGTGGACGAGCGCATGCTGACCTTTGTCGGCTGCGACGATGCCGTCAACGGCTGGGGCCAGGGCGAGGTCCTGCATGAGCTGCTGGGCGACAAAACCGAGGGCAATATCATCCTCCTCCAGGCCCTGCTGGGCACCACCTATACCACAGACCGCACCGTCGGACTGGAAAACTACCTGGCGGAGAAGCTCCCCGGCGTAAAGATTGTCGCCTACGAACCCGAGGATAATGATAACGCCAAAACAGTCACCGCCATGCAAAACCTGATGACCCGCTTCCCCGCCGGCACCATTGACGCCGTCGTGGTCCAGGGGCCCCATGACTGCGTGGCAGCCGCCGACGCCGCCATCGACGCCGGACGGGACGATCTCTACGGAAAATTCGTCGCCATGGACTATGCCACCACCGTGGAAAATGCTATCAAGGAGGGCAAAGTCTATGGTACCGTGGATCAGGATCCCGGCATGTACGGTATTAAAACCATGGAACTGGCCAATGCCTACCTGCATGGTGAAATGACTGCGGACGACATCGAGGATAACTATATTCTGGAGTTCCCTCTGGTTACGCAGAAGAATATTGAGGAATACGGCTCGGCCCACTGGGATTGATCCTCTCCAGGCAACCGGAGCTTCTTAAACAAACGCAACTGTTGTTCCAAAGGCTGTACAGGGCAGCGGTTTGTATGAAAACCGCTGCCCTGACTGCATTCCAAATAGGGAAGGAGTTTGCCATGTCTTCAGGAAACCAACTGGGAAAGAACAGCGGGGTGCTGAAACCGATCCTGAAAAACAGGGAGTTCACTATTTTCATCATTCTGCTTTTCATGATGGTGGTCAGCGCCATCGTATCGCCTACCTTCCGCTCTGCCGGAAATATTGCAAATATTTTCAATCAAAACGCCATGTACGGTCTTATGGCCATAGGCATGTCCTTTGTCCTGATCGGCGGCGGCATGGACCTGTCCATTGGCTCCACTTCCGCTCTGGCGGGTATGGTGGCCGCGCTGATGATGCGGGATTTTGGCTCCGTGGGATTGGGAATTCTGGCGGCGCTGCTGGTGGGACTGGTGATCGGTCTGGTCAACGGCTTGATCATTATCTATTTGAAGCTTCCGCCCTTCATTGTCACGCTGGGCACCATGTACATTGCCCGCAGCGTCTGCCTGGCCATGACAAAGGCTCATCCTGTTTCCGGGTTTCCCAGCTGGGTCGTGACCGTCGGCATCGGCAAATGGCACGGCATTCCCATCGCTGCCGCCATCTGGATTGTTCTGGCCGTGGCAATGAACTGGGTGCTGAAGCGGACGAAGTTTGGCCAGTATGTGTACGCCTTGGGCGGAAATGAAAAAGCGGCCTGGCTCTCCGGCATCAAGACAAAGACCATTCGTATTTTTACTTATATTCTGAATGGACTCTTTGCCTCGGTCGCCGGCCTGATCGTGGTCTACCGGCTGATGATTGCCACTGGAGATGCCAACGACGGCTATGAAATGATTGCCATAGCGGCTTGCGTAATTGGAGGCGTCTCCATGAACGGTGGCCGTGGCAGCGTGATTGGCTCTGTCTTCGGCGCGCTGATCTACGGCCTGATTGTCAACATGCTCCAGCTGATTGGCGTCTCCGGTTTCTGGCAGAAGGCGGTCATCGGCGCGATTATCATCATTGTCTCCTGCATTGACAGCCTGTCCTCATCCAAAAAGCGGCAGTAGGGGTGTGGGCGTATGGAAAAAACGAATATCATCCAAATGAGGGGTATTACCAAAAAATTTGGGCCCGTGACTGTGCTGGACAACGTAAACTTCAGCGTCAGGCAGGGCGAGGTCCTGGCGCTGATGGGTGCGAACGGCGCTGGAAAATCGACGCTGATGAAAATTCTCAACGGCATATACACGCCCACCTCGGGCAGCATCGAGCTGAAGGGATTGCCCGTCGCCTTCCACGACCCCATCGACGCGTTCAGACACGGAGTCTCTATGATCCACCAGGAGCTGGATCTGGTGGAAAACCTGAGTGTGGCGGAGAACATCTACCTGGGGCGGGAGCTTATGACGGGAGTCAAGGTGGACCGCACTGCCATGTACGCTGAGACGCAGGCGCTTCTGGATTCTCTGAACTTCGACATCGACGCCACAGCGGAGGTGAGCCACCTGACCACCGCTAAAAAGCAGATGATCCTGGTGGCCCGCACCGTGTCGCTAAGCTCCGAACTGATCGTTATGGACGAGCCCACTTCCGCTTTGTCCTTCAGCGAAACAAAGGCTCTGTTCGAAATTATCCGTATGCTCAAAGAGAAAGGCATCAGCATCATCTATATCTCCCACTATCTAGAGGAGATTTTTGCCGTTGCGGACCGAGTCGTCGTCCTGCGCAACGGCCAAGTGGTGGCTGAGTCGGACACGAAGGACTGCGACGAGCAGCGCCTCGTGGAATGGATGATTGGCCATGCAGTAGAGCGGCACAAGGTAAAGCAAAAGGATTTTTCCGCCAGTCCCGAGGTACTCCGCCTGGAAGCGCTGAACCAGAAGGCCGGGTATGTCCGGGGTATTGACTTGACGCTGCGGGAGGGAGAGGTAGTCGGCCTGGCCGGAGTTGTCGGGGCAGGCCGGACGGAGCTTCTGCGTATGATCTATGGCGCCGAGGAACTGGAGAGCGGAACCGTTTACTTGGATGAGACGCCCTGCAAGATTGACACGCCCAAAATCGCTGTGGGCCATCGTATGGGCTTTGTTCCGGAGGATCGGAAACTGGAGGGACTGGCCCTGATCCGCAGCGTGGGAGACAACCTGGCTTTGCCGGAACTGGACATCCGCTCCAAGGCCGGTGTAATCGACCGTTCCTCTGTAAAAGCATTGATCGACAAAATTGTCAACGGCTTTCATATCAAGTGTACCTCCCCCGCCCAGCTGATCGGGGACCTCTCCGGCGGGAACCAGCAAAAGGCTGCCATCGGCAAATGGCTGTCCGGACATTTTCGTATCATCCTCTTCGATCAGCCCACCCGAGGCGTGGATGTGGGCTCCAAATCTGAAATATACGACATGATCAACGAGCTTGCTGATAAAAAGGTTTCCATGATTATCGCCTCGGACGAGATCGAGGAACTGATGGATCTATGCGATCGAATCGTAGTCCTGAAGAAGGGGCAAATCGTCCATGAATTTATTAACGATGGAACCAGTCTGTCGAAAACGGAAATTCTTGAAAAAATGGTGGGATAGCGCGGCGCTCTTATTTGTGAACACCCAAGATATTTCAAAATCTCTGTAAAAAAATTCGAGGATTCCAGGCTCTGTCTGCGGGTCCTCGAATTTTTGCCGGCCGCGCCCGAGGGGCGACGGTAAAAGAGACTGCGGGACGCCTTTGAATCCAAGACCGAAAGGAGCTTTGTGGAATCTATGGATCTGTTTTTCACGCTTCGTAAGTATGGCTGGGAGCCCTATGGAGCTTCCCTGCGGAAGCATGGAGGCACCGTATATATCATGGCGAGAAAGGATGGACGGGACGCACTCCTTATGACCGGAGAGGACGACCCGCTGTTCAGTGGGATGCACTGGGCCGGGGGCGCGTGTAAGATCTGCGGATTAACTGGGGCAAACTGTGAAGCGTTGCGGGAGCGCTTCCCCTTTACGGCGCCGGTTAGCCTTCATGGGAAAAGTGTTACCATCGGTTTAGGGGATCGCTTGGGCCTGTGCACCAGCGCCCACGTCGCCGCCCTGCGGGGGACGGAAGTCTTCCCCGTCCTAGGGCAGCAGTCGACCCGGGAACTGCTTTTGACCGGACGCACAAACCGAGACATGATGGACGCCACTGCCTGGCAGGTATTTCGCTCCGGCTACGAGGGAGGCTACTCCGTCGATGGCGACCACCGCAAGACCCTTGCGGAAATTCTGGAGGCAATCCGGGACGGCGTGACGATGATCACGCTGGACTGCTCGGACCATATTGAGGCCACAGCGTACGGACTCTCTTCCTCCGAGGCGAAAAGGCGCTGTGCCCAGGCGTTCCCCTCCGAACTGCTCTGGCTCTGGGAAGAACATTACTGCGGCAAGACATTTCCTATAGGGAGGGCCCAAAGTACAGCCATTCGCCGGGAGAACTTCTGGCAAATGCTTTTGACCTATGGCGGAGCGGTCCTCTTTGCCGAGAGTATTTATAAAGAGGCGGTTTTACCCTGCGGCCGACCCATCTCTTTCGAGCTGTCCATTGATGAAACCGAGATGCACACGGAGGACTACGCCCACTATTTCATAGCGGCGGAGCTTTGCCGCTTGGGTGTGACGGCAGATAGTATCGCCCCCCGTTTTTGCGGGGAATTTCAAAAGGGAATTGACTACATCGGGGACCTGGAGCAATTTCGAGAGCAGTTTCGCTCTCACGTCGCTATTGCCGATCATTTTGGACACCGTATCAGTGTACATTCCGGCAGCGACAAATTCCGAGTATTTCCCTGTATCGGTAAAGAGAGTGGAAAGCGCTTCCACATCAAAACCTCTGGGACCTCCTGGGTGGAGGCGGTGCGTGTCATCGCCAACTGCGATCCAGATCTATTTCGGCGAATGGTGGAATATGCCTGCGAACACTTGGAAGAAGCCCGGCAGTACTATCACATCGACGCCAAGGCTTCCAATGTGCCGACGCTGGAAGCCGTACCGGATCAAACGCTGCCCAGGCTGATGGATGACACTGACATCCGGCAAATTATGCACATTACATACGGCGCCCTGCTTCAGGCCAAAACGACGAAAGGAACGCCACTGTTCCGCGACAGCATTTACCGCGTGCTGCAGGAGCACCGGGAAAAGTTTTACGACACCATCCGATGCCATATCCGCCGACATCTGCTCTCGCTGGGTGTCGCCAGGCAGGAGTGAGGCGGCCCGTCCTGGCTTACAAAAGCTACGGAGCCAAAAGGTGGGTACATATTCCCCACGCCGTTTGGC
>Ga0137308_101318_pt1 | contig 25415 bp, 27 predicted proteins | sample Inofrocosms_June_FD_97181 | JGI IMG/M metagenome (GOLD analysis project Ga0137308, IMG submission 97181) | Mouse cecal microbial communities from Vienna, Austria - N-Acetylneuraminic and N-Acetylglucosamine D2O microcosms_June | ecosystem: Host-associated > Mammals > Digestive system > Large... | reverse complement strand
CTGGGCTGTATCCACCGGAATCCTGTCTGCCGCCTCCTGCCGGTCTGTCCTCTCAGTCCGCTCCGTTTTCTCGGCAGACTCCTCCTTTTCCTCACTGCGGGCCGCCTCTGCTGTTTCTTTCTCTTTTTCTATTCTTTCTTTTTCATCTTCTGCAAGCATGGCCTCCACCAGCTGGTCTTTCTTCAGGGCGGAGATGCCTCTCATTCCTCTTTTTTTCGCCAGATCCTTCAGTACAGTTACTGATAAGGATTCATATTTTTCTTTCATGAATTCACTCTTTCCTGTCTTAATTTTTTCAAATTTTCTTTATTCCAACCGCCCCAGATACCGGAAAAAAAATGTTTCCTCCGGGTGATAAGTGAAAAATTGCTGCCTGCAGATTTCAATCACCCCGGCATCATCTGTGGCAAAATCCTGAAAGCTGTACACCAGCTCATTGGGCTGCGCTTCTCCCAGCACTGTGGCCGAAGCACTGCGGTATATCTCAGATAACGGCGTAACCGCCGCCACAGCCAATATAAGTACGATTGCCCACTTTTCCCATTTCACCGTATTGTTCAACACATAACGAATCAGGCAGACCGATAAAATGAACAATCCGGGCATGGAAGACCGCATGGCAAAATCATTTGCCCCTGTCATCCGGTACAGTGGTATCAGAGCCAGTTCTGCCAATACCAGCCATAAGTAATCATATTTAAAAATACATTTTCTCAAAATCAGGGCGTAAATTCCTGCCTCTAGGAACAAAAACAAGAGATAACGGCCGGCCAGACTCTCAGACGGATAGAATTCGAAAATCCATCCTTTCACAGACAGATTGTCCGGATTAGATAAGTAAAAACTTCCAAAGACCAGCAGCATAACCAGCGGTATCAGAATATTTTCCCAAGTGACCGCCATTCTCCACTTTTCCTTTTTCCTGAAAACGGAATAAACGGCCAGGGGCACCATCCCCAAAGTGGCAAACGGGGAATAGGCAAACATCAGTGCTCCCAGTCCTGCAGTGGACCGGTTTCCCTTCATATTGAGAAACAGTGCGGTCAAAAGCCAGACTGGTATGGCTTGATTAAAAACCCAGTACAGAACTGTGGTATGGGCAGAGTACTGAAAGTACGTACACCACCACTCCAAATGTTCCCCAAGAGGGACCTCCCCGATGAGCAGCCGGTACCCGATAATATCCAGTCCTCCGAAAAAAATAAATATCCCGGGTATTGCCCACGAAGTCCTCTTCAGATATCGGTGTACCTGGTACAAAGCCAGCATCACGCCCAGATAGGCCCAGAGAAGCAGCAACAGATTGGAGACCAGCTCCCCGCCCGGCAGCAGCTTCGATAACAGGGCCGGTGGAAGCCAGAAACAGAAATAGTAAGTAAACGCCACAGTATCACTGCCCACAATCTCCCGGACAGCCTCCCTCTGGACAGACAGGTCAAAATACACAGGCCAGGACTGGTTCACCAGGTCCCGGTACACGGGATTGCGCACATAATAATCTGTGTTCTGAAAAGAAAAGCCCCCGATACCGCTGAACAAAACCCAGATAAACACCACAACTGCCAGTGTCAGCCAGTACTCCGGGTTGGAAGAAAAACCCACCCCGGAATGCCGGACACACAGATTCCTGCTCAGAGGCTTCAAGAAACACAGCAGCACTGCACACAGCAAAATTGCTGCGGGAAGTTTCAGCCATCCGGCAAAAAACAGGAAAACAGGCAGAATCACATACAGCAGTGACAAAGCCATCCCCTTGTCTGTACACAGATCTCTTTTGCACTCTTTGGCCGCGCATTTTATTTTTATCAAAATCTCGTTCATCGAATTTTGCGGACATCCTTTCTATTGCTCTCACTGATAATATAATGGGGACGATTCTTAACTTCCATATACGTCTTGGCCAGATACTGCCCCATAATCCCCATACAAAAAAGCTGCACACCCCCGATAAAAGTAACAATGCAGGCCAAAGAAGGCCAGCCGGGTACAGGATCATCATAAATCCATTTACGGACCATGATAAAACAGATGGCAAGAAATGACAGAAATGTAAACACAAAGCCACAATAAGAGGCAAGGGACAGCGGTGCCTGGGAAAAACTGATGATTCCGTCCAGAGAATACCGGAATAGTTTCCAGAAGCTCCACTTGGTCTCACCGGCTGAACGCTCCACATTCTCATAAGACAGCCAGCATGTGCGGTAACCAACCCATCCAAAAATCCCTTTGGAAAAGCGGTTATACTCCCCCATAGCTGTCATGGCATCCACGATTTCCCGCTTCATCAGCCGGAAGTCTCTGGCTCCGTCCACCACATCTATATTGGATATGCGGTTAATCACTTTATAAAACATCCTGGCAAACACCGACCGGATGGGCGGCTCACCTTTTCTGGATATCCGCCGAGCTGCCACACAGTCATATTCACCGGTTTCCATTTGAACCAGCATGTCCTTTAACAGTTCCGGGGGGTCCTGCATATCTGCATCCATTACAGCTGCGTAGTCTCCGCGCACATTGCAAAAACCCGCGAACATGGCCGCCTCTTTTCCAAAATTTCTGGAAAAAGAAAGATAACACACCCGCTCATCCTGCGCCGCAAAAGATTTCAACAGGTCCAATGTACCGTCCTGGGAACCATCGTCAATAAACAAAATTTCAAATTCATACTCTGCGGTTTCAGCAATCTCCTCAATCACCCGATTCAGAGCCGCATAAAAACCAGACAGGGTCTGTTCCTCGTTATAACAGGGTATAATGAGACTAATCATGGTAATTTCTCCCTTCACATTATACAACCGTTTTTCATTCTAACAGATACAAGAAGAATTTGCAAGTTCGTATTCTGAGGATTCCGGCTATTCCCGGCCCTCATCCCGGCCCGCCCATTCTTTCACAATAAATTTTAATTTCTTATTGACAAAAAAGTCTTCTATATACTATAATGATACCGCATGTTCCGGTGGATGCCCGTGTCTGTTCATCGGAAAACTTTAAATGTAAAATTTTAATAAAAATTCGTTTCAGATGGGAGGTGTACCAGTTGGCTAACATTAAATCAGCAAAGAAGAGAATTTTAGTAAACAGGACAAGAGCTGCAAGGAATAAATCCACCCGGTCTGCTGTAAAGACTTCTATTAAGAAAGTATACGCAGCCATTGACCAGAAGGATAAAGAAGCTGCAAACGCTGCGCTGCAGGCAGCCACTTCGACAATCAGCAAAGCTGCATCTAAAGGTGTTTATCATAAAAATACTTCATCCAGAAAGATTTCCCGGTTGACAAAAGCCGTAAACGCTTTGGATTGATTTATAGAAAGGACAGCCATTCCGTCTGGGCTGTCCTTTTTTTGCCGTATAGGAAACGTCTCTCAGCCGCACGCTCTACTGTACTGTATAATCAGAAGCTCTACACTCAGAGTATCTCCCAGACGCCCATTCTTCACATCTTCCTCTGCACAGGTGAAATCTTCCACCGCATCTCTCAGTATCTTTAAATCATAGCCCCTAGCACAGTTAATATAGTTTTTGGCCGCAAAACCGGGAACGCCCAAAGTCCTGCCAATCTCCTGCTGTCCTTTTCCCTCTGCCAGCATTTCCTTCGTCTGCATCAGATGCCGGAACTGACGGGCCAGCAAAAACAAAATGCGCATGGGCGGCTCTTTCAGCGCCAGCAAATCTTCATACAATTCCAGGGCCTTTTTCTGATTTCTGTCTGCCACTGCCCGGACCATATCGAAAATTTTATTGGTGAGCTGTGTCACACACACGGCCTCTATATCCTTCGCCGCCACCACATTACGTCCTATGGTATAGGCCAGCAGCTTCTGTGTCTCCTGATAAATATTTCCCATATCCGTGCCCACTTTGGAAAAAAACAGCTCCATATCCTTTTTAGTGATTTTCTTCCCCTCATCTGACAGCATTTTCAACACCCACTGCATGAGAGTCTTCTCATTCTGAACAGAAAATTCAACCGCCCTGCCGATTTTCCCCAGCCCTTTGTACACCCGGCTTCTTTTATCCACCTGTTCCTCCACAAAAACCATATACAGATACTCCGGCACCTGTTTGAGATAATCCGCCAGGGCATCACACTTGTTTTTAAAAAACCCGCTGTTCTCCACCAAAAGAATCCTCTTCTGGGACAAAAACGGCAGAGTATCAGCCAGCTGCAGCATCTGTCCTATATCTATCTGCTTTCCCTCATAAGATGCCATATTCATAGTATCCCCATCAGGGTTTAGCGCCTCCACCAGCCTATGCTTATACTGCTGCACTAAAAAACGCTCCTCTCCATAAAGCAGATACACCTGCCGAAAATCCCCCGTCTGAATCTCCCTCTGCAATTCCTTCATCCTCCACCTGCTCCTTTCAAAAAACGGCTTTGAGCTCCGTTTTGTTTATTTGGTCCAAACTCGTGACTCTTGAGCAAAGCCCCCCACCGCCACACTCCGATCCCTTACCTCTAAGGTAACTGCTCCACTGTCTTTTGTCAAGAACACCCTGCACCCATTTTTCTCCAGCCGCCTCAATGTGTCCGGATGGGGATGTCCATATGTATTGGTCCCGCTGGCAGATACAAAAGCAATTTCCGGGAGCACCCTGGCAAGAAACTGTTCTCCGGTAGAATATCGGGAGCCATGATGGGCTGTTTTCAGAAAATCACAGTCTGGCAGTACGGCATCCAGTTTTCTCTCCTGCTGTTCTCCAATATCCCCGGTAAATAATCCCCTAAATCCGTCCTTTTCCAGCAACAGTACCAGCGAATTTTCATTCACATCACCGCTCTGGCCTGCCGCCAGGGGAGAAAGGACCTCCCAACGGATATCCCGGCCTCTCACGCAATCCCCGGCCTGCAGATAGGCCACCCCGGCTCCCGCCTTCTCTGCCAGAGCCGCCAGTTCTTGCTGCTTTACATCCGGCTCTTTCAGGCGGGGCATCACCAGATACTGAATATCTAAAGACGTCTGCCCGTCACCAATCATCTGGAAAATTTCCGCCAGACCGCTCACATGGTCTTCATCTGTATGGCTGATAAATACCCCATCAACACAAGAAATCCCCTTGCTTTTCAAAAACGGCAGAATCTGGTACTGTCCCACATTCTGCCGATTGCTGCTGCCGCCGTCAACCAGATAGCAGCCGCCCTGGGGAGTGCAGATAACCGCCCCATCCCCCTGCCCCACATCCAGGCATGTGATTTCCAGATTCCTGCCTGGATGGATGCACAGCAGCCATACCCCTGCACACCAGAACAGAAGAAACACAGCAGCGCCTGACAGACGAGCCGCTGTCTTTTTTCCTGCTGACACAGGACTCTGCTTATCCGCCGGATGAACGGACAGCCTTTTCCCCAGATAAAGAGCTAAAATAAGAATTCCATAGTATAAAACAATCTGCCACAGTCCGGGCCTTCCCGCTGTCACCACCGCTCCCGGAAGATTTTTTACAAATTTACACAAAAATTGATAATACTCCGTCAGGAGACATCCTGGAAATAAAACAATTCTTCCCGCCCATACCTGCCACAAGCCGGCTGCTGCCCCCAGAAGTCCTGATACCAGTACCACAGTCAATGTGGGAACCACCAACAGATTCACAAAAATGCCATACATGGGAATCTCATAGAAAAACCACACAGATAAGGGCAGTGCTGCCGCCTGCACCGCAATACCCATCATGCATGTCTGCACCAGCTTTTTTAAAACTCTCTGTTGTATCTGCTTCAGAGGCAGCATCTCCTCCAGCCTGGGAAGCACCAGCCCCACCCCGCAGATACATCCGCAGGACAGCAGGAATCCGCTGTAATACAGACAGACCGGGTTATCCAGCAGCAAAATCATCACCGAGAGAGACAGTGCGCTGAGCAGATCATAGCTCCTCCCCACAGCCTTCGCCGCCACAGCCAGCCCAAACATCCCCAGCGCCCGCATGGCGGACACGCTCTCCCCCGTCATCATTCCATAGAGAATCATCATTCCGGCCGATACCCCGGACGACGGCAGAAGCCCCGCCCCTAGACGGAGCAGGCCATAGAACACCATCATCCCCAGAAGACTCACATGCATCCCTGAAATAGATACCATATGGGAGACAGCCCCTGCTGACAGCAGATTCTTCTCCTCTTGGCCCAGCAGACTCTTTTCCCCTGCTGTCATAGCACAGAGTATCCCCGCCTGATCGGGCGCTGCCTCCTGAACAGAGTGTACCAGGCTTTCCCTAATCTGCCTGAGGCCTTCTTGCAGATGCCAGGTATCTTTCTTATATACAGTCAGTTCCTGTCCTTTCATGCGGTAATAAATTTTCTTTACCCTGTAATACAGACGGCTGTCAAACTCTCCGGGATTTCTGGGCCCCTCTATTTCCTGAAACTTTCCTTTAACCTGGACCCAGGTCCCCAGAGGCAGACTGCATTCCTCCTGCATATATACGATTGTACGTTCCAAAGATATTATGGAGTTCCCGCTGAACTGCGGATTTGAAAAGACATCTCTCAGACAGATGCCTATAGAATTTTCCGAATATTGATACTGATAGATTCTGCCGTAAATCACTGCCTGCTCCTGGTCTGCCATCTGCGCGGCATAGGGATTGGCCGGGGCATTTCTGACAGGAACCAGTCCCGTCCAATCCCCCAGCCAGATCCCGGCTATGAGAAGCAGACACAGCAGGCACATAGGCCTTCTCACCATTCATTCACTTCCTTGTATTTTGTAAGAAGCCGGTCAGCCAGTCAATTTTTCATTTTTCTCGTAAAACTGGTCCAGATACATCTGCTCACCAAATGTCTCATCTGTAAAGCCTTCTACCGCAATCTGCACCTTTTTCACACCACAGGTATCCACCAGAGAATTCACAATAGAGTAAATGGGAATTTCTTCCCGCAGAGGCAGGGCATCCTGTACAAAATCCCGGCTGAGATTCACATAACAGATGTTGTCCACCGTAGTCACTGACACCACTTTCACATTGGATGACAAGGTGGGCTTCCCGGATTCCCTTGGCCCTTTCAGCAGCTGTTCCACCACCACAGTCTCCAGGGTGACATTCCTGTCAAAATAAACTTTTCTGTCCTCTTTCACCAGTTTCTCACCGTCTTTGCTGACAAAATACAGCACCACATCCGTCTCCTGGTAAGAGTTCAGGTTCTCCCCGGAATTCTCCAGAAAACTGTCCTGGTTCATAATGCCGATGGGCTTTTGATTGGAGTCCAGAAACGGCTGGCCGTCAATCTGAAATTTCACATACTGGATATCAGAAAGCTGGGCAAATGTTTTCACCACCCCTGCCCTGGCAAGAACCTCCCGGGCTGCATCCATCTTTAGATACTCCTGGTTAAAATCCAGATTCAATACCCCGTCGTGGACACTGTGAGTGGTAATCTCCACCCCCTTTGGGAGCAGACTGGTGTTTTTCTTCCCGTGTTCTCTTGTATTGAGCAGTTTCATAAAGTCCTGAATCATATCTTCTGTGGTTTCCCTGGACGGCTGATACGCAGTCTTCACCAGCTCCGTCTTTGTCTCATCCACATAATAAAAATAATAATCTGACTCTGGCACATGGCCCTGGCCCGCCGAACATCCAGTGGTGCCGGCCATGACCAGACACAGCAAACCAATCCATTTTTTCATGGCAGCCTCCTGGTTTCTTACGGAATATAGGACAGAGGCATCCGGACAGTAAACGTGGTTCCCTCTTCTTCCCTGCTGTTTACATTAATCGTTCCATGCTGCATAAATATAGAACCTCTGGCAATAGCCAGACCAAGACCCGTCCCGCCGATTTCTCTGGAATGGGACTTGTCCACCCGGTAAAATCTCTCAAAAATTTTCTCCAGAGAGTCCTCCGGAATCCCCATGCCGGAGTCGGAGACAGTCACATAGAAAAACTTATGGTCCGCATCCAGAGATACTCTCACCCATCCGTCATCCACATTATATTTGATTCCGTTTTCCACCAGATTGGAGATAGCCAGCGTGAACTTCACCTCATCCACATCCGCCTCCACAGGGCGGAAACTGTCCAGTATCAGGTCAATATTCCTCCCGTCTGCAATGGGCCTGAGCCGCTTCAAAATCGTTTCCAGCAGGTCATTGATATTCATATGTTCCATTTTCAAATCGGAAACTTTCTTATCAAGCTTCACCAGAGATAAAAGGTCCGTAATGATCTTATTTTCCCGGTCGATCTCCACAGTAATATCCTGGAGAAATTCCTGATAGAGTTCCTCCGGTACATTTTCCTGTCCCACAAGGGAATCCGCCAGCACTTTCATGGAAGTCATAGGAGTCTTCAGCTCATGGGATACGTTGGAGACAAATTCCTGTCTGGATTCGTCCAGCACTTTCATCCGGTTCAGCATCTTATTAAATGCATCGGTGATAAGCTCTGTCTCTGTATAATCCTCTACGTAAATGTCCCCTTTCTGGTATCCGTCTGTGATATCCTCAATGGCTTTGGTAATTTTATCAAACGGTTTGACCAATATGCGGCAGGCTATATAAGAAAATATAATCACAATCAGTGCTATAAGCCCCTGAAACAACATGCCGCTTCTGTCCAGATATTCGATGGAAGAAGATATTTCTCCCGCCGAAATACTCACCAGCATAACTCCCTGCAGCGTTTTTTGCTCCGGACTTTTTATGGGTACTGTCAACTCCAGATAATTATCCTTTTCATCATATCTGCCGGTAGTCTCTCCCTTCAGACACCGGATTACATCCGCGGCGATGATGGTTTTTCCCTCATCCAGCCCATAGGTATCTTTCACAATTTTAAAATAATTATTGATCAGCAGAATCCTGCCATTGTAAACATTTGACAAAAGCTCCAGCTGGGTATCGATCTCCCTGGACTTTGGATTTTCCATGTAGTGTTCCTCCACAAGCTTATTGCAGAGAATATCACATTGATTCCGCACACTGCTGGTACGCAGAGAAACCGCACGCTTTTCATAAGAATGTACGATAGCTTTCACAATAATCAGGCTGGGCACAATCCCAAGCACAATCATAATCACCATCATACGGAAACGCACACTTTTAAAAAAACTCGGCTTTTTCTTTGGCATACTGCCCACAACCTATCCCTGGAAATAATATCCAACGCCCCACTTTGTATGCACATACTTGGGCTCGCTTGGATTCGCCTCAATCTTCTCTCTGAGCCGCCGGATATGAACATCCACTGTACGCACATCTCCCGGGTACTCATAGCCCCACACAATATTCAGCAGGTTCTCCCTGCTGTACACCTTATTGGGATTAAATATCAAAAGTTCCAGCACGTCAAATTCCTTGGCGGTCAGATTAATTTCCTTTCCGGCAATAAATACACGCCTGCCCTCACAGTCCAGACGCAGTTCACCCACCTCGATGGTCTTGGCTTTTTCCCGGGAATCTCCCTCCTGATGGGCGCGGCGCATAATGGCCTTGATGCGCGCTTTCACTTCCAATATATTAAAGGGCTTGGTAATATAATCATCTGCGCCGTATTCCAGCCCCATAATCTTGTCCATGTCCTCCCCTTTTGCCGTGAGCATCACAATGGGTACATTGGAAAAGTCCCGGATCTGCTGGCACACCTCCAGTCCATCTATCTTCGGCAGCATCAGATCCAGCAAAATAATATCGTAATGGTTTTCCTGGGCAAGCTCCAGCGCTTCCTCTCCATCGTAGGCACAGTCCACCTGCATATCATCCTGCTCCAGACTGAAACGAATGCCTTTTACAATCAACTTTTCGTCATCTACCACCAATACTCTCTTGCTCATGAATCATTCCTCTTTTCTGATTCCCTGCCGCAGCTCTAGAACGCGGGAAACTCCAGGTTCCATTCAGCCGGCTGAAATCTGATCTTTTATTTTATTAAACACGCCTTCTTTTATGCCGTCTACCTGCATAATATCCTCGATTGTCCGGAAGCCGCCGCAGCTTTCCCGATAGGCAATAATCGCCTGAGCTCTGGTCTCCCCAATGCCGTTTAATGTCTCAAGAGCCGCCGCATCTGCTGTATTGATATTTACACGGCCATCTGCCTCAGATGCATCCTGTGCCCCCAAAACCATAGACGGCTCCACGGCAGATTGCTGCACCTGGGTCTCCCCTGTGCAGCTGCAGGTAACCTGTATCACTGGATTTAACTCGAGGGAGGCCACTGCCTCCTCCAATAACGCTCTCCATTCCTCCTGATCCATCTGGGAACCCGCGCCATCCTGGGAAGATACCGTTTCACTATCATCCGTTTTCCCCTGCTCCAGTTCAAAGACAGAAGCCTTGGTATCGCTTCCGCACCCGGACCAAAACAGCGCCAGCATAACAACCGCCACACATAGATATCTGTTTTTCTTCATAAATTCCGCTTCTCCTTGTCAGTTTATTTCTATATATAATTGTCCCAAAATGAAGGCCAATTTCTGACAAACAAAAGCTGTGTATAACCACTATTATTTTAACGAAAGATTACGGATTTTACAATAGAAAAATAAAAATTTAATAATTTAGAATTCTTTCATGCTCTTTACTATATAAAAAAAATAAGATATAATTCCATTATAATAAAGATATAAAGGAGACATAAATGATTATAAAAGCATCTGCCGCCCTGCGAAATGATTACACTTCCATTTCAAATTTGGCCAAAGAGACAAAAGAACCCATTTACATTACCCAAAACGGAGAAGGCGACTTGGTAGTCATGAGCATTGACGCTTTCGAACAGCGGGAGCAAATGCTGCAGCTCCGGTCCAATGTGTTACGCGCAGAACAGGAGCGTCTCCAGGGTACAAATACCCTCAGCATTTCAGACGCCAGGAAACGATTGAAGGAGAGAATCCATGACATGTAAAGTAGAAATCCTCCCTGCAGCATGGGAGGATTTAAAGCGTATTGAAGATTGGCTGGCCGGTACTTTTAAAGGGAAGCCTCCAGCAGCACCCTGGTATAAGGATGCTCCGGCTCCCGGTAAATCTGCTCCACAGGCCCGGATTCCACGATTCTGCCCTTCTCCATGACCATCACCCGGTCGCACATCTGATAGATCACATCCAGATCATGGGAGATAAACAAATAAGACAGATTCATTTCTTCCTGCAGCCCCAGCATCAATTCCATAATCTGCCGCTGAATGGTCACATCCAGGGCGGACACCGGCTCGTCTGCCAGAATCAGCTGAGAGCCTTGAATCAAAGAAATGGCAATGCTCACCCGCTGCCTCTGACCTCCGCTTAAGTCCCGGGGATACCGTCCCAGAAGCTTTTTGTCCAGCCCCACTTTCTCTGCCATGGCCTCCACCCGCTGCCTCCGCTGCCCCTCTGATAATTTTTCTTTCTGGAATCTCAGGGGTTCCTCCAGAATCCATCCCACTTTCTTCCCGGGATTCAGAGAGCCAAAGGGGTCCTGGAAAATCATCTGAGGCCGGCTGGTATAGTGAACCACCTGCCCCTTTTTTGCCGGGACAAACCCCAGAATAGTTTTGCTCAAGGTGGATTTGCCGCAGCCGCTCTCACCCACCAGTCCCAGGATCTCCCCCTTCTTCAGGCAGAAATCCACATCATACAGCACCTGGTGGTATTTCCGCCCCCTGCCATATCCGACTTCCAGATGGCGCACTTCCAATACCAGTTCTTCTTGATTTTTCACTGTCTCAGCCGCTCCTCTCTATGTCTGCGCAGGCTGCAGTCCCGACGGGGAATAGACGCCAGCAGCCGTCTGGTATACTCTTTTTGGGGCGCTTCCATCACTTCCTGCACATTCCCGGACTCCACCATTTTTCCCTGATGCATCACCACCACCCGGCTGCAGATGGACCGTATCACCCGCAGGTCATGGGAAATGAACAAAATAGCCGTCCCAAATTCCCGGTTCATCTCCTTTAACAGAGCTAAAATCTGTGCCTGAATGGTCACATCCAGTGCCGTTGTGGGCTCATCGGCAATCATCAGCTTAGGATTTCCGATTAACGCCGCCCCAATCATTACCCTCTGGCGCATCCCCCCGGAAAGCTGATGGGGATACTGTCCATACAGTTTCTCCGGCTGAGGAAGCCCCACTTTCTCCATCATATCCAGGGCTTTCTGATACCGCGTCTTCTTATCCAGAGAAGTATGAAGCCTGAGATTCTCCTCCATCTGCCTGCCGATGGTGAGAACCGGATTCAGAGAAGTCATGGGCTCCTGGAAAATCATACTGATTTCTTTTCCCCGTATAGCCTCCCACCCTTTTTGAGTCTGAGAAGCCAGATCTTTTCCCATAAAATTCATACTGCCCTTTGTAATATGGGCATCCCGCTTCAAAAGCCCCATGAGAGAAAGCGCCGTCATGGTCTTTCCGGAACCGGATTCTCCCACAATCCCTACGATTTCCCCCGGCTCCATGGACAGGGAAAAATCTTCCACCACCTGCTGGGGGGGATTCACGTCCTGAAACGTAATTGTCACATGATTCATTTTCAGCATCCCGCAGCCTCCCATCAGATATTACAGCCGTCGCTGAGCAGCCCGAATCCCAGTACCATCAATATAATCACCAGCCCTGGAAACAGCACGCTCCCCGGAGCAGTAAAAATATACGCCTGGGCTTCTGAGAGCATTCTTCCCATGCTGGCATCAGGCGGCTGTACCCCGATACCTAAGTAACTCATACCCGCTTCCGACAGCACCGCATTGTTAAACCCAATGGCCAGCGCTGAAAATAATGTTCCTTTAATATTGGGCAGAATGTGTACAAATAAAATCCGCATCCGCCCACATCCCATGAGACGGGCGCTTTTCACATAATCCATATCCTTGTGGACGATTACCTGGCTTCTCACAATCCTGGCAAAACTGGGGATAAACACAATGCCCAGGGCCAGAATCACATTATACTTCCCAGGGCCCAGAATGCTGATAAATACCAGAGCCAGCAAAATTCCGGGAAACGCTGCCACCAGGTCATTGAACCGCATGAGCATCTCATCAGGCCATCCGCCGAAATATCCGGTAAACAGTCCCAGCAGGGCTCCCAGCCCTCCGCCCAGAATCAAGGTTCCCGCTGCCACAAAAAATGTGGTGCCGCTGCCCTGAAGCACTCTGCTGAACACATCTCTCCCAAACTGGTCACACCCAAAGGGATGGGCAAGGCTTGCCGGTGCAAACTTAAGAGCCTGATCCATGGCCTCAGGGTCATAGGGCGTATAGACCAGTCCAGCCAGCATAAATACCATCATAACCCCTGCAAGACTACTGCCCAAAATCAAATTATAATTTTTTCTCACCTTCACGTCTATCCTTCCCCCCTCATATTAATACGGGGGTCAATCACTCCATATAAAAGGTCCACCAGGAAGTTGACCACCACCACCAGCCCGGCAATCAGCACAATCACCGCCTGTACCACCGGATAATCCCTGTTGGAAATGGACTGCACCAGCAAGGTGCCAATCCCCGGCGCTGTAAATACCTGTTCCAGAATCATACTGGAAGCCATAATATCCGCAATGGCCAGAGCCCAGAAAGTAATCACCGGAAGCAGAGAATTCTTCAGCACATGGCCGTACAGCACCTGTCTGGGACTGTTTCCCCGGCTGTAGGCAGTCCGCACATAGTCCTGCTGCAATTCTCCGATCACAGAACTGCGCAGCAGCTTCACACCCATGGCGCACTTAGGCAGGGCGATGGCTATGGCCGGAAATACCAGATAGCCGAAAAATCCGCCGGGGCTTTCCTGGTAAGACACATATCCCCCCGGTGTAAACCAGTGGAACATCAGCCCAAACACGCAGGTCAGCAAAATCCCCATAAAAAAACCCGGAACCGCCATCACAATCTGATTACAGACTGTCAAAATCCGGTCCGGCAGCCTGCCCCCATATCTCCCGGCCAAAAGCCCCAGGGGAATAGATACCGCAAGCATAAAGAAAAAAGACATTCCGGCAATAGCCAGAGTCACCGGCAGCTTTTCTCTAATCATGCCGGCAACCGGCAGGGAATATGTGTAAGACTCACCCATATCCCCCTGCACAAAGTCTTTCAGCCAGCTGCCGTACCGCTCCATCACTGGGCGGTCCAGCCCCATTTCCCGCCGGAGCTTGGCAGCCTTTTCCTGAGTTGCACCAGTGCCCAGTTTAGACACAGCCGCATCACCGGGAATAACCTGAAAAGCCAGAAAAGACAGCAATGAGACAGCCAACAATGTTATAATGAGAGTACAAAATTTTTTCGCCAAATATTTCAATGTCCTATCCTCCTGGCTTTTCCAGTCATCTATTCTGCCACCGGATATATTTTTGACATATCCAGGGCATACAGCGGGTAAAACTCATACCCGTCAAACTCAGGCGACAGTGCCACAAAATCTGCCATATCCTGAATATACACATTTGCCGCGTCTTGTGCCAGGATCTCTTCCATCCTCTGATAGCATTTTACCTGCTGGGCATCGTCCGCAGTTTCCAGCACCTGCTGGAATAAGTCGTCGTACTCCTGATTTTTAAAATTAATGAAATTGCTGTCATTATCGGAGACAAACCGTTCCAGCATGGCACGGGCTGTGAGCGTCTTAGCGTCAACCCCCACCACAGTGGACTGGAATTTCCGGTCCATGTACACATCACTGAGCCAGCTGTCCCACTCAATCAGCTCAATTTCCGCATTTACGGATATCTGCTTCAGCTGTTCCGCCAGAATCTGGGCAGTCTCCACATGCTGCTGATAGTTAGATGGAACGGTGATAGTCAGCGTAAACCCGTTCTCATACCCGGCTTCTTTTAACAGTTCTTTTGCCTTCTCTATGTTCTGGTCATACATATGGGCCAAATCCGGCACATCATACTTACTGAAAGCAGGAAACATACTGGTTCCCACAGCAGTTCCTTTTCCGTCTGAGATCATGTCCATCACTTCCTGGGCATTCACCGCATAACACAGCGCCTGGCGCACTTTCACGTCATTAAGCGGCTCCTCCTGATTATTCAGGTAAAGGGCCTGCACCAGATTCATATTTCCCTCGAAAATACGGAAATCGTCTTCCAGCTCAGCCACCTGTGTAGAATTCAGATGGAAACACATATCCACAGAACCGCCTTTTAAACTGGTCAAAATCGCATTGGAATCCTTCAGCACTTTAAACGTAACCTGGTCAAGCTTGGCAGGTCCGTCCCAGTAATCCTCAAACTTTTCCACAATAATATTTTCCTGGGGGATACGGGAAACAAACATAAAAGGCCCGGTCCCCACCGGCTGGGTGTCTAAATCCTCGCTGTCCTTGGGAACAACAGCTGTAGTCAGATAAGCCAGGAATTCCGTGTCTGCCTCTTTCAGAACAATCTCAACCGTCTTCTCATCCGGGGTGTTTACCTCAGAAATAGCAGAAAACGCCGATACCAAAGGTTCCCCCTCTGACGTATCGGCGCACCGTTCAATAGAATATTTAACATCGTCGACTGAAACGTCTGCCCCATTGTGGAATTTTACACCTTCCCTCAGCGTAAACGTATATGTCTTGTGATCCTCTGAAATGGTGTGGGAACTTGCGACGGCATCGACGAGATTACCTTCTGTGTCTGGTTTTACCAGACCTTCATAAACATTAAATAGGATTTCTCTGGTTCCTGCCATCTCTGATACATGAGGGTCAAGACTGTCCCCAAGGTCCTGGGGAATTCCTACTACAATGGAACCTTCCTGAGAAGATTCTGTGGAATCGTTCTGAGAGCTGCTTTCTGCCGGAGAGTCCGTTTTGTCTGCCTCCGTCTTCCCGCCTGAGCAGCCGCCCAGTGCAAGAGTCAAAGCCAGTACAGTTGCACATAACATACGTGCCTGAAACTTCTTCATGATTTCCTCCATTCCTGCCGCCTTTTCTATCACTGCGGCATATACAGATTCATTCTCTCATTATATAATTGTCTTAGAAACTGCCGCCAGATAACCGGCAGGCCAGTTCCTCAATCATTGTACCTGCATGTACAGGTTTTGGCAATAGTTATTTTAATCTAAATTTTTATTTTTACTCTAAAATTTTCTTCAATTCATCCATAAATGTATTCACATCTTTAAACTCTCTATACACGGAGGCGAACCGCACATAGGCCACTCCGTCCAGAGCCTTCAGCTGTTCCATCACAAGTTCTCCTATCCGGGAACTGGGGATCTCCCGCTCCCCCTCATTGAAAATCCTGGTCTCCACAGCGTCCACAGCCTCTGCCACCTGCTCTGCGGAAATAGGCCGCTTATAGCAGGCCCTCAGCACACCGTCCTCCACTTTAGACCGTTTATACTGCTCCCGCCCCATATCTTTCTTAATCACAATTAACGGAATCGTCTCCACTTTTTCATAAGTAGTAAAACGCTTACCGCACATATCACACAGCCTTCTTCGGCGTATGGAATTATTCTCCTCCACCGGCCTGGAATCCACCACTCTGGTATTCTCCTGATTACAAAAAGGACATCTCATGCTGCACCTCCGTATTTTCCATAAAACCCTCAATCTCTCCATGTTTTAGTGCTCCAGCTTATGATAATACAGAACACCGCCGCCGGTCAAGCACGGTGCGCCCCCGCATCTTTTCCGGCTTCCCCACATATAGTATAACATCAACACTCAAAATAAAGGACCTTCTATGCGTGTATGTGAATTAAAACAAAAAGATGTAATCAACACCTGCACCTGCAAAAGTCTGGGATGTCCCACAGATGTAGAATTCAATCCCAAGACCGGAAAGCTCACTGCACTGATCATTCCCGGCCCGGGGCGCATCTGCGGCTTTCTTGGCCGGGACAGCGAGTACATCATTCCCTGGGAATGTATCTGCCAAATCGGCGAAGACATCATTCTGGTGGAAATCCGGGAAGACGACTGTATGAGAGAAAAAGAGTGACTCTTCGTCTTTTCTAAAACTCCACCCACTGCAGCCTGGAATCAATATCCGGGTCGCTGGAACATACAGCCGCCCGGTAAGACTGCAGATCAAACTCCTGAAAGAAATACGCTTCTTTTCTATAATGCCCGGGACAAGTCTTCAGCACCGGACATGCCCCCTCTCTCATATGAAACTCAAAAGAATCCAGCCCCAGGGCCATCCCTTCCCTCACAGCTTTCATAAAGCTCTCTTTCAACACCCAATAACGGTAAAACAATTCTGTCCGGTCTTTTTCACCATCCAGGCTCTGAATATGCCCATACTCCCCAGGGCAGAAAAACCTCCTGGCTACACCTTCCCGGTAAATCTGCATCTGCTGCACATCACATCCTACCTGCACCTGCCCGTCCCCCTCTATCTGAGCGGAACACAAAACATACCTGCCTGAGTGGGACAAGTTAAAAGGCCCCTGCTTTGGCAGATGATGCTGTTCTCTGGCCCTCTGCCATAAAATCCAGGCTCCCGCACTCAGCGCCCGGTCCTCAGCTGAACGGTATTTCCCTGCCTTCTCCTTCCGGAAATCCGGCAGCTGCTGATAATACCTCTGATAGCAGGCATCTTCCAAAAGCGGCCCCACATCTCCAATCCATGTAAAAACCATAACTCCCCCTCCCCCGGCAGCATAAAAACTTCTTGATAAATCACTTCACATATGGCAAAATAAAACCAGTGCTCCATTATCATTAATATGATCAGCCTGTCAAAAGGACTTTTGACACTCTAGAGCCACACTCTAATCATTATATCGGCACCAGCACAGTGCTTCATAAATCTGAAATCATAGGATCAGTCCTGCCCAAAACTTCACCATTTTAGTCAGGCTGGTCTTGTAGAAAAAAGGAAGGTTGTGAAGATGAATGGAAAAACACATGTAATCCGCACGCTGCTTTTTATTCTCATTGCATCCTCTGTCTTGTCAGGATGCGGCCATGACACCGCCGCTTCTGAGAAAAGCGGAAAAACGGCAGAAGAAACTAAAAAATCTGACTCTGGCAAAAAAAGAAAAAGCATCCGGAAATTTTTGCTTCCTGCGGCAGACGGCACCGTTGTATACGGAAATGAAACCATCTCCATTGATGCATCCAATACAGGAGAAGGCTACATCATGGTCCAGTATGCAGGCGGTGCGGACAAGGTAAAGGTACAGATTACCATACCTGATTTGACCCAGTACACGTACACCCTGACTGCCGGCGGCACTTATGAGACACTGCCCCTTACCGGGGGAAACGGCGCCTACCACATTGAGGTGCTGGAACACGCTTACGATGACATGTACGCCATGGCATTTGCCCACGATATAGAAATCACCTTAAACGACGAGTTTAAACCTTTTCTGTATCCCAACCAGTACTCCTGGTATACCCAGGACAGTGAGACAGTAAAACGCGCAGTCCAGTTATCGGAAGAATCTTCAGATGACCTGAACTTTGTTGAAAATGTCTACCATTATATTATCGAAAATATTACTTACGATGAAGCGCTGGCAAAGGATATCCCGCTGAATTACGTCCCCAGCGTGGACGAAACCCTGCGCACCGGCAAGGGCATCTGTTTCGATTATGCCGCGCTGATGACATCTATGCTGCGCTGTCAGGGCATTCCCACAAAACTGGAAGTGGGCTATTCCGGTGAGGCTTACCACGCGTGGATCAGCGTGTACCTGAAGGAAACCGGCTGGGTGGACAAAATCATAGAATTTGACGGCAGCAATTGGTCCCTGATGGACCCCACACTGGCAGCCGGCAACAACAAATCAGCCGTGGGACAGTACATCGGCGACGGAAGCAACTATATGGTAAAATATTCTTATTGAGAAACTGTTTTTATGCAGTTTCTAAGGGGGAGGTTGACTATGAATAAGAAAGTATCCCAGGGAAAACCATTTTCAAATATGGAAATTTCCGCTTTCTGCGGACAGATTTCCCTGATCTTGAAATCAGGTATTTCTTCTATGGAAGGAATCACCATCATGCTGGAGGATGCTGCCTCCGGCGAGGAGAAAGCAATTTTAGAGCAGATACTGGAGCAGATGCAGGAATCCGGCAGTCTCTGCCAGGCGCTGACCGAGAGCGGACTGTTTCCTTCCTATATGCTCCATATGGTGGAAATCGGCGAGGAGACAGGTACTCTGGATGAAGTAATGGAATCCTTAAGCGTCCACTATGAACAGGAAGAAAATATCAGCAAAAGTATTAAAAATGCAGTCACGTATCCCATGATTATGGGCGGCATGATGGTGGTTGTCATCATTGTGCTCCTGGTAAAAGTTATGCCCATCTTCAATCAGGTATTTATTCAGCTGGGCACCGAAATGACAGGATTTTCCCGGATGCTGATGGACCTGGGTAATATCATCAACCGTTACTCCATCGCACTGATTGTACTGCTGCTGGCAGCCGCCGGAGCCATCGTTTTCTGCACCCGCACAAAAAAAGGACGTGAATTTTTCCGCACAGCCGGTTACCGTCTGAAATTCATACGGCCCATTTATGAAGAAATCGCCGCATGTCGTTTTGCCAGCGGAATGGCCCTGACTTTGAGAAGCGGCCTCAACCCGGAACGAAGCATGGAACTGGTTCACGCACTGAGCGACGACCCCTTTTTCCTGGAAAAACTGAACACCTGCCAGGAACATGTGGATAACGGCGAAGATTTGTCAGAAGCACTCCACGCCGCCGGAATCTTCTCCGGCGTCTATGCACGGATGGCTTCCATCGGTTCCAAGACAGGTTCCATGGACCAGGTAATGAGCCGCCTGGCTAAATTGTATCAGGATGATATCGACAGCCGCATGAACAATGCCCTGGCCGTGCTGGAACCCACCCTTGTGATTGTTCTTTCGCTGATTGTGGGCGTGATTCTGTTGTCCGTTATGCTTCCGCTGACCGGTATCATGTCAAGCCTGTAAGGAGGAGGTTTCATGGCACGTTTCCAATATAAGAAAAAGACCCATACATATAGGAAATTTGTACTGTCCCTCTGCGCATTCCTGCTGATCGTGGGCATCTTCTACCAGGGGATTCAGTCTGTTTCCACCAGCACAAAAAGAAGACAAAAGGAGAGCCTGGAAAATGCCCTGACCCGTAGCATTACATACTGTTATACGGTGGAGGGAACCTATCCCCAAAGCCTGGATTATCTGAAAGAATACTATGGCCTCATGTATGATGAAGACCTTTTTTTCGTAGATTACCAGGTCATGGGGTCCAACATCCTGCCCGATGTGACGATTATTGAGAAGGGGGATTGAACATGCAGCTTCGAACACGTCAAAATCATATGATTGACTTTTTGTTTCCGGTAGCGCTGTTATTTGTATTTGCAGTCTCCGCCCTGGCTGTTATTTTGCTGGCAGCAGATATTTACCGGTCCACAACAGCAGATTCTTCCCTGAATTATACCGCCCGCACCTCCCTGTCCTACATCAGTGAGAAAATCCATCAAAACGACACGGGAGGGGACGTATCCATCGGTGTTTATGACGGATGTGACGCCCTGATTCTGGAGCAGGAGTACAACCAGGCGGCCTACAGAACTTACATCTATGTATATGAAAATGAATTAAAAGAATTATTTGCAAAAAAAGAAGCCGAATTTCCCGCCAGTACAGGAAAAACCATTCTCTCCGTAGAAGATTTCTCCATGGATATGGTGAAAGACGGGGTATTTAGATTTTCCTGCACAGATTCTGACGGACAGACCGCCTCTACCGTTGTGGGAGTCCACAGCAGCCATTAACCGGCCATGCAGAAAGGAGAACAGTTATGAATCGCAAAAACCGGGCACAGTCCTCCACGTTATTTCTCCTGGAGCTGATCCTTGCAATCTTGTTTTTTTCCCTTGCAAGTGCTGTCTGCGTACAATTTTTTGTAAAATCCCGTCTGCTGAGCCGCGGCGCCCAGAATTTGAATCACGCTGTAAATGAATGTTCCGGAATTGCAGAAATCGTAAATTCATCAGACAGCATGGACAGCGCTTTGGCGGTCATACAGGATATTTACCAAGAAGCAGACATCAGCGAGGAGGATTCCCCCACTGTAAACATCTATTACGACAAAAACTTCACTCCCTGTAAAACAGGGCAAGAAACATTCATTTTAAAAACTGCACTGCAGTTAGACGACCACATGCTGACCGCTGACATCTCTATGGAAGAGACGAAACCGGATAGTTCATTCTACCAGCTTACCGTCAGACATTATCTGCAAAGGAGGGCCGCTGATGGATAACAACAGACGACAAGCGCCATTTGTAAATATCGGCTCATCTCTGCTTCTGGTGATCTTCCTGGTCCTGTGCCTGGTCACATTCGCCACCCTTTCCCTGTCCAGCGCACGCAGCGATGAATCTTTCAGCAGACGAATGGCAGACCGAAAGACTGAATATTATGAGGCCGCCGGCAAAGCGGAAGACCTGCTGGCACAAATCGACCAGATGTTGGAGCAAACCGCCTCAAAAGGAGGACAAAATTCCCAGAAAACACTGGATTTCAGCGGCATCAGCCCCGAAATCCACTACGATCCGGTCAACACTGCCGTCTCCTACCAGGTTCCCATCAATGAAAAGCAGGCCCTGGATGTGGTGCTGGCGCTGAACACAGGAAAAGATACCGCCCAATCCGGTTACTACCAGATTGAAAAGTGGCAGACCGTAAACACAGAAAAATGGGAAAGTGATGACACGCTGAACCTGATGCCTGTACCTTCGTTACAGAATTAAGGAACTGTCATGAAAACTCTATTTTGGGGGATGGAGTACCAGTACTCCATCCGGCTGAAAATTGAAGTCTGCCGGATGTATGACCCACTTGGCATCCAACAGGTATAATATGCCAGGTGGGGCGGCACAGCGGGCTATGTTCACCGAATTTCACACAGTTCTCACGCTAAGGAGGACTTACAGATGGCAGAAATGATTTTTTAAGACACGCCATCTGAGAATACCACAGCGTATAATCAGTTTAAGGAGTAATTTTGAAATGGATATTCAATCAATTTTGCAGCAAGCCGTATCGGACAATGTCTCTGATATTTTCATCGTAGCCGGACTTCCTATTTCATTCAGGAAAAACGGTGTTATCCACAGATATAATGAAGACCGCCTGCTTCCTGCGGACACAGAACTTATGGTGAAGCAGATCTATGAGCTGGCCGGCCAAAGAGAAATCCAACCCTTCGAGGAAAACGGAGACGATGACTTCTCATTCGCCATCCCCGGAATCTCCAGGTTCCGCGTATGCGCCTACCGGCAGAGAAGCACGCTGTCCGCGGTGATCCGTATCATCACCTTCAATCTGCCTGACCCTGCCGACCTGGGGATTCCTGACTACATTATCCAGCTGGGCAGCGCCGAAAACGGCATGGCACTGGTGACAGGCCCTGCGGGAAGCGGAAAGTCCACCACCCTGGCCTGTATCATCGACCACATCAACAAAACCAGAGAATCCCATATCATCACCTTGGAAGACCCTCTGGAATACCTGCACAGACACAACAGAAGTATTGTCAGCCAGCGGGAAATCAATGTGGATACCGAAAACTACGTAACTGCCCTGCGGGCAGCACTGCGCCAGAGCCCAGATGTAATTCTTCTGGGGGAGATGCGGGATTATGAGACCATCAACGTGGCCATGACAGCCGCTGAGACTGGTCATCTGCTGCTCTCCACTCTGCACACCATCGGCGCCGCCAACACCATTGACCGTATCATTGATGTATTCCCGGCCAATCAGCAGAGGCAGATTGCCATTCAGCTGTCCACTGTACTAAACGCAGTGGTATCTCAGCAGCTGGTTCCCACAGTGGACGGACGCATGGTTCCCGCATTTGAAATCATGACCGTCACCCCGGCCATCCGGAACATGATCCGGGATAATAAAGTGCATCAGATCGACGGAATCATTTATTCCTCCGCAAAAGATGATATGATCTCTATGGACTCCAGCCTTTTAAAACTCTATAAAAGCGGCATCATCGACCGGGATACGGCCCTGACTCATGCCACCAATCCTGAGATGCTGGGGAAGAAATTATAAGAAAAACCAAAACGGGAATCTGGTTTAGATTCCCGTTTTTTCATTCATCTGATTCAAACTCTAAAATGCTTCATCTCCAGTGTTTTTGCGTAACTGTCAACATCCGGAAAATTTTCTGTAATATACCTCTGCCTGCTCTCGGTTCAAGGCGTATCTCTTCTGCAATTTCTCTATAATCCTCTTTTCTGATATACCCTCATCCTGATTATCTAATATCAATACTTTTATTCCCTCTTCTCTTCCTTCTTCTCTTCCTTCCTCCCTAAGCCTTTCCGATTCCAGCTGTAAAACTCTTCCTCCCATTATTTCACCTATTCCTTTCCTCACTTCTTTTTCTTCTCGAAAAATATACTCTACGATTCTCATTATCAGCGACACCATGTCTGTATGACGGCCCGACTCTTTTTCCTTGTATTTCTTCTCCAGATGCCCGTAGATTTCTTTATATTCTTCCAACAGCTCCCCTCGTTTATCCTCATCCTTTTCCAGTTCTTCCCCCGCTTTTTCATATCTCATAACATAAAATGGCATCAGCACCTCTGCCTCCAGGTAATCCGGCGTGTTCGCTGTGTCTCTCAGGTACAATACACACGACCTGGGGAATTCTATGTAGTATTTTCTCCCTTCTTTTTTCGCATGCTCCACTCCGATACGGAAATCATATTCTATCATCCGTACTGCCATCGTGGTGTCGTCTGTGCTTTCACACTCTATATGGTACAGCTTTTCACCTATCTGCAGACACGAATCACAGATCACTTCCCCGCTTTCATCCTGATGCTCATTTCTCAGCTGGGCCATCTCCACTTCGTATCCATAGTCTGTATCAAATACTTCATTAATCAGAGGCACTGTAAGTTCCGGCATCTTCTCCACCATAGTCCGGAATACATCATCAAAAATTGTATTATCCATATTCTCCTTTCATCAAAATAATTCAATTGACATTTTTGCATATTATTATATTGTTTTTTTGCAACATGTAAACATCAAATCATATAGACCGGATAAATATTGAATAAATTTTTTCTAAAGTCTTACCATGGCCGATGTACTAGAGCGTGTCTTGTTCCTTTCATCATATCATTTGGGAAATCTGATTTCAAGAAAAACCATCCGGCCGCAGCAGTCACACCTGCATTCCCAGACAGTATACCCTCATTTGTGCTGGCTGGCAGGAGACACAACAATCAGCTTTCTTTCCGGGCGGAAATGCAGAGGACCCAGCTTCGCAATTACCGCGACAATAAAATCCAGCGTCTAGAGTGTATTATTAAACCACCCCATCCACATTTTTTCAACAAAAAAGCAGTAACTGTTCCATCTCTGTACAATTACCGCTCTTTACATTATGATATTTTTGCCAAAGGCTATTATAATTCTTTCATTATTTTCTGCATTTCTTTCATGTATCCTGGAATATCAAATCCCTGAGGACAATGGCCGCTGCAGGTGCCGCATTCCTGGCAGGCCGAGGGTTTCTTATCCTCCGAAAGCCCGTTTAGTTTATTCAGCCTCCACGCATCTCCGATTTTTGCCTCATTGTAAACATTCAGCAGGAACGGAATATCCAGACCTTGCGGGCAGTCAGGGCAGCAGTACCTGCACCCTGTACATGCCACTGCCACAGTGGAATACTGAATCTCTGCCGCCTTTTCTATTTTATTATGATCTTCTTCTGTAAGGGCCTGGCATTCGGAAAAAGTTTTCAGATTATCTTTTACCTGCACGTCATCTGACATCCCGCTTAAAACCACCTGCACGTTTTCCAGTCCCATCACCCAGCGCATGGCCCAGGAAGCCTGTGACGCTTCCCCCTTTAATTCTTCTGCCGCCTTTTCTGTCAGGTCTGCCAGCATCCCGCCGTGCACAGGCTCCATAACGACAACAGGAATCCCCGCCTGTGTGAGAATCTCATACAGTTCTTTGGCGTCTCCATAATACCAGTCATAATAATTCAGCTGAATCTGCACGAAATCCCACGGGTACATGTCCAGAATCCTGGATAATACATCAGCACTTCCGTGGAAGGAAAATCCCAGATACCTAATCTTCCCCTCCTGCTTCATCTGGTCAAAATACTCGATACAGCCGCTCCCAGTGATGTCATCTGCAAAATGGTCCTGGATTCCATGGAGCAGATAGAAGTCTATCCTCTCCATCTGAAGGCGCTTTCGCTGCTCTTGAAACTGTGCCCGGTAATCCGGATTGGCCTGATAGTTAAATTTATCCGCTACATAAAACGTATCTCTGGGATATCCCGCCAGCGCCCTGCCCAAAAACTCCTCAGATTTTCCCTCGTGGTAGATAAATGCCGTATCGTAATAATTCACGCCGCCCTTCATGCACTGGTCGATTAAAGCCTTCGCCTGGTCATAGTCTATCTGTGCCTCGTCTTGATTCAGCACCGGAAGCCGCATGGCGCCCATGCCCAGCCTGGACAATTTGATCCCATTTTTATACTCTTTATACTGC
>Ga0137308_101316_pt1 | contig 25454 bp, 21 predicted proteins | sample Inofrocosms_June_FD_97181 | JGI IMG/M metagenome (GOLD analysis project Ga0137308, IMG submission 97181) | Mouse cecal microbial communities from Vienna, Austria - N-Acetylneuraminic and N-Acetylglucosamine D2O microcosms_June | ecosystem: Host-associated > Mammals > Digestive system > Large... | reverse complement strand
GTATAGGAAATGCAGTCGCAAACATTCCCCTCTTTGAGATACGCCTGGATGGAATTGAGCCGATGGGTTTTCTTTTTCAACTGAAGCATACTTTTACCTCCTAAAGCACGATTCTTTTCGAGACTACCTGGCCACCGGCACGGTGCGGGCGAGACTGCCCTGCGGTACGGCGCACCACTTTCGTAGGGGCGGATATCATCCGCCCGCTCTATCGTTGATCACTGCACCATCGTCCAACGCTTCGTAGGGGCGCACATTGTGCGCCCGCTTCTTCCGATTTGCTGGGCAAATCAACAGGACCTCCAACTGTGGGCCCCGCTGCCCACATCGGGACATCCTTCGCACGCCTCATACCGTTAGAAGAATCTACAGCCCAACCACCCGCAGAACAGCATAATAAATAAACGACAGCACCGTAAAGACCACCACCATGGGCACAGACTTCGCCACCAGGGAGGAGAGCGGGATCTTATAGTCCTCCGCACAGAGGGTCAGACAGATATGGATCGGGGAGATCTGCATCGCTACGTAATTCATACTCATAAGAAGGATAAAAAGACTGAGCGCCGGCCCTCCGGCCAAAGAGGCCATCGCCATGGGCATACAGAGCACAATAATCGCCTGACTGCCCGCCACGATGGACCCGAAAAAGAAAATCAGCGCAAAAACCAGAAACGTAGGAATCGGCAGGGAGGTAAAAAACCCCGGCAGAGTCTCGATCACCCCGGTGGCCGCGAGGAGCTCCTTGAAAATCATCACCGAGAACGTATTGGCAATCAGCCTTGGCTCAAAGGCCGCGGAAAAAAAGGGCACGATCTCCTCCCAGGTAAAGTGGTTGACAAACACATTGATCCCAATACAGATCAGCACCGCCGCCACCACCGGAAGCTTGAACGCCAAAATCAGGAAAATCGCCAGCGCAATCGCCCAAGCGCTCTGAAGCAGGAGCTTCCAATAGTAACCCTTGGACTGGTCGGAAACCATCCCGGTATCCTTCGGAATCTTCCGCAGATACACCAGATACCCCGTCAGAAACAGCGCCGCCACCATGGGCAGCATCCCCAAAACAAAACTGCTCGCCGTCACCGCCCCGTTCGTCAGTCCGATAGCAATAAAAATGCCCGTGTAAGTGGGCAGAAAGCTCTCCGACACATGCCGGAAAAAGGACGTGACCGCCGCCTTCTCCTCCGTGGAGAGATAGTCTCCCACACTCTCCCGCACAATGGGGCCGCAGATGAGCACCGTACTCGCCGCCGGAAGGCACCCCAGCAGAAAAGGCGCCACAGAGGCATTGATCCGCCGGTTATTGAAAATGCCGTTGAGCGCCACTTGGCAGTTGCTCAGATTCTTCCGCTTCTCCATCATCCGCTGCAGGAAGGTGATGCAGTAGAGCACCGCAATGGCCTGGATGGTAGTATTGCCCGTGGCCCCCTTCACCAGAGCGCCCCAGGCGACGTCCAGCGGAAGCTGGTAGAGCACCACTGTGCCCACACAGGCCGCCACAATGGCCGCCATCAGCGGTCTTTTCAGCCACATGACCAGAATGATGATGCAAAACACCGCTAAGAGCTTCACAAGTTCCATGTTTCGATTTCTCCCATCAGTTAAGGTGCTTTACATTATACTGCGCACGGGAGAGATTGTCAACAAAAAACGACGAGCGCCTGTTCATAAGGCGGATACCAATGCCTCTGGGCCCCGCCCAGAGCGGCGGGGCCCACATCGGAACGGGTATCAGATGCCCTCACCTCACAGCAGTTCCCTGCGCCCCTCCAAGGCCCGCAGGAGCGTGGCGTCATCGGCGAACTCCAGGTGCCCCCCCACAGGGATGCCGTAGGCCAGGCGGGTGACCTTCACCCCAAAGGGCCGCAGGAGCCGGGCAAGATACATGGCCGTGGCCTCCCCCTCGGTGTCCGGATTGGTGGCCATGATGACCTCCTCCACGCCCCCCTGGGCCACCCGGTCCACCAGGGACCTGATCTGCAGGTCGTCAGGCCCCACATGGTTCATGGGGGAGATGACGCCGTGGAGCACATGATAGCGGCCATTGTACTCCCGGGCGCGCTCCATAGCCGCCACATCCCGGGGGTCGGCCACCACGCAGATGGTGGCGGCATCCCGCTTGGTGGAGGCGCAGATGGGGCAGAGCCCTCCGCCCGTGAGGTTCTGACACACCGGACAGCAGGTGACCAGCTCCTTGGCCTGCAAAATGGCCTCGGCAAACTCCCGGGCCTCCTGGTCCGTGAGGCTCAGGACGTGGAAAGCCAGCCGCTGGGCGCTCTTGCCCCCGATGCCCGGCAGGCGGGCAAACTGCTCCACCAGCCGCTCCAGGGGCGCGGGAAAGTACTCCATCCGGCTCTACCCCCTCAGCTCCGCGATCCGGGCGGGGATGTCCTCCGCGCCATAGACCGCGCTCCCCGCCACCAGCACATTGGCCCCGGCCTCCACAGCCGGGGGAGCGGTCCGGGGGCCGATGCCGCCGTCCACCTCCAGCTCGCAGTCCAGCCCCCGCCCGCCGATCCAGCCCCGGAGGGTGCGGACCTTCTCCAGCATGTCCTCCATGAAGGACTGCCCGCCGAAGCCCGGCTCCACGGTCATCACCAGCACCATGGCGCACTGGTCCAGGAAGGGCAGGGCCGCCTCCGCGGGGGTCTTGGGCTTGAGCACTACGCCCGCCCGTTTGCCCAGGGCCCGGACCCGCTCCAGGGCGAGGCGGGTGTTCTCCTCCGTGTCCGCCTCCACATGGACGGTGACGATATCCGCCCCCGCCTTGCAGAAGTCCTCCACATAGCGCACCGGGCGGTCGATCATCAGGTGGACATCCAAAGGCAGGGCCGTGACAGCCCGGATGGACTTCACTACCGGGACGCCGATGGTGATGTTGGGCACGAACAGGCCGTCCATCACGTCCACATGGAGGTAGTCGGCGCTGGAGACCCGGCTGATATCCCGCTCCAGATTTGCAAAATCTGCGGCAAGGATGGATGGGGAAATCTTGATCATGGCGAAACCTCACTTTTCTCTCGTTTTTCCCCGGAAACGGGACGGACAGGTCCGCCCCTCCGTTCCGGGACAAAGCACCCCGGGGCGGGCAGTGTCATAGGATACCGTGAGCGGCGAAGCGTCCGCGCCTGCCCCAGTCCCACGGAGCGGATGCGCCGCATTACAGGCGTCCGGCGGGACGCCAAGCCCGCGCCGGAAGGCGGCGGCTTATATGCAGGCCTTCAGGCTCCCTCCAGGGAGCCTGAAGGCGCGTTCGTCACCCCTGCTGGTCCCCGGCCTCCTGGGGCAGGATGGGGTCCCCCCGCTTCCGGGCGATGGCCTCGGCGGCCAGAGCCAGAGCGAACACCGCCAGGGCCGCGGCCAGCAGGACCGGGGCCGTATAGGCGGGGGCCTCCCGGCCCGGGAGCAGGTGGTCCGCCAAAGCCTGCACCCCCGCCATAAAGCCCGCGTAGTCCCTCGGGCCCTTGCCGGGGGCGAAGGCGGCCTCCACCTCCGCGGCCTCCGTCAGGCGCAGAGAGACGTCCTCCCCCAGCTGCACCAGGGCCTCGCCGGTGTTGCGGTAGTAGTAGAGGATGATGCCGTCGGGGTAGAAGGCGGGCGTCCAGCTGTAGGTGTTGTAGGCGTCAAACTCCGCCCGGGCGTTCTCCCGGGGCTCCTGGTTGTTTTCCGTGCTCTCGTAGAAGACGAGGACCGGGCCGTCGAAAACCTTCTGCAGGGGCTCCAGGGCTTTCTCCAGCCGGCTGTAGACGCTCCCGTCATCGACATTGGTGAGAAGCAGGCTCCTGTGTCCCCCAAGGGCCTGCTGCAGGGCGTCCAGGGCGTGGACCATGCGGAAGTAGCTGTCGGTCTCCTTGGGGTCCCGGAGGACCTTCTCCACAGAGGACGTGTCGCAGCTCTCCGATACGGCGGCCCCCACATGGACCAAGGCGGAATTGCTCTCCTGGTCGTAGAGGAGGCAGACCGCCTTCTCTCCCAGGGCCCCGGGGTACCCGGCAAGGAAACGGTCCCGGTACGCCTCAAAGGATTCGGCGGCGGGCTCCATATGGGCGGGGGAGGTCATACAGCCAACATATACGTCACACCCGCAGGCCCGGGAGAAGGCCCGGAGCCGCAGGGCAAAATGCCCCTTCTGGTCCAGGGTGTCATAGCCCAGCTGTCCGACATAGCGGGAGGGGGAGAGGAACTGGCTGTCGCTGTCCAGGACGACAGTCCTGTCCTCGCCGCCGTCCCGTGAGGCTGAGGCCTTCGCGCCGGGGAGGCTCAGCAGGACCGCCAGCACCGCGAGGAGGGCGAGTATTCGTTTCATTAAGAGTGCTCCTTTCCGGACAGTAGGATGTATTGCGCGGATTTTAAGATAGTATAGCACAAAACCCGCAGGGCGGCAATGCCCCAAATGAAAGTCGCGGGGAATTTGGGCGGGCGGCCGCGCCTGGGAAACGGAAGAAGGAGCCCCTGCCGCTTCGGCAGGGGCTCCTTCTCTGCGGGAGATCGTTTTGATGCCGCAAAAGCGGCACTTGCGGATGGCGTCGAAATCTGGTAGAATATCCCTTCCGTCCGCACTCCGTCCCTGTAATGGGAAGGAGGTGAATGCCCATGGCGGATTTCGTCCAGAATTTTATCTTGACTGTCGGAGCAGGTGTAACCGTTCACTACATCTGCAAGTGGCTTGACAGGCTCGGACGCGGGCGGTAAGCACATCATAGCAAAGGGAGCCCCGAGGAGATCACACCTCCTCGGGGCTCCTTTTCCCATGACGGATTTGTCCAAAATTTCTGGGGGCATTTTATAGTATACCACGCCCCCTGAAAAAATGCAAGCGCAAAATTTCCCCGAAGCGCTCTCAAAAATCCACGCTGGGGAACAGCTCCCGGTCGGTGTGGGGCAGAAAGCAAGCGGCCACAAAGGCGTCCATATACCCCGGCTCGTTGCTCAGCTCCAGGTAGGTCATGGACCGGCTGAGCTCGAAGACCTTCTCCCGGGCCTGGGAGCTCAGGAGCATGGCATAGGCCCCGGTCTGGGAGGAGTTGCCGATGTAGTGGAAGTTCTCCAGGGGGATGTCGGGGAACATGCCGATGGTGACGGCGTTTCGCATATTGATGCCGCTGCCGATGCCCCCGGCCACATAGACCCGCTCGATGACCGAGGCGTCGAAGCCCAGGGAGGAGAGCATGGTCTCCGTGGCGGAGAAGATGGCCCCCTTGGCCCGGATAAAGTTGTCGATATCCACCTCGTTGAGGACCACATCTTTCACGCCGCCGGTGTCCTTCTGCCACGCTAAGACATAGGACCCCATACCGTGCTCGTCCCGGAGGATACGGGGGCCCTCCCGGACGATCTTGCCCTTGCCGTCGATGATCCCGCAGCGGAAGAGCTCCGCGATGATGTCGATGATGCCGCTGCCGCAGATGCCCGCCGGGGGCACGTCCCCCACCACGGTCATGGCGGGCTCCATGGTGTCCTTGTCGATGGTGCAGGCCTCGATGGCCCCGTCGGTGGCCCGCATCCCGCAGGAGATGTCCCCGCCCTCGAAGGCGGGCCCGGCGGAGCAGGCACAGCTCATGAGGAACTCGCTGTTGCCGAAGACCAGCTCCCCGTTGGTGCCCAGGTCGATGAAGAGGCTCATCTCCGGGCTGTTCCAGATCATGGACACCAGCGCCCCGGCGGTGATGTCCCCGCCTACATAGCTGCCGATATTGGGGGCGACGATCAGCTCGGCCATGGGGTTGAGCTTCAGGCCGATGTCCCGGGCGTAGAGGTCCCCGGCCCGGAAGAAGCTGGGCACGAAGGGCTCCATGCGGATGGGGTCGGCGTGGAGGCCCAGGAGCAGGTGGTTCATGGTGGTGTTCCCGGCCAGGACCATGCGGTAGACCCGGCGGGGGTCGATGCCGGAGGCGCGGTACATGGAGGAGAGCATGGGGATGATGGACTCCTTGACCACCGCGTCCTGGAGACGGCGGCGTCCGCCCTCCTTACCGGACTCGATGATGCGGTTGATGACGTCCGCGCCGTAGCGGATCTGCCCGTTGCCGCCGCTGGCCTTGGCCAGGATCTTCCCGGTCTCCAGGTCCACCAGCACACCGGCCAGGGAGGTGGTGCCCAGGTCCAGGGCAAAGCCCGCCAGGGGCGCGGCGCTGTCCTGGGGGAGCACATCCCGGATGAGGACGCGGTCCTGGTCCCGGGAGATGACGCACTTGACGGAAAAGGCGCTGTCCCGAAGGACCCGGCTCAGGTCCCGCAGGACGCTGTAGGGCAGGATGATGCGGCTTTCGTCCACCCCTGTGGCGGCCTCGACGGCCCGCAGGAGGCGCTCGTTGTCGGGCATGGTGTCATCCAGGGTGGGCTCGCTGAGGGTGAGGGGCAGGAAACTGAGGTCACTGCCGAAGGCGACGCCCGCCGCCTCCAGCTGGGCGCGCAGGTCCTCAAAGATGGCGATCTCCTCCGGGGAGGAGAGGTCCGCCATCTTCATGCGGCTCCGGTAGGCGCTGGCGATATCGGGGACCTCGATCTCCGCGTCGCCCACCACGGAGGCCAGGCAGGCCAGACGCCACCCGGCGGCGTACTCCTCCTCGGAGATGTGGCGGTTGATGGAGGCGTCCAGGGCCCCGGAGGCCAGGCGCACCCGGCACTTGCCGCACACGCCGTTGCCGGAGCAGGGGGCGTCGATGGCCACGTTGGCCTTCCGGGCCACGTCCAGGAGCTTTTCTCCGGGGTTGGCGTCGATGGATACGCTCTCGCCGCTCTCAAAGCGGAAGGTGATGGTAAACATAGGCGGTTCCTTTCCAGATCAGGATTTCGGCTCTGCTCCCCCCAGTATAGCCAAACCGGACCGGCTTGTCAAGGATTTGTCAATATCTCCGCGAACAGCGGGCTGCAGGCGCGCGAACGCAGGGACCACCGTTTCCGGCGGCCCCTGCGGCCGTTTCTCCGATCATGGCGGGAGCGGCGGACCGCCCTACTTCGCAAACGCCGGGGCCTTCACCTCGTTCCCGGCAAAGGTGTTGGGGCCGGGGTTGGAGAGGGAAAAATAGGCCTTCGCGGCCCTGGTGGTGCCGAAGTCCTGGTTGGACCCGCTGTCCTGGACCTCGTTGAAGGCGTCCCGGAACATCTGGTTGTGGGCCTCCTCCCGGTTGAGGAGAAAGTCGATGGTCTCCCGCACCCGCTTGTCCTCGATCTGCCGGTACAGGTACTCATAGACCACCTTGGCCCGCTGTTCGGAGGCGATATTGCTGAGAAGGTCCGCGCACAGGTCCCCGGTCACCGTCACATAGTCGGCGGTCCAGGAGTACCCGGAGGCATTGATGAGCCCGGGGTTCAGCCCCAGGAGCACATGGGTCTCGATCTCCCCGGCCTCCACCTTCCGGGCCTCCAGGTGGTCGCCGTTGAGGAGGCTGATGGTCTGGGCTACCATCTCCATGTGGCTGAGCTCCTCGGCGGCGATGTCCAGGAAGAGATCCTTGATCCGCCCGTCCCGGATGCGGAAGCTTTGGGACAGGTACTGCATGGCGGCCTTCAGCTCGCCGTTGCCGCCGCCCAGCTGCTCCTGGAGCAGGGCCGCGTACTGGGGATTGGGCCGCTCCACGCCTACCGGGTGGAATAACTGCTTTTCATGATGGAACATAGTCATGGCTCCTTTCAAATTGCTGTTCCCAGTTTCCCACGCTCCGCGGAAACTATGTGCACTCCGGCACGACAGGAGTTTTTTGTCGCTTTCTACAAAATTTGCATTGTCATCCCAGAGAAGCTATGGTATAATCCTATTATCAGAGAATGAGGAGGGCTATCCCATATGAAACTTAGTTTTTACGGCGCAGACTATTGCGTCACCGGAAGCTGCCACTGTCTGGAGGTCAACGGAAAGCGCATCCTGGTGGACTGCGGCCTCCAGCAGGGCCGGGATGAGGTGGACCGGCAGGAGCTGCCCTTCGCTCCCAATACCATCGACTATGTCCTGGTCACCCACGCCCACATCGACCACACGGGCCGCCTGCCCCTGCTGGTGCGGCAGGGGTTCAAGGGGGAGATTTGGACCACCCGCCTGACCGCCAACCTCATGGAGATCATGCTGGTGGACAGCGCCCACATCCAGCAGTCCGACGCGGAGTACCTCAACCGCAAGAACCAGCGCGCCGGCCGCCCCTTCGTGGAGCCCCTCTACACCGTGGAGGACGCCGAGCGGGTCCGGGGCTACGTCCACACCCGCAGGTACGGTGAGCCCTTTACCCTCTGCGAGGGGGTGGAGGTCACCTTCACCGACGCCGGGCACCTTCTGGGCTCGTCCAGCATCACTGTGGACGCCACGGAGAACGGCGTGACGAAGACCATCGTCTTCTCCGGCGACATCGGCAACCTCAACCAGCCCATCATCCGGGACCCGGTGCTCCTGAAAAAGGGGGACTACGTGGTCATGGAATCCACCTACGGCGACCGGGACCATGTGGAGGTCTGGAGCTACACCGCGGAGCTGGCCAAGGTCATCGACCAGACCCTGGGCCGGGGGGGCAACGTGGTCATCCCCGCCTTCGCCGTGGGCCGCACCCAGGAGCTCCTCTACTTCCTGCGCCGCATCAAGCAGGAGCATCTGGTCCGCTCGGTGCGGGACTTCCCCGTGTACATCGACTCCCCCCTCGCCACCAGGGCCACCACCATCTTCTGCGGCGACCTCAAGGACTATCTGGACGACGAGGCCCTGGAGCTGGTGAAGGGCGGGGCGGATATGTTCTCCTTCCCCGGCCTGCACATGACCGAGAGCCTGGAGGAGTCGAAGATGCTCAACACCGACAAGACCCCCAAGGTGATCATCTCCGCCTCCGGCATGTGCGACGCGGGCCGTGTCCGCCACCACCTGAAGTACAACCTCTGGCGGGAGGAGAGCACCGTCGTCTTCGTGGGCTTCCAGGCCCCGGGCACTCTGGGCCGCTCCCTGCTGGAGGGCGCGGAGAGCGTGAAGCTCTTCGGCGAGGAGGTGGCCGTCAAGGCCCAGATCGTCAACTTCAAGGGCCTCTCCAGCCACGCCGACCGCAATCACCTCCTGGAGTGGGCCCAGTCCTTTGAGAACCCCGCCCACTTCTTCATCGTCCACGGCGACCGGGAGGTGGCCCCCTACTTTGCCGACAGCCTCAAGCACCTGGGGCTCAGCGCCCACGCACCCCAGTATACCGAGGTCTACGACCTTATTGAGAACCGCCTGGTGGAGAGCGGCTACCTGCCCGAGCGCAAGCAGTTCGGCGTCAAGATCTCCGCCGCCTACGAGCGCCTCTCCGGCGTGGGCAAGCTGCTCCAGGAGGTCATCCTCCGCAGCAAGGGCCGCGCCAACAAGGACCTCGCCCGCTTCGCCGATCAGCTCAAGCAGCTCATCGACAAGTGGGAGGAGTGATCTTCTTCTCTTCTTTGTGTACAAAGAAGAGAAGAAGCAAGAGAAGAAAAACTTTTTACGGCGAAACGTTGTTTCGCCTTATGGGATGGAACTATGGACATCGAACGGATTGACAGCTACTCCGACCCCCGGTTCCCCTGGGAGGTCCTCTCCCAGCACGGGGCTTTCCTGGTGGACGGAAAGCCCTGGGCCTTCCGGGTGGTCTCGGACCGGGCCGCAGTCATTACGGCGGAACGGATCACGGAGGAGGCCTTGCAGGAGGCGGTAGAAAATTTCCGCTTCTACGCCGGGCATATCACTGAATTCTATGACAAAGGGGGCAGGTGCTTGATGCGCCTGCCCCCGGTGGAGCGCCGGGAGGCGCCCATCGACAGCCTCCAGCCCTCCCAGTTCTCCGTGGACCGGGAGAAGTGCGCCGCCGTGGGGGAGTTTCTTCACGGCCCGGCGGACCTGGTGATCCCGGTTCTGGAGCTGGACGGCGCTCTGGTGGTCCTGGACGGCCACACCCGGCTCTACACCGCCTGGCAGAGGGGCATCCGCACCGCCATGGTCTTCTCCTCCGCCCAGGAGCAGGCGCTGCGGGAGACCATCGGCGGCTTCGTCCAGGAGGCCCGCCGCAGGGGCATTTTTCACGTCTCGGATATGGCCCTTCTCTCCCCACAGGAGCAGGAGGAGCAGTGGCACAGCTGGTGCGACGCGTACTTTGCCGCACAGGCAGAACAGGAGTGACCCCATGCTGGAAAAAAACCAGATACACGAGGCGGAGATCACCGGCTATACCGCCGGGGGCCTGGGCGTGGCCCGGGTGGAGGGACAGGTGGTGTTCGTCCACGGCGCGGTCCGGGGTGAGCGGTGTGCCCTGCGCATTTTGAAGGTCCTGAAAACCACTGCCTACGCCCGTGTGGAAGCCATCCTGACGCCCGCCGCCGCCCGACGGGCGCCGGATTGTCCCCACTATCCCGCCTGCGGAGGCTGTGACTTCCGACATATCTCCTACGCCGAGGAGCTGGAGGCCAAGCGGCAGAGGGTGGAGGACGCTCTGCGCCGTGTGGGCGGGGTGGACCTTGTGGTGGAGGAGATTCTGGGCGCGGCGGAGACGGACTGCTATCGGAACAAGGCCCAGTTTCCTGTGAGCCCCCAGGGGCGGGCGGGGTTCTACCGGGCCCGGAGCCACCAGGTGATCCCGGCCCTGGACTGCCGCCTCCAGACGCCCCAGGCCAACGCTGCGGCGGCGGCGGTGGAGGAGTACCTCCGGGCAAACGGCGTCAGCGCCTACGACGAAAAGACCCGCCGGGGACTGGTGCGGCACGTCTTCGTGCGCACCAACCGGGCGGGGGAGGCGCTGGTCTGCCTGGTGGTCAATGGGGAGGCTCTGCCAAAGGAGGAGGACCTGGTCCGCCGCATCCGGGAGGCCTTGCCGGATGCGGCGGGGGTGGTCCTCAGCGTCAACACCCGGGATACCAACGTGGTCCTGGGGGACAAGTACCGCACCCTCTGGGGCGCGGACACCTTGGAGGACACCCTCTGCGGGCTGACGTTCCGGCTGTCCCTGCCCGCCTTCTTCCAGGTGAACCGGGACCAGGCGGAGCGGCTGTATGAGAAGGCTGTTGACTTCGCGGGCCTCACCGGCCGGGAGACGGTCCTGGACCTCTACTGCGGGGCCGGGACCATCACCTTGGCAATGGCCAGGCACGCCGGACGGGCTATCGGCGCGGAGATCGTGCCCGAGGCCGTGGAGAACGCCCGGGAGAACGCGGCGCGAAACGGCATCCAAAACGCGGAGTTCCTCCTGGGCGACGCGGGGGACGTGGCCGGGCGCCTCGCCGGGGAGCACCTGCGGCCCGATGTGGTGGTGGTGGACCCGCCCCGGAAGGGGCTGGGTCCGGAGGTGGCCGGGGCCGTCGCCGCCATGGGGCCGGAGCGGGTGGTGTATGTCTCCTGCGACCCCGGAACCTTGGCACGGGATGTCCGGCGGTTCGCGGAGGCGGGATATGCCGCCGTCCGGGTTGCGGCGGTAGATATGTTTCCGAGGACGAGGCATGTGGAGACGGTGGTTTGTCTGTCCCAACAAAAGCCGGATGATGTGATCCGGGTCGGGCTGGATTTGGACGAACTGGAGGTCACCCCGGCGGAAAGTAAGGCGACCTATGGGGAGATCAAGGCGTATGTGCTGGAGAAGTTTGGGCTGAAAGTCTCCAGCTTGTATATCTCTCAGGTCAAGCGGAAGTGTGGATTGGAGGTCGGAGAGAATTACAACCTGGCGAAGTCAGAAAACGCAAGGGTTCCCACTTGTCCACCTGAGAAGGACAGAGCCATAATAGCGGCGTTGGAGCATTTTCAGATGCTGGAAGGAGGTAACCACCAATGAGGAAACTTCTGTCTTGTGAATTCAATTTAGACACCGCCTGCGTAGAGTTGAAATTTGCTGATGGTATGATGATTTCCATCGATTGCACCGCTGTCGAGGATGAGGTTGCTTACAATATGTATCAGCAATCTGAACTGGACTATCTAATCTACAACAAGCCGCTGGAGTATGCACAGCTGGTGCTTGGCGGAGATTTGGAGAATTATGTCCAAGGCGCATCAAAACATCGGTTGATGGATTAAATAATGGTTAATGTGTAATCGACATCTAATATCAATCACGATGTAGTTGATATACTTTGCTCACAAAATGGTCTGGGCCAATTTGACCCAGACTATTTTCTTTGCCTAAAGACACTTGGATAGAATTGAAATCAAGAGAAAAATATGCTATAGTATATTTTGAGTAATTGTATATTGAGGCAAGATGCGAAGGCTGCGTCTGTTCAAAATATATAACGCTACGCCATTGGCAATCTTGCAGAACTGCTTTCAGACGAAACGGGGGACTGACTGATGATAACCGGAGAACTGAAAAACAAAGTTGATTCCATTTGGGATACGATCTGGACAGGCGGAATTACGAGTCCCATTACAGTCCTGGAGCAGATCACCTACCTCATGTTTATGAAGCTGCTGGACGATAATCAGCTCAAGGCCGAGGCAAACGCAAATGTCCTCGGTGTTCCGCTGAAGAATAAAGTGTTTCAGGACGGCGTGTGCGTCATCAGCGAGGAACCTCGTGTGGAGACGGATTACCGCAATCTCCGCTGGAATGTGTTCCATAACTTTGAACCGGGAGAAATGCTTACCAATATTCAAACCTATGTGTTTCCCTTTATCAAAACTATTGGGGAGGGAAAAGATACCGCATTCAGCCGCTATACGAAAGATACAGTTTTTCTGATTCCGACGGCCAAGGTGCTGGCAAAAGTTGTGGACGGCATCGACGCCATGGACATGAACAACAAGGACATCATGGGCGATGTATATGAGTATCTGTTGGGCAAAATCGCGGCTGCCGGGGAGAACGGCCAGTTCCGTACCCCAAGGCATATCATCAACATGATGGTGCAGCTCATGCGCCCTACACTGAAAGACAAAATTTTCGATCCGGCTATGGGCAGTGCGGGGTTTCTGCTCTCCAGCGCGGCGTACATCGGCGAGCATCAGAAAAAGGATCTGATGAAACGGGAGAATCTGAGCTATTTCAAAGCGGGGTTGTTCTCCGGCTTTGATACCGATCAGTCTATGCTGCGGATCGGTGCGATGAACATGATGCTGCATGGCGTGGAAGACCCTCATATCATCTATCAGGATTCCCTTTCCGGGGACAATTCGGAGCGCGATGCTTATACGCTGATCATGTCCAATCCGCCGTTCACAGGCAGTGTGTTTCAGGAAGAAATCAGCAAAGATCTACTGGCGCTGACAAAAACAAGAAAGACCGAATTGTTGTTCTGCTCCCTGTTTATCAAAATGCTGAAGGTCGGCGGACGCTGCGCTTCCATTGTTCCTGACGGTGTTCTGTTCGGTAGCAGTAAGGCGCATAAAGAACTGCGGAAGGAACTGGTGGAAAATCAGAAGCTGATCGCCGTGATCTCCATGCCCTCCGGCGTGTTCAAGCCCTATGCGGGGGTGTCCACAGCGATTTTGGTCTTTACGAAAACGAATGTCGGCGGGACGGATAAGGTCTGGTTCTACGACATGAAGGCCGACGGGTTCAGTCTGGACGACAAGCGCGGCGAGATCGCGGACAACGACATCCCCGACATCATCCGGCGGTTCCATGACCCGGAGGGCGAGGCGGGCCGGGAGCGGACGGAGCAGAGCTTTTTTGTCCCCAGGGCGGAGATCGCGGAAAACGGCTATGATCTGTCCATCAACAAATACAAAAAGACCGAGTATGTGCCGGTGGAGTACCCGCCTACAAGTGAAATTCTGGATGAGCTGGACGGGCTGGAGGCGGAGATCATGGCGGGGATGGCAGAATTGAGGGGGATGCTGTGATGGCGAGATTGGGGGATTTTGTAGAACAGATTCGAGGTGTTTCATATAAGCCGGAAGATATTTACGATAGATTAGGGGAAAATTGCATTACACTATTACGTGCAAACAATATTAGAGACGGACAATTGGTTTTTGATGATGTGATTTTTGTAGACAAAAAGCGAGTTCATGGCAATCAATTATTAAAAGCAGGGGATATTTTGATATGCACATCGAGCGGCAGTAAAGAGTTAGTAGGAAAAGCGGCATATGTAAAAGAAGATTTGCCCATGACCTTTGGTGCTTTTTGCAAGGTGGTTCGTCCTCAAAAGATACGTTCAGACTACTTGGGGCATTTCTTTAATAGCCCGAATTACCGTCGAAAAATATCAGATTCTTCCGCTGGAGCAAATATTAACAATATTCGTAATGAGCATATTGATGAGTTGGAGATTTTACTTCCAACAACAGATAAGCAAGAATATGTTGCGGTTGTGTTGAACAAGCTCACCCATCTAATCTCCCTCCGCAAACAGCAGCTTTCCAAGCTGGATGAACTGGTCAAGGCAAGATTTGTGGAGATGTTTGGGGAGCCGGAAACAAATTCAAAGGGCTGGCCAATAGACAATATGTGTAATCTCTGTTCTGTTGGTTCAAGCAAACGAATTTATCAGAGTGAGCAGTCTTCCGCAGGTGTGGCATTTTTGCGCATATCTGACCTTACAAATTTGATAAATACTGGTGTAATCACAGAGAGCTTATATATACCAGAAAAACGATATGCGGAACTTCAAGCACAAGGTCAAGTTCCTGTAAAAGGTGATATATTGGTAACATCCCGTGGAACGCTTGGACAGTGCTATATTGTGAAAGCAGATAACAGGTTTTATTTTCAAGATGGGATGATTAGCTGGCTTTCTGAATATGGAGATAATATAACTCCCATTTACATCTCATATTTGTTTTCTATGCCGGGTTTTCGGAAACAAATTGATTCAATGCAAGCAGGTTCGACAGTTGCCTATTTATCAATAGCAATGATAAAGAAACTCAAGGTGATGGTTCCTGACTTGGAAATACAGCAGCAATTTACCGCTTTTGTTGCGCAGGCTGACAAGTCAAAGTTGACAATTCGGCAGAGTTTGAATAAACTGGAAGTGCTGAAAAAATCGCTGATGCAGGAGTATTTTGGGTGAGCGGGATGAAATACTTGTTCTGGAATACACACAAAAATAAGTGTATCAACTCTATATTATGTGATTTGATTATTGAAAATTACATTTCGGTAGTTATCTTGGCCGAATACGCTGCTGACATAGATAATTTGATTGATTTGTTGCACTGTTGCGGAGTTTCCATGCAACGAGTTCCTACTACAGGATGTGATCGCATTCACATCCTGGGAATGACAGGAATTTATATAGAACCACAACTTCAGACAGATCGCTCATCTATTCAGGTGATTAAGCAAAATACGATTCTTTGCTGTGTGCATTTGAATAGTCAAATTTACTCAGATAATATTGATAGGCGTGAGATTGACATTGAGCAGATTATCAGCGATATACTCAATCTTGAAAAAGAGTTAAACACAAAGAATACAATAATTGTTGGTGATTTTAATATCAATCCGTATGACAAAAGTTGCGTAAGTGCTCGTTATTTCCATGGTATTCCCATTTACGAAGAAGCTATGAGAGAGTCCAGAACGATTGCGGGAAAAGAATTTTATATGTTCTATAATCCTATGTGGAATTTTTTGGGGGATTTTTGTGAACCATTTGGAACATACTACCGCAGTTCCAGTGATACCGTAAATCCATACTGGAACGTGTATGATCAAGTTATTATCCGGCCAATATTAAGAAAGCAGTTTGTAGATAGTAGCCTTAAAATTATAACTGAAACAGCAACAATATCATTATTAGACAAAAATAGACACCCTGATTGTGATATAAGCGACCATCTGCCAATTACATTTGAAATCAAGGAGGCAAATCATGAATAAAGACTTGAACCTTTCCGGTATGCTGGATTTTTCCGAGGTGGATTTGACTGCCCCTGATAAAGTTATCGAAGAAATTCTTGCACAATTGCCTGAAGTTACGCAAAACATTGTTTCTGGAAGCATTGTTAAGTATGATGGTCATGTCACATCATACACAACAACAAGAACATCGCTGGCAGAAGTTGTGGGAACTATAACAATGGAAAAGCAGATTGACATCCAAGACAGCTTGGGAAAATGTGGCGAAGAGAATAAGAAATTCGAATGTTTTCTGTATACATCTGGCTACACGAAGTATAAATACCGGATGTTCTTTATGAAGTATGGAATTGCGAATTATCCTGTTCAATTTACTTTGGAAGAAAGCATTTCACGAAGCGTTCAGGGTCCTAATTCCAATTATATTGTTACCTGTAATAAGCGGAGTGAGGTTGAGGATTTAATTCTTAAGATTCTCACTTCAAAAAAAGTCTTGGGAGTAATGCAGGAACTTATCCGGATTTATCAGGCGAAGAAAAGTGGAGAATCAGCAGAAGTAACAGATACTCCTGTCGATGAGGAATAAAAAATTTTGTAAAAACCGGAAAATAATAATTCCCATAAGACAGGGGGAGAAACCGTCATGACATTGGGCCAAATGAAGTTCAAACTGAACAAAGCGCAGAATGTGGAAACCCATTTGGAACATGCGCTGTTATGTCGTGAGCTTTTGGAAGATGCTGTAGACTTTATTTACAGCAAAGTCGGCGCTAAAAAACCGAAGAATGCCTCCCTGTTGGAACTGATCGACAATGCAGCTGTCACCTCCTACATCAACGACGCCGATGTCGTGAACGCGCTCCACTACGTCCGCATTCTCGGAATGAACGCGAAGCATGGCCGGAGTGTTCACAAAAAAGAGGCCAAGTTGGCGCTGGACAACATCACCTATCTGATAGGCCTGCTTGCGGCCAAGGAAACAGGAACGGAGTACACCTATCATAAACCTCCCTATATGAGCGAGGCGGCAACACGGAAGCTGTATGTTGACCTCTATCTGAAGGAGGCCGGATGGGATGTTCTTGATGTAGAAAATGTTGCGCAGCCTAGCAAAGCAGGGATTGAGATTGAGGTGCAGGGTATGCCGAATCCCACGGGGCTCGGTTACTGTGATTACGTCCTTTATGGCCGCGATGGAAAGCCGCTGGCAATCGTTGAAGTGAAAAGGACATCTGTTGATCCGGTGAAGGGCAGGCATCAGGTCGATCTCTATGCCGAGTGTATGAAGCGGGTCTATGGCTATAAGCCCGTCATGTATTACACCAACGGATACAGCACCAAAGTCATTGACGGGATTTATCCGGACAGGGATGTGATTGCGTTTCATTCCATTGACGATCTGGAATTGATGCTCCAGCGCAGAGGGCGCGGCGCGATTACGGATCTGGCCATCAACGACGATATTACGAACCGACCCTATCAGAAAATCGCAATCACCAAAATCTGCGAATGGCTGAACACAAAGCACCGCCGCGGCCTTCTGGTCATGGCAACTGGAACCGGCAAGACGCGTGTAGCTATCTCGTTGGTAGATGTGCTGAGCAGAAATCATTGGGTAAAAAATGTCCTCTTTCTCGCCGACCGCACATCCTTGGTCAATCAGGCGAAACGGAATTTTGCAAAGCTGCTGCCCAAGATGAGCGTCTGCGAGCTTTCCGCAGCCGGAGAAAAAGACTATAATGCAAGGCTCATGTTCTGCACTTACCAGACTATGATCAACTACATAGATGCCGAAGATAAGCGCTTTTCAACCGGGCGTTTTGATTTGATAATCATTGACGAGGCTCACCGCAGTATCTTCAATCGCTACGGGACGATCTTCAGGTATTTCGACAGCTTCCTGGTGGGGCTGACCGCCACTCCGAAAAATGAGGTCGATGCCAATACCTATCGTATTTTTGACTGCGAGGCGGGAATACCCAACTTTGATTATACTCTGGAGGACGCCATCAAGGAGCATTATCTGGTGGGATACCGCGTCAAAAACAGGATGTCCGAAATGATGTCCCATGGCATTGACTACAACAGCCTGACAGAGGAACAGAAAGAACAGCTGGACGAGTACCTGGGGGAAGACCCGCCAACGCCGGATTTCAACATTCCTGGCAATGAGATATTCCGTTATCTGTTCAACAAGGACACCTGCCGGCGTGTTTTGGAGGATCTAATGCGGTGGGGACTTCGGGTTGATGGCGGCGAGAAAATTGGCAAAACAATCATCTTTGCTTACAATCATAAGCACGCACAGATGATTGTGGAATGCTTCCAGAAGCTGTACCCGGAATTTTCGTCCAACACATGCCAGCTGGTTGACTACTCGGTAAACTATGGGGATGACCTTGTCGTTAAGTTTGAGGAAGACGATGAATTTCGGATCGCGGTCTCTGTTGATATGCTGGATACCGGCGTTGATATTCCAGAAGTCTTGAATCTGGTGTTCTTCAAAAAGGTTCGGTCACGAATCAAGTTTGTGCAGATGATTGGCAGGGGGACCCGCCTTTGCGAGGGCCTCTACGGCGACGGGAAGGATAAAAACGGTTTTCTGGTTTTTGATTACTGCGGAAACTTTGAATACTTTGGACAGCACCCGGAAGGGAAAGACGGAAAGGAAAACCTCACGCTCTCTCAGCGCCGTTTCCAGGTCCAACTGGATTTACTTTATGAACTGCAGCGTCTGGAATACCAGGAGGATGATTGGTTCCACGCATATTATGTCCAGATAAAAAAAGAATTGCAGAACATGGTGGTGCAGATAAAATCCCATTCTAATCGGATTCAAGTGCGGGAAGCGATGCAATATGTGGATAAATACTATGACAAAGCTACATGGGCGGCGCTTTCTCCGGTCATGGTAAAAGAAGCTAAGGTGCATCTTTCTCCTCTGCTGGACAGCGGCCTTGGCGGCGACTACCTGGCCATTGCATTCGATATTCGGATGTACTATATCGAAAAAGCACTGCTCCAGACCGGAACGGTAAACGGGGCATCTGAGCATATTAAAAATGTGCGAATGATCACTCAGTATCTTTTGAGCGAAAAGGCATCTGTGCCGCAAGTTTTTGCAAAGGCTTTTGATTTGAAGGAACTGATGAGTGATGCCTTCTGGAATGCACCCTCTGTCCCTGGGATTGAAAAAAAGAGAAACACACTTAGGCATCTCATGCAATTTTTGAAAGGTTCTGGAAGAAAGAAGTTCGATATCGACATCAGTGATACCGTGGAGGACGCGGAATATCAGCCAGATGATACCATGATAGATATTCGCACTTATAGAGAAAAGGTGATTGATTATCTGGCGGAAAACAGCGACAGCCCGGTTATCAAAAAGATCCACAATCTTGAACCGATTACGAATGATGATTTGCAGGAATTAGAGCGGGTCCTTTGGCACGAACTGGGAACACAGCAGGAATATGCAGAAACAACCAACATCGGAAATTTAGCGGCATTTGTCCGCAGTCTGATTGGACTGAGCCAAGAAGCCGTTAATGAGAAATTCGGCGAGTATCTGAACGGAAATTTACTGAATTCAAGGCAGCAAGAGTTTATCCAAACGATTATCAGCTATGTCAGAGAAAACGGAGATGTGGAGTTATCTGACCTTGTAAATATAGAGCCATTTAATAATTATGACTTGAATGAAATATTTGGCATTCAATTACCGATGATTGTATCAGTAGTGAAAAAGCTACATGAGCCAATCCTTGTAGCTGCATAGTCCCATATTCTACAGTTGGAAAAGGGTCGCTCAGTTTGATGTTTTTACGGGTATTGTTTCAATCAGCGTTCGGTTTCCGAATGCGTAGCCAGCCCCGGTCACGGGGCTGTTCAAAGGGTCTGGGGTGCTACCCCAGCAAGCAAAAACGGGCTTTCGGCGGCAACGCTGGAAGTCCGTTTTGAGCGTTTGTATATACAAACGCCCTGCTTGCCACTTAGCGTATCACCCTTCAACGGGTCACATTGACCCGTTGATTTTCAAACCAGGACAATGTGGTGATGACCACATTGGTCACCACCAAAATCAACTGTTCAAAGCGAACAGTTGATGGTAATTCGCTACCTTGCAAGCAGGGCCTTTGTTCCCACAAAGGCTCGAAACAGCGGTTCCCGGCTCCGCCGGAAATCGCTGTTTCTGCTTGTTGGGAAGCATCCCAAACCCTTTGAACAGACCGCTCCGCTGGTCTGGCTGCACAGCATTCTGCCGCTTTCCTGCTACCGCCCGCTGTTGATTTTCCGCTCTCGGTTCCGCTCCGGGGACTGCGGTTTTTCCGAGGGAACGGGAGCGTCCCCTTCAAAGGTTTCTCCCTCCGCTCTCCCTGCCTGTTTCCGAAAATCGTAGAAATCGCCCAGGAACGCCGGGAACTTGCTTTTCCAGAGGGCGTACTCCTCATCGGTCAATTCCCCGGCATCGTGCAGAGCGCAGGCTTTCATAAAACCCAGAACGCGGTATTGGAGCAGTGCGCCTGGACTGCTCATGACGGCATCCAGGCCGGGCTTGAACTTGTCTACCACCATGCTATCCCGGAACACGAAATGGATTTGCCCGTCCACCTCGGTCGGATACAGTCCGTAGATTTCTTCCAGCTTGTATAACGCCTGCAGCGCCCCCTCCAGGTCTGTGACTTTTTCACCGGCGATGGCGGCGTAGTTGACCCGGAGTTTTTCGGCAATCGTATGGAGCGTGAGGGAATCCGGCACACGGTTCCCCAACTCATAGTTCCTGATGGCGGACTCGCTGACCTCGCACAGGCCGGCGAGTTCTTTTTGCGTCAGTCCCGCCTGCTGACGGTAAAACCGGATGCGCTCCCCCAGCGTTGCGTCAATCGGCAATCCCATGATGCGTCCTCCTGTCCTGGTGTTGATTTGAGTATAGCCGTCCTGCCGCCTATTATATCATGCTCCGTTCAAAAATGAAAGGATTGTTTTGCAAATCCCTTGACAGCACATTTCTGAACGGCTATAATGATAGATGCAGTTCAGATATGAACTCTACAAACTTCCGCATATAGAACTATTCGGCATACATGCCAAATCAGCGGCCAGCCCGGACAGGAAGGAGGTCAGCCGGACCATCCCGCCGCTCCACCCACTGTCTCCACCAGCGTTATGGTGTTCGCTGGCGGATGCCGTGAAAGGAACTGTGAATGACGGAAGAAAAACAGAAAATCCCTGAACTGAAAGTGATCCCGGCGGAGGAACTGCTGGACACGACCTACGCCCCGTCCGGCACTTTGATTGACGGGCTGATGGGCCAGGGTATCTACATCCTCGCCGGAGCGCCCAAGGTGGGCAAGTCCTGGCTGGTGCTGTGGCTGGCGAACCAGGTCAGCAAGGGCGAGCCGGTCTGGGGACTGAAAACGGAAAAATGCGGCGTCCTCTACATCAGCTTGGAGGACACCTTCCAGAGGATGCAGCAGAGGCTGAACGATGTCAGCGGCGGCAAGCCCGGCAGCATCTGGCTGGCGACCGAGGCATTGTATATTGGCGAGGGCTTCGAGGAACAGCTTACAAACTTCCTCGCCGCCCATCCCCATGTGAAGCTGGCGATCATCGACACTCTCCAGCGTGTCCGCAAGGCCGGACAGGAGCAATACAACTACGCCAACGACTATGAGACGGTCTGCGCCCTAAAGAAAATCGCCGACCGATTTCTGGTGACGGTACTGGTAGTCCATCACACCCGCAAGGCCGGGTCTGCCGACTCCTTCAATATGATCTCCGGCACGACCGGGCTTCTGGGATGCGCCGACGGTGCGCTTGTCCTGCAAAAGTCCTCCCGGATGGAGACCTCCGCCACGCTGGATGTGACCGGGCGGGAGGTGGCCGACACGCAGTTGAACCTCCGCTTTGACAAGCAGAGGAAAGTGTGGGAATTTGTTTCCTTTGGGAACGAGGCCCCGCAGAAAGAGCCTGACCCCATCCTGACCGCCGTTCAGTCCTTTACCCAGGTGCATGGCGTGTGGCGGGGCTATGCCGCTGTGCTGTTGGACGAGTTGAAGGCGGAAACAGAAATCGACGCCGAGCCGAACACACTGACTCGGCTGCTGAACGCCAGTATCGGAGAACTTGAGCGCGAGTACGGCGTTCGTTACCGTTCCGGGAAACGCACCGGGAAAGGCCGGTTGGTCTCTCTGCTGGATTTGAATGCTCCCTGGGTCAGCCCCGACATGGACTGTGTAGATAATGTAGGTAATGACGGTATTTTGAGCTCCGGTGACGGTCGTAAAAATATCTGCAATACCTACACAACCTACACGCCCGCCCCTGATAATTCGGAAGGGGCGTGACGGTATGGGCGTGAGGGCAAATGGATTTCAAAATGAGGAGAGCCTGCTCCCGGAACAGCGCATGTACTTTGATCGCTGTATGGATTTCCTGGCCAGGATGATGGAGAAGTACGGCGATGAGGTCAAACTGCCTCCGCTTGAAACCGGAATAACAAAACAGCCTGGTGGTGTGCGGACAGACGCAGCCTGAAGCCATGGGGAGAGTTGTCCACCTGAACACTCTCCCCTTTTCCATTAAACTGATTTTATGTATTGACGCCGCCATGCTTCCCCGGTATAATGTAGTTGGGACAAGCTTAAAGCACTGTAATAAGAAGTTCCCGGAGGTGAGGAATATGAAGAAGCCCGTCAAGGAGACCATCCACGCAAAAGGAATCGCGATAGGCATCTACACAACAGATTTTGAAAACGAGTTCATTTCACTGACAGACATTGCCCGCTATAAGAGCGACGATCCCAATGATGTCATCCGGAACTGGATGCGGGGCCGGGATACCCTTGAATTCCTGGGATTATGGGAGAGCCTGCACAACCCAAATTTCAAACCCGTCGAATTCGACGCCTTTAGAAGTCAGGCCGGTACACACGCCTTTACCATGTCCCCCAGCAAATGGATTGCTGGAGTGGACGCCATCGGTATCGTGGTCAAGGCGGGTCGCTATGGTGGGACTTACGCCCACACGGACATCGCCATGTCCTTCGCTACCTGGATTTCCCCAGAATTTCAGCTTTATATCATGAAGGACTACCGACGGCTGAAATCAGACGAGAACAGCCGCCTGTCCCTGAACTGGAACCTGAACCGTGAGATTGCGAAACTTAATTACCGCATTCACACCGACGCTATCAAGCAAAATCTGATCCCTCCGGCGCTGACCCCGGAGCAAATCGCATTTACTTACGCAAACGAGGCTGACCTGCTGAATGTCGCCCTGTTCGGTCAAACCGCCAGGCAATGGCGGGACGCACATCCCGGGCAAAAGGGAAATATGCGGGATGAGGCGACGATCCAGCAGCTGTTGGTGCTTGCCAATATGGAGAGCTATAACGCAATTCTGATTGAACAGGGCAAGCCTCAATCGGAACGATTGGTCCTCCTGCGTGATTTGGCTGTCCGGCAAATGCGGACGCTGGAGGCGTTGGATATCAGCAACCTGCCCCAGTTGCCGGAGGGAGGTAACGGATGAAAGCGGCGCACAAATGCTATCTTTATACCCGTGTCTCCACCTCCATGCAGGTAGACGGGTACAGCCTCGACGCGCAGAAGGATAAACTCCGCAAATTTGCCGAGTATCAGGAAATGCAAATCATGGGGGAATACTCCGATGAGGGCAAGTCCGGTAAAAACGTGGAGGGGCGTCCGGAATTTCTGAAAATGCTTCGGGATATCGAGTCCGGCAAGGACAGCGTGAGTTTTGTGCTTGTGTTCAAGCTGTCCCGTTTCGGACGGAATGCCGCCGATGTGCTGACTTCTTTACAGCGGATGCAGGACTATGGCGTCAATCTGATCTGTGTGGAGGATGGCATCGACAGTTCCAAGGACTCCGGAAAGCTGATGATCTCCGTCCTTTCGGCGGTAGCGGAAATCGAGCGGGAGAACATCCTGGTCCAGACGATGGAGGGCCGCAAACAGAAGGCCCGTGAGGGGCGCTGGAACGGCGGGTTTGCTCCCTACGGCTACCGACTGGAAAATGGGGAATTGCTGATTGCGGAGGATGAGGCGGAGGTGATTCGGGTCATATATGACAAATACATCCACACCACAATGAGTGTGTCAAGGATTGCCGCCTGGCTGAATGAGCATGGCTATCAAAAGAAGAAGCGCCAGAACAACACCCTGGATAGCTTCACCGCCGCATTTGTGCGCAGTGTTCTGGACAACCCTGTCTATTGCGGAAAGCTGGCCTACGGACGCCGCCACAATGAGAAGATTCCCGGCACCCGCAACCAGTATCACATCGTAAAGCAGGACGAATATATGCTCTACGACGGTGCGCATGAGGCTATTGTCTCCGAGGAGGACTGGCAGCTTGCCCATCAGCAACGGCAGATCACGGGTGTGCGGCAGGAAAAGACCCACAGTCTGGAGCATGAGCATATTTTATCTGGTATCCTGAAATGCCCCGTCTGTGGCGGCGGGATGTACGGAAATGTAAACCGCAAAAAGAAAAAAGACGGCAGCCTGTATCGGGACTATTTCTACTACGCCTGCAAGCACCGCCTACACATTGACGGCAAGCGCTGTGATTATCACAGGCAGTGGGGCGAGGACATTGTGAATGATGCGGTATCTGATGTGATCCGGCGTTTGGTGCGGACGCCGCAGTTTGAAGCGGCGATCCGGGAACGGATCGGCAGTCAGATCGACACTGAGGAGCTGGAACGGGAACTGGAGTTCCACCGCAAGATGCTCCGCCAGCTTTCGGGGACAAAGGACCGGCTGGGACAGCAGATCGACCGGCTGGACTTTGATGACCCCCATTATGACCGTAAATATCAGGATTTGCAGGAACGGCAAAACACGATCTATGATGAGATCGTCGTTGCCGAGGCCGACATCGCCGATGTGCAGGCCAGGCTCAACAACATCCGCCAGCAAAAGATTTCCGAGGACAATGTGTACCAGTTCCTGCTGTACTTCGATAAGCTGTATGATAAATTCACCGATGCCGAGAAAAAGGAGTTTATCAAGAGTTTCATTGAAAAAGTGGAGATCTACCCGGAAAAACTGCCAAACGGACGCTTTTTGAAGCGAATTGACTTCCGGTTCCCGGTGTTCTTCAATGGGCAGGCAGTTGACGGATTGAGTTGGGACGCAGAAAGCACAGTTGAGACGGTTGTTTGCTTAGGTTGCGGAGTAGACCCTATTTATGAAGCTAACCACATATCAACGCAGGCTTGAATACCGTAACGCCAATGGTTTTCATCTGTCGCTTTCTCGCAAAGCTTAATAGCACAGTCGAGAAAACGCCAAATGTCACTTGGAATCGGTTGTGTTTCATAATTATATAAGTTTTCAATAAGTTTCATAAACTGATCTAACTCCAACGGTACAATTTTAGATTTTCCCCCATATAGCGCAATAGAAAGATGATTCAAGCCATAAACGTGCGCTAATGTTGCAGGATTGATAGTTGGAGCAATAAAGAGACAATAGGTATCTTTTCCAGTCCTTTTCTTTAACTGACCATAATGTCGGGCTACTGGTTCTCCCTCGGATTCATATTGACGTTGACCAGCTTGCAAGGTCACTTCTACGGACAAAGAAAAATCATCATAATCACATTCAATATCAGGCATATTTCCCGCCGCTGTTGAAAGCGGCTGGCCAGCGTCATCAAAATTGAAGTTCTCTTTTATATTGCCACCATCAAGCATAGTCATTCGT
>Ga0137308_101315_pt1 | contig 25488 bp, 26 predicted proteins | sample Inofrocosms_June_FD_97181 | JGI IMG/M metagenome (GOLD analysis project Ga0137308, IMG submission 97181) | Mouse cecal microbial communities from Vienna, Austria - N-Acetylneuraminic and N-Acetylglucosamine D2O microcosms_June | ecosystem: Host-associated > Mammals > Digestive system > Large... | reverse complement strand
TTGCGGAGGTGTTTCCCGTACATCGCTATATTTGGAGGCCGCCGCGCCCTGCGGCGCCTGTCTACTCCTCCTTATATTTCTCGTAATAATCCGCCAGCAGCTCCCGTTCCGTACAGTGCAGAGCGCGGCAGAAGCCTGCCAATTCGTAGTCGGTGACGATGCGCTTGTTGTTTTCGATATTGCTGATCGTCTGTTGATCCATGCTGAATCCCATCACCTGCATTCGGGCGGAGAGCTCCTTCTGAGACACGTCCCTTTTGACACGCATAACTCTAAGCTGCATGTAGATCAAATTCTTCTTTCCGCGGTATCCCATATTTTTCACGTTAAATACTCCTATGTCACGTATTTTACTTGACATTAGTATATCATCTGTTGTAAAATACAATACATATATGTGAGCAGGGGGTAAAATTATCTATGGACTTATTCAGTACGATTTTAGGAAGGGCTGTCGAAAACGACAAACTCGATATTTCCTACCGCGATGTGAAAATCACCGCTGATGAGCTCGTGGAGCTGAAGTGTTGTGCCGCCGTTTCCAGGATCAAGGAGATCATCGAGAACGCCTCCAAGGTCAGCCCGGAGTACTTCTATCAGATTGAGCAGATTGTCAGAGTTCTGGGAGACTTGGGAATCGGATAAGCGCATAAAAGGCCGCTCCCTTCTGTGGGAGCGGCCTTCGCTGTCTTTAAGAATGATGCCCGGAATGATGCTCCTCCGCGTGGTGTACCTCGTCGTGGTAGCCGCGCTCGTCGGCGCACTCGTAATGGACATGGTCCCCGGTGACGTGGCAGAAGGACACATGGTCCGTGCCGCAGTCCGCCGCCCAGGCGTTGAAGCGCACGACGATATCCTCCTCCGTCATGCCCAGGAGCTCATCCATGGGGGTGGCCCACCAGAAATCGCTGATGGCCTGCTCCATAGCCGCCACGCACCGGTCCCGCTCTCCTACCGTCACGGCGGCGGGGTCGGAGACGTGGTAGGTCAGGTCATAGTACAGGTCGCACCAGGCGGTGGTGACGCTGTCCTCCACATGCTGCAGCATGGGCAATTTGGCGGCAAACCCCGGGTCCGCCGCTTCGCCGCCGGTGTAGAGGGCCCGGACCTTCTGCCCGTTCTCCGTGCCGGAGAGGCGGCAGGTCAGGGACACGAAGGCTTTTTCCTCCTCCGTCAGCTCCACAGCGTAGTCGTCCCAGATCACGTCGCAGTTGATGCGGTCCCAGGCGTCTGCGTTCTCATTGCCCCAGTCCAGGAGGCGCTGGTTGAAGTCCGCCAGGGACTGCCCCGCATAGTCCGCCGTCCGCAGGGCAAGGATGCCGTCATAGTCCGCCCGGGTGGCGTTGAGGAACTCCCGCTCCTCCTCACCCCCGTTTTGCAGGGAGGCGGTGTTCCGGTCCCGTATCTCGTCATACTCCGCCTGCTCCTCCGGCGTGGCGGGGCGCAGTCCGGTGAGGGCGCCGCCGGTGTAGACGGTGTAGAGCTCCACCGCGCCGTCGGAGAAGCCGTTCCCGATGTGCTCGCTGATCCAGACGCCCTCCTTCTCATCGAAGATGCCCCGGACCTCTTTGCCCTCGAACCACATGGTCAGGCCGTTGCCGTCGTGGTCCGGGTCGTCGTAGGTGTAGGTCAGCCCCAGGGGCACGTAGGGGGCCAGGAGACGGTCCCAGGCGGCGGCGGATTCGTTGGAGGAGGCTTCCCTGAGGAACGCGTCGTCCGTGCCGGAATAGAAGCGCGCTTCCACCCGGAGGGCCGGTGTGCTCAGCGCCGCCGCCGCTGAAGCGTCCTCATCGCCGCCCGAAGACTGCCGGAGGAGCGCTTCCGCCTTGTAACGGAGCTCTTCATATTTTCCCACCGTCAGAGCGTCGCCGTCCAGGACCGTCAGGTCGCACTGATACTGCATTCCGTTGGCTCCATCCCCGTCAAAGCACCATATCTCCCAGTAGTCCGCCGTAAGGGGCTCGTAGACAGCGAAGAAGTAGTCGTTGAACGCCTTCAGGGCATCGGCCTCCTTCCCGGCGGGCAGTTCATAGACGTCCCCGTCCAGGGAGAAGCGCTCGATGAGCTCCATGTCCGCATCGGACCGCTCCCCGCGCATCTTCTCCCGGAACGCTGTCACGGTCATGTCCTCGTAGCCCTCGAACCAGAGGGAAAACAGCTTCCGGCTCTCCTCTTCGGTATAGTTTTCGCTGGGAATGACTGTGAGGGAACTGCGCAGGTCCGGTTTCTCCGCCGCCGAGGTGACAAACACTGTCCCCAGCCCACACACCAGCACCACTGCCAGCATCACCGCCAGCAGGGATGTCTTCTTTAATTTCATGATAGACCTTATCCTTTCTTCCATGTTGTTTCTGCTGAAAGCGCTTGCAAAGGGGCCCAGGCCGCTCTTTTGCTCCTCCAGGTCGATAAGGGTCATGGCGTAGGCGGAGCGCCGGTCCAGTCCGCACCGGCGGACCACTGCCTCGTCACAGCTCAGCTCGATATCCCGGCCCGCCAGGGCCAGCATGGCCCAGGAGAGGGGGTTGAACCAGTGGACGCAGGCCGCCGCCGCCAAAACCAGCTTGGTAAGTCCGTCCAGCCGCCGGATGTGGACCAGCTCGTGCTCCAGCACGTAGCGCAGGCGCTCCGTATCGCTCCAATCCGTATTTTTCGGAAGTAATATCACAGGCCGTAGGATTCCGTAGGTCATAGGTCCGGTCTCCCGGCCCCACTGCCGCACCTGCACCCGCCGCCGGAGAGGCCGCTCCGCCAGATAGCGGTCCACCGCCTCGTCCTCCACCGGAACCGCCTCCCGGAAGGCCCGGCGGCACCGGAGGTAGGTCAGCAGGTAGAATCCGGCGCAGAGGCACAGTCCCGTAAGCCACACTGCCGTCCAGACCGGAAAGTCCAGTTTTTCCGCCTCCGCCGGGGGCTGGGCATCCGGCCCAGCGGGGACGGCGGGCGATACCGGGCCGGGCTCCATCCACACCGGGCTCTCCCGGGGCAGAATCTCCACGGCCTCCTGCCGCAGCGGCTCCTCCGCCAGAGTCCAGACGCTCAGGGCCGACGGTACGCCCACCGGCACCAGCAGCCGCGCCGCCGCCAGGGCCCACAGCACCAGAAACGCCCGCTTGGGGAGCTTGTCCAGGACCAGGGCCCTCACCAGCATGACGGCCAGGATCAGTGCGCCGCCGGAGACGGTCATCTCAATCAAGCTCAGCAGTTTCATGCTACTCCATCTCCTTTACCATCTCCCGCAGGCGCTCGATCTGCACCGCGGAGAGCTTTTTCCTCCCCAGGAGGGACGCGAAGAGCTGGTCCGCCGAGCCGTCGAAGAGTTTGCCGATGAGCTCGTCGGTCTCCGCCGCCTGCACCGTCTCCCGGGCCACCAGGGGGCGGCAGAGAAACCCCGGCTCCCGCCGCTCTACGGCTCCCTTGTTGATACACCGCTTGATAAGGGTGTAGGTGGTGTTCACGTTCCAGCCTACCTCCTCCCCCAATACGGCGGCGATGTGCTTGGCCGTGGCCTCGCCCTCTCTCCAGAGGACGCCCATCACCTTCAGTTCCGCGTCAAAGAGTTTCGTTTCCATGGCCGGGCTCCTTTCATACTACTCGAGTAGTGCATCTGTATACTACCACAGTCGTATGCGCTTGTCAAGAGGAAATTTCAAAAATAGCGGACCGCCTGCCTCCCGCCGTCCCGGTATATTCCCCCCCTCTTCGCGCATATACATGAGGCATATCGGGATAGGGAGCGTGTTGGTTCTTGAAGGGAAACATTGAGGAGCGCGCCTGCGAGCTCGCCGCCTATATTATTGAAAACCGTGCCACCGTCCGTGCGGCCGCAAAAAAATTCGGCATCAGCAAGAGCACTGTACATACAGACGTGGTGAAAGGGAACGGCGCGCCGCCGCTCCCTTTTTGCTGCAAGCTTCAGAATCTGTAACACGCCGCAGGGACCTCCAGGCAAAAAAATCGCCCCGGACGCCAAAGCGTCCGGGGCGGCTGGTCTCCGGTCACGCTGTTTCCACAGCGGACCGGACCGCTTATTTAGTTCTCGCCGTCAATGATCTCGAAGCGCTCATCCTCCCCTCAAGGGGCCTCTTACCCGATCTCCTCCGTCAGGCGGCAGATCTCGTCGATATACCCGCCGATGGTCTCGATGGTGTCCAGCAGGGGCGCGTCGGTGGAGATGTCCACGCCCGCCATCTTCGCAAGCTCCAGGGGTGTCTTGGTGCCGCCCGCGGACAGGACCCGCTTCCAGTCCTCCACCGCCGGGGCCCCCTCCTCTTCAATGCGCTTGCATGCCTGGGTGGCCACGGTGAGGCCCGCGCTGTAGGTGTAGGAGTAGAGGCCCATATAGTAGTGGGGCTGGCGCATCCAGGTCAGCTCCGCGCCCTCGGTGAGCTCCACGGCGCCGCCCCAGAACTTCTTCAGGGTCTCGCCCATGAGCTGGTTGAGCCGCTCCGCCTGCACACCGCCCCCGGCGTCTACGATCTTGTAGACCTCCCGCTGGTAGGCAGCCTCCAGCAGGTGGGTGACGAAGTTATGGTAATAGGTGTTGCCCACCATGTTGCTGAGCACCCAGCGGCGGAAGCGCTTGTCCGGGTTGGTCTTGAGCAGGTAGTGTCCCAGCAGGAGCTCGTTCATGGTGGAGGGGGCCTCCACGAAGTAGGAGGAGACGCCGGTGCCGAAGACGGACTGGGCGCTGTTGCAGGCTTTGAAATGGCCCGCGTGGCCCAGCTCGTGGGCCAGGGTGAACACGTCGCTCATCTGCCCGTGCCACGTCAGGAGGATGAAGGAGTGGCTTCCGTAGGGGCTGGCGCAGAAGCCGCCGGTGGATTTGCCCTGGTTCTGGGCGAAGTCCACCCAGCGCTCCCGGTAGGCCGTGCGGACCATCTCCTGGTAGTCCGCCCCCATGACGGAAAGGCCCTCGACGATATACTTCTTCGACTCCTCCACGCTCACCGGCGGCACATACCCCGGGTCCACCGGGAGCTTCAGGTCCGCATAGGTCATCTTGTCCAGGCCGTGGACCTTCTGGAGGAGCTTGGCGTACCTGCGCATATGGGGGGCCAGCTTCTCCATGATGAGGTCGATCTGCCGGTCGTACAGCTCCCGGCTCACCTTCTGGCCGAAGAGCAGGTAGTCAAAGACGGACTGATAGCCCCGCTGGTCCGCCATGATCTTCTCCTCCTGCACGCAGGCCTGGTAGGCGGCGGCGGTGACGTTCTCGTACTCACGGAGCTTGGCGGAGAATGCGTCGAAGGCGGCGCGGCGGACCTCGGTGTCCCCCTCGTGGGAGTAGTGGTCCTCATAGAGGGAGTAGCCCAGGGGGTGCTCCTCCCCCGCCGCGCGGAAGGAGGGGAACTTCATGTCCGCAAGCTTGGCCATGTTGTAGATCTGGTAGGGTGCGCCCAGGGCCGGACGCAGGGCCGAGAGCACCCGCTCCGTCTCCGGCTGGAGCTGGTAGGGCTTCTGCCGGAGGAGGTCCTCCAGATAGGGCTTGCCGGGCCCGCCCTGGGCTACGGCCTCCCGCAGGACCGCCTCGTCCTGGGCGATGATCTCGCTGTCGATGAAGCTCAGGCGGCTCCCCATGGCCGCCGCGGCCCGGGCGGTGGCGGCGTCCCGCTCCTGGAGCGCCCCGTCGCCGTAGTCCACCGAGGCGGCGAGGTTGCACCAGCTGCGCATCAGGTCCAGGGTCTTCATCCACTCGCCGTACTTGTCCAGGCAGGCCAAGATGGCCTCCGCCGTGGTCAGCCTGCCCTTGTAGGTGCGCTCGATCTCATCCGCCAGCTTCCGGACCTTCTCCAGGTCCGCCTGCATGGCGTCCTCGCTGTTGTAGATGGCGCTCAGGTCCCATGTCAGCTCCACGGGTACGTCTTTTCTCTTTGGCAGTTGCATCGCGTCGGTTCTCCTCTCGTCTCATCAAAGTCGTCCCTTCCCGAGAAGGGACTGTCCCTACTGTACCATTTGACGGGGGGATTGTCAATCGGGCGGGGCGGGGAAAACGCCCTGCCCCCATTGTTATTTCAATGCCAGGTGCATTCGATACGCACCAGACCGTGTAGTGGCGCAGCATCCCATCAGCCTCTCAGGTGTTCCCGCCGCCCAGATATATCTCCACCGCCCCGCCGCTGTCCACCTCAATGCGCTCCACCAGCTGACGCATCTGCCCGTTACTGAGGCTCCGCACGGTGAGCAGGTCCTGCACGTCCTCCAGCACCGCCTCCAGGCGCTCCCCGCCGGCGGCGGAAGCCTCCAGGGCCTCCAGCCGGGCCTGGACGGCCTCCAGCTCCCGCCGGGTGCCGGTCAGCTTCTCCTCCAGCTCCTGCCGGGTGATGACGTCCTCCGCGAAGAGGTCCAGGTACTTCTGCCGGGTCCGCTCCAGGCGCTTCCGCTTCTCCCTCAGACGCCGCCCCTCCTCCGCCCCGCCCCCGCCCGCGCGGCGCAGGGCCTGCCGCAGGCGTGCCTTCACTCGCTCCCGATCTCCCAGGAGGGCGCGAAAGTGGGCGTCCAGGGCGTCCATCAGAGCCTCCTCATCCACGGAGGCGGCGTTGCCGCACTGGTCCGCCCCCTGCCCGTTGCGCCGGGAGCAGACCCAGCGGACGTAGGTGTTCCGGTACGTCCGGCTGGTGCGCCGGAAGGACCAGCCGCAGGCTTTACAGCGGATGAGGGTGGAAAAAAGGTGGGAACTGCTGTGCCGGCGTCCGGCGCGGAGGGCCTTCGCCCGCCCCGCCCGGAGGGCCTGGGCCGCGCGGAAGTCCTCGTCGCTGACGATGCGCAGCTCCGGCCGCTCCGCGATGAGCCAGTCCTCCCGGGGCAGGTCCCGGCGCTCGCTGGTAAGGAAGTCCGCCACCTCCTGCTTCCCGTTGACCACCCGGCCGGTGTAGAGGGGATTTTGCAGGATGCGGCTGACGCCGTTGGCGCTCCAGGGACGGCCCTGCCTGGTGCGAAGGCCCCGGCGGCTGAGCTCCGCGGCGATCTTCCCCGCCCCCCAGCCGTCCTGTATGTACCAGCGGTACATCTGCCGCACCGCCTCCGCCTCCTCCCGGTCCACCGTCAGGTGGAAGCAGTCCCCGGGGCTTTTGCGGTAGCCGTAGACCAGATTGGGCACCTTGCCCCGCTGGGCGTTGACCCGCTTGCCGAACTTGATGCGCTTGGACATATTGGCCGACTCCTCCTGGGCCAGGGCCCCGAAGAGGGTCAGCACGAACTCGCTCTCCCCCAGGGAGTCCATCCCCGCCGTGAGAAACAGGGTCTGGATGCCCAGGGCCTTCAGCCGCCGCACGCTCTGGAGCAGGTCCACCGTGTTGCGGGCCAGGCGGGAGATGTCCTTGACCACCAGCATCTGGAAGAGGCCCCGCTCCGCGTCCGCCATCATCTGCTGGAACTGGACGCGGCGGCGGACCTTGGTGCCGGAGAGGCCCTCGTCTGCGTAGAGCCGGACCAGGGTGTGGCCGGTGCGCTGGGCGTACTCGACGAAAAAGCCCTTCTGGGCCTCCAGACTGCCCAGCTGGTCGGCCTTGTCCGTGGAGACCCGGCAGTAGGCGGCGATGTTCACGGCGTGTCCCCCTCTTTCGCAGCCTCCTTCGGCTGACCCAGGGCCTCCAGCAGCCGGGGCAGAGCACCCTGGACCAGGATGTCCAGCAGACGCTCCCGGTAGGCCTCCGGGTCCTTGGGGGGGTGGAATCGGACGGTCATGCTTGTCCCTCCTCTCTGGGAGAGGGTATGAGCGGGGCCGGGCGTTTAGAACCAACCCGCTCCCCCCTCCGCCGCGCCGGGGCAGAGCACCCCGCCCAGCAGGGCCTCCACCGCCCGGGACCGCTCCCGGACCGTCCGGGGCAGGACCAAAGCCCCGCCGGTGAGGACCGCCTCCAACAACCGGCGCTGGACCAGCAATACCAGGCTGATGACCTGTTCCGAGCGCTCCGGCTGCGCGGTGAGGCGCAGCTGCCGGGCGTCCGTCCACAGCCGGAGGAGGTGATAGCTGTAGGGGGCGTTCTGCGCCGCGCGGAGGCAGTAGGCCTGGGCCCGCCGCTCCCGGTAGAGCCTCCCCGAGGTCTGCAATCGGGCCGTGTGCCGCCGCCGCTTGAGAGAGATGACGTTGGCGCTGGCCAGGGAGAAGCTCATCACCTGGTAGGCCGCCGTCAGCTCCAGCTTGGTCAGGGCGGTGCGGCCCCCGGCCTCCCGCTCCGCGCTCCAGCTCCCCCGCAGGAAGAAGAACCGCCGCAGGACCCGGCCCTTCTCCCACCGGCTCACCTCCTGTTTGCGGTACACGGAGGCCGTCACCTCCTCCAGGTGCTCGGTCACGTAGACCTCCAGGGCCGCGAGGTAGGCCCCGGCGCTGGGGGGCTCCTGGGCGGGCGGGTCCTCCGGGCCCAGCTCCCGGATGGCGCCGTCCACCCAGGCGAGGAGGACCGCCTCCTCCCGCCTGGGGGCGGCCAGGAGGATGTCCAGATAGTCCTCCGGGGCGTCCTGCTCCCCGGCCAGGGCCTCCTCCAGGTCCCGGCAGGCCTGGAGCAGGGCTTCCGCCCAGCAGAAGTCCCGGTCGTAGCAGAGGAGCAGGTGCAGGCGGTCCCAGCAGGTCAGCGGCGGCATGGCGGGATCCTCCCGCTCCTCCAGGTACCGGTCCAGCGCTTGCAGGAAGCGCTCCGCATCCGCCTCCAGCGCCCCGTGGAGCGCCTCCTCCCGGAGACAGCGGCGCAGGCAGGCGGTCTGCCGCTGGAGGGCCCGGACAGTCCCGGCGCTGGCCTCCGCCCCCCCGGACGCGGCCTGCCGCACGGTCTCGGAGACCTTCCCGGCGATCTCCTCCAGCATCCGCCGGTAGAGGTCCTGGAACCGGTCCCCGGGCCGCTCCAGACAGCGAAAAAGAGAGAACCCCGCCTTTTCACAGGCCAGGGCCTCCTTGGCGATGTAGTAGGCAAATTGCAGGTAGCGGAATTTCTCCTCCGGTGTCAGCCCCCAGATGCGCCGGGGGATCAGGGACAGCCGGTGGCACCGCACCCGGATGCCCCGCAGGAAGCAGTAGGTGTTGGCGCCCTCGTACAGGCCCTCCAGCTCCAGCACCCGGCACAGCTGCATCGCAGTGTACTCCGACGCCTTGCTGGGGCGGAAGGTCGCGTCCATATCAAAAATCGTGTGCATCGCCCGCTCCTTCTGGTGGGGTGGCCACCTCTGTCGAATTTTGTCGAATCGAACTGGAAATAAATACCAGTTTTATCCTAAAAGAATACCACATTCCAGTGGGACATGCAACCACAGAGTGAATGCCGGAGCATGCCGCCGGGAAACTCCTCCGCCGTTCCCGTTCGCCCCCTCCGTACATAAGGACATCCAGGAGCGCCTGCCCATCTACAACAGGAGCCTCTACCTCCAGGTCAAGGAGGTCCTGGAGCAGAACAAGGCCGAGCGGCACATCCGCGGCGGCATCGCCACGCAGAAGAAGTACCGGGGCGGTCCGTGACGCCACCCCGGTACCAGCAGAGATCAAAAAGCAGGAGGAACGCCCTATGAAATACTGCCCTAAGCAAGCCGCCCGCCGTCAGACAGCCGGCGAAGCGAGGCCGGCCGCCGTCCAGAGCACCCCGGAGCCGCCGGTGCGCCGCTACATCCACCCCATCCGCTCCAACCCCGCCCCCCGCCGGGACTCCCTGGAGGAGGCCCTCGCCGGTATGCTTGAGACCCTCTCCCGCCAGACCGACCTGCTGGAGGAGCTCCTGCGGCGCACCGAAAAGGGAGACGGGGGGCCGTAAGTGGTGGCCCTGCACAGGGCCGTCCTGCCGGACGGACCGGGTCTCCAGGAAAAATCTCCGGGACCCCCTTGTCTTCTCCCTCATTCTCAAGTATAATAGGGGAAACCTTGGATATCCCATCTTCCACAGCAGATAAAGGAGCCGAATGCCCATGAGACGCAGCAAACGACGCGCAAGCCCATTGCAGACCCTCTCCGTCCTCGCTGTGAGCGGTCTTTTCATCTTCATCGCCCTGGCCGGACTGTATAAGTGCTTCTCCAAGGAGCCGGAGCTCAAGGAGGAGGTCCCCGCCGTCCAGGCGGACCCCGACAGCGCCTCGGAACCCCGGAACGGCGACGCCGCCGCGGCCTCCCTCTCCGGAGAGCGGAAAAAGCGCTTCTACACCATCCTCATCGGCGGACTGGACGACGAGAACGGCGGCAGTGACACCAACATCCTCGCCGCCGTGGACGCGGAGGGCGGCTCCATCAACGCCGTCAGCCTCCCCCGGGACACCCTGCTCAACGTCACCTGGTCCGTCAAGAAGCTCAACAACGCCTACCACCACGGCGGCATCTCCAGCACCATAGAGCAGATCTCCAACCTGCTGGGCATCCCGGTGGACTATTATATCACCGTGGACCTCAGGGCCTTCGTGGAGCTGGTGGACGCCATCGAGGGCGTGGACTTCGACATCCCCGTGGACATGGACTACGACGACCCGGTCCAGGACCTGCACATCCACTTCGCCAAGGGCCCCCGGCACCTGACCGGGCAGGAGGCCCTGGAGGTGGTCCGCTGGCGGCAGAACAACGACGGCTCCGGCTACCCCACCGCCGACATCGGCCGCATCAGCACCCAGCAGGAGTTCCTCAAGGCCGTGGCCGCTCAGACCCTACAGCTGGGCAACTGGGACAAGATCCCCGCCTTGGCCAAGATCTTCCAGCAGAACGTGGAGACGGACCTGGAGCTCTCCAACCTGGTCTGGCTGGGGGAGCAGGCCCTCACCATGGGCACCGCCAACATCCACTTCCATACCCTCCCCGGCGACGGGGCGGGCTGGTATAAGGGCGGGAGCTACTATGTCCTGGAGCCGGAGGCCGTGCTGGAGCTCATCAACGCCTCTTTCAACCCCTACCAGCGGCCCCTGACCCTGGACGATATGGACATCCTGGTCCCGTAAGCGGACACTACATACAAAGGAGAAACACGATGAAGCACCGCCTCTTGACCTGCGCCATGGTCCTGACCGCCCTGCTCCTGACGGCCGCCCCGGCCTCTGCGGAGGCGGCGTTTTTCCCTGTCCGCACCTATGGAGGGCAGTTTGTGGACGTGCCCGCCCGGGAGTGGTACTATGACAATGTGAAGGCCCTCTATGAGCTGGGGCTCACCAGCGGGCAGGACCAGACCCACTTCTCCCCGGCAAGCTCCATGACCGCCGCCGAGGCCATGGCCATGGCCGCACGGCTCCGCAGCCTCCACGACTGGGCCGACGCCGAGGCGGGGCCCGCTCAGTACAGCCCGGGCGGGGCGTGGTACAGCCCCTACACGGCGTACCTTGGGGCCCTCTCCGTCGTGGACGGCGATTTCCTCCGGGACCCGGAGCGGGACATCACCCGGGCAGAGCTTGCCCACGTCCTGGCCCGGACCCTGCCGGAGTCTATTTTCCAGGAGGAGGACCACCGCCGCAGGTCCGCCAACGATCAGGTCCTGGCCGCGAGCATGGCCAACCTCCGGTACCTGCCGGATCTGACGGAGGACACCCCCTATCTGGAGGACATCCTGTGGCTCTACCGCTGGGGCATCGCGGCGGGGAGCGACGAGCGGGGGGCTTTCCTGCCAAATCAGCCGGTCTCCCGGAGCGAGGCGGCGGCCTTGATGACCCGGCTGGTCTACGGCGAACTGCGCCGGGACCTGCCCTGGACCTATGAGGACGCCTACAGCGCCCAGGGCCTCTCCATGCAGCATCTGGTCCGCAGTGACGGCTCCTTCTACTCCGCCCCCTCCGCCGAGGACCGGACCCAGATCGAGGCGGATATTGCCCGGATGCTCTCCCGGGGGGAGCGGCGCATCTCCCTGCGCTATCCCCCCAACACCCTCAACCAGAAGGGGGTGACGGAGCTGCTGGACGACTTCCTCTCCGCCGCCCGGCTCCATGTGGAGCAGACCTATAACTCCGTCCAGTGCTCCTTCACCCCCGCCACCGGGGAGCTGGTGGTGGACTTCTCCAGCAGTCTCTACGGCGCGGACAAGCTGGACCACTACCGGACCGCCGCCATGGAGGCCGCCGCCCGGGTCCACGACGAGATGTGGCGGAGCGGGGCCATCACGCCGGAAACAAGCGATTACGACATCGCCCGGATCTACTACACTTGGATCTGTGAGCACTGCCGGTTCGACTACGACTGCGGCGACGACTCCATGAGCCACAGCGGCTGGCGGGTCTTCTACGAGGGGCTGGCCGTCTGCGACGGGTACACGGCGGCCTACAACCTCCTGCTGAAGCTGGAGGGCATCGACTGCGCCACCGTCTCCACCCCGGACCACATCTGGACCGTGGCGGAGCTGGACGGGACCACCTATCATATCGACACCACCTGGGGCGATATGACCACCGGAGGGATCGATTACAAGTACTTCGCCATGTCGGAGAAGGAGGCGCTGGGACGGTTCTAACGCATAGTGCCCCGGAGGAACGGCGTTCCTCCGGGGCACTTCTTCCGCTGTAACACAACTGTAACTGGACAGTCCCGCCAAAATCTGCTATTCTGCCTCTATCAAACAAGAAAGGATGGACCAAACCATGAAGCAGACCGCAGTGCGTACCCGGAGGGCGGACGCCTGACAACAAGCCCTCCAAATTTTTATGGAGGAATTCAGACAATATGGTTATCAATTACCAGGATATCACCCTGCGCGACATGAAAGAGAGCGACATCGCCGACCACATCCGCTGGCGGACCGTGGAGACGGCCTGGAAGGACTGGGACGGCCCCTGGGTGCCCCTCTCCTTCGACGATCCGGAGGGCTTCCGGCAGAAGAAGCTGGAGCAGATCCGCACCTTCCGGGAGGGCTTCCGCCGCCGGTTCGAGGTGGACGCGGCGGGTGTGCATATTGGCACCGTCATCAACTACCCCATCGACGAGGACTGCAATATCCTGGAAAATCACGACAACGCCACAGACCCCGCCCAGGGCCGCTGGACCCTGGGGATCGACCTCTACGACAGCGCCTACTGGTCCGGCGGCTGGGGCACCAAGGCCCTGACCGCCTGGGTCCGCTACCACCTGGACGCCGGGTGCCGGGAGGTCTATCTGCAAACCTGGTCCGGCAACCGGCGGATGGCTGCCCTGGCGGAAAAGGTGGGCTTCCGGGAGTTCCGGCGCAAGCCGGGGCTCCGAAAGGTCCGGGGCGGGGCTTATGACGGCCTCACCTTCCTGCTGGACAAAGACGCCTTTGCCGCCCACTGCCGCCGCATGGAGCACCCCTCCCCCCTGGCGCTCTACATCCCCCGCTTGGAGGACATGTGGTTCGCCCAGCGGATGCAGGAGGACCCGGAAACCATGGCCTACAACGCCGGGTGGGACGTGTCCTACGGCGGCTACCACCCGGACACCGGGTGCATCGACCTGCCGGAGAGCACCTGGGCCGCTAAGCACCAGCGCCTGGTGGGCCATGAGCCGGAGCAGTTCTATGCCTTCCTCCGGGTGCGGGAGACCGGGGACTTCGCCGGATACGTCAACTTCCGCTGGGACGCGGACGAGGGGCGCTATGACATGAGCGTGGTGCTCTACGCCCCCTATCGGGGCCGGGGCTGGGGGAGCGAGGCATTGGAGCTCCTTCTACGCCGGGCGTTTTTGGCCTGCGGCGTGCCGGCGCTCCACAACACCTTCGAGACCACCCGCGCCCCGGCCATCGCCATCCACAAGCGGGCCGGGTTCCGGCAGGTGGGTACCACCCAGGACGTCCGCTTCGGCAGGCCGGTGGAGCTCATGGAGCTGGAGCTGACCCGGGAGGCGTATTTAAACAGACGGTAACAAAAAAGAGGGCCTGTCCTGGGGGACAGGTCCTCTCTTTTTTGTGTCATCAGTCCGCAGTCCCGGCCACGCTGGCGTTCTTCAGACGCACGGCGTAGGGGCCGTCGTACCGGGCGGAGGTGTAGCGCTCAGTAGAGAAGCGCAGGTCCTTCTGGGCCTCCAGGATGTTCCCGCTGACAGAGCCGCCGGTCACCGGCGTCACCTTGCCGTCCTCAATGAGGTAGGCAAGGCGGATCTCGCCGCCGAAGTGGCCGCTCATGGCGTTGGTCTGGAAGGCGGAGAAGGTCACCACCCACAGGCAGGCGCTGCCCTTGAGCGTCTCAAGGGGCACCGTGCCGTTGGCGCACACCAAGCGCTGGTACTCCCCCGTAGGGGGCACCCGCAGGTACCGGCAGAACTGGGCGGGGCCGTGGTAGCCCAGGAGCTTGCCGTCCTGGATGAGGTGCATGTCCCGCATGGGGATGCCCTCATCGCTGTAGGGCACGGAGGACTGGAGCGTCAGGTCCAGCCGCTCACCGGTGGTCTCCCCCTGCACGTCCTCCCCCCGCTTCCAGGTGGAGTACTGGGCGTACACCGAGGCGGCGGAGGCGCGGCTCACATAGTAGCTCAGCAAAGATCCCACGGAGTTCCCGCTGAGGATCAGGTCGTACTGTCCGCTCTTCAGCACCCGCTGTGCCCGGGCCCGGTCCCGCACGAAGCGGAGGGCCTCGGCCACCTTATCGCTGAGGCCCTGCTCATCCAGGGTGTCGAAGGAGAACATGTTGAACATCTCCACGTCCTCCGGCTCCCGGCACTGGACCACGAACTCCCCGCTGACCTGGGCGTCGGTATAGGAGACGTCGGTGCCCGTGGAGGCGTGGATGCGGCAGGAGACGCGCTTGACGAAGATCTCGGCGGAGTTGACGAAGGCGTCGGGCTGGACGTCCGGGGCGAAGAGGGCCTTGGCCATGATCCCCGCGCTCTCGGCGAGGGGCCGCCGCGCCAGGGGGCTGTCCTTGGACACATGGGCCTCCTCCACCGGGTCGGGCAGGCGGTAAGGAGGGTTGGCCGCGTACTGGGCGGCGGCGTAGGCCCGATCCAGGGCCCGGGCGATCTGCCCCTCCGTCATGGAGGGGGTGAGGACCACCGAGGTGGAGGCCCGCCCCTCCGGCATGTCCCGGAAGAGGGTCACCTCGTACTTGCGGGTGTCCTTGATGCGCCGGGTGTCCAGCTCACGGCGGACGAAGAACAGCTCCGCCGTCTCCTCCACCACTGCCTTGATGCGCCAGAGCTTGACGTTCTTCCGGCCCAGCATGTTTGCGATCGTGGTAATCATCGTCTTCCCTCCTTTAGCCCAGCGAGATGCGGGCCTTCATATACGGGCCGCCGTCGGTGACCTTGACCCACTCCTTGGCCCCCTTGCCGCAGGAGCCGCTGCCGGAGATCTCCATCTTTCTGCCCATCATGGACACGCTCTTGAGGAGATCGGGCACGTACCCGGTGAGCACGATGGGGGAGTAGACCTTCCCGGTGAGCTTCCCGTCTCTGATCTCCCGGGCCATGGTGACCATGCACTGGATGCCCCAGTTTTTGGGGTCCTCCATGCCGCTGGCGGCGTTCTCCAGGAGGAAGCCGTAGTCCACGGAGGCGATCATCTCCTCCAGAGTGGACTCCCCCGCCTCAAAGTAGGTGTTGGTCATGCGGGTGTAGGCCTTGCGCTCGAAGCTCTCCCGGCGGCCGTTGCCGGTGGGGGCGGCGCCCAGGCGTCCGGCGCTGAGGGCGTCGCACATGCCCCGGCGGAGGATGCCCTTGTCGATGATGACCGTGTCGCCGGTAAGGGTGCCCTCGTCGTCAAAGAACTGGAAGGCGGTCTGCTCCACGGCGCCGTCGTGCATGGTGACCAGCTCGCTTGCCACCTGCTTATCCACGAAGTGCTTCGCCTGGGCCCGGTCCTTGACGAACATGTCCATCTCCACGCCGTGGCCGAAAGCCTCGTGGACGATCATGCCCGTGGTGCCCGGGTCGCAGATGCACTCGTACTCCCCCGGAGGGATGGGTTCGCTCTCCAGCAGGTCCAGGGCGGCGCGGACGGCCTCTCCGGCCCCCTCCCCCGCCTGCTGGAGCACCTCCGCCCCGCCGAGACTGCCGAAGGCGCGGAAGGCGCTTTTCATCTCCTGCCCCCGGGCGGCCACGGCGGAGACCATGGCGGTCATATAGGTAACCGTCTGGTCCAGGTCCCGGTTTTCCGAGAGGAAGAGCTTGCGGAAGGAGCGGTAGCTGGCCCCCACCTGCACATCCAGCACCCGCCCGTCGATAGCCATGGCATTTTTGCGGATGGCGTCCAGCTCCTTGAGGATGGCCTCGTCCCCCATGTCCGCGGGGTGGCGGCGGCACTCGGTGGCCTCCCGGAGCTCCGCAGGCTCGTCGCCGGGCAGGGGGGTGGGCAGGGGGGCGATGTCCCCCAGGGCCTCCGCCTGCTCCCGCAGGCGCTCGGCCAAGGTGGCGCAGATGTCGGGGATGTGGGCCTCGGAAAACTCGTTGAAGGAGTACTCCGCGCACCCCGTGTGGTCGAACACCCGGACCACAAAGCCGCTCCCTCCGCCCATGCCGGCGGTGGAGATGCTGGTGCCGCTCCGGCTGATGCGCCATGAGCGGCTGTCGTCCGCCACAGCGAGCACGGAGGCGTAGGGGTAGGTCTGCCGCAGGGCGGCCACCAGCTGCTTGAGCCCGGGCTTCAACCGGTCAAGATTTGAGAACACAATAGGACCTCCTTTTTGATTCTGCGTTTTCTGCCCTATTATAGCACGCAATGTCTAGCCCGTCAACGCAGTGAAGACACCTTTCGCAAGAACCCCCCGTCCTCACGGACGCGGGGGGCGTGGACCTGTGCTTTACGAGAGGCGCACCGCGCTCAGGCCCGCGCCGGGGCCGTCCCCCGGGCCGTACCGCGCCGCTGCCGCGTCGTTCAATTCAGCGTACAGATAGGTGTCCTTCCAAAGGGGCGCTCCGGCTTCATCCTTCCAAAAGTAGACGTTTTGGCGCAAGTGGCCCTCCCGCTGAAAGCCCAGGGCCTCCAGCAGCCTCCAGGAGCGCTCGTTGCGGGGGTCGCACTCCGCGCAGATCCTGTGCACTCCCTTTGAAAATGCCTGCTGGATCAGGGCCCTGCAGCTCTCGGCGGCATAGCCGTGCCCCCAATAGCTCCGGTGGAACACAAAGCCGAGCTCCACCGTCTCGAATTCCCGCTTTCCCATATAGACGTTGCCGATGAGCCTGTGGGAATCTTTCAACTCCACGGCGATCATCTCTTCGGTTCCCATGCGCCATTGGAGTGCTTCTTCCGTTTCCTCCAGGGTCAGCGGTCTATGCGGCTCATATTTTACAACTTCCGCGTCGGATAGATACGCGAAGAGGTCCTGCAAGTCCTCTTTTTTGTATCTTCTCAGAATCAACCGATCCGTTTCCGCTATAACTGTCTGATGTTCCATCGTTTGGTCCCCTTTTCACTGCTGACGGCGCTTCTTGTTCTTCCAAAAGCTGGCAGCGGCGCTGACAAGGCTCAGCACCACAAAAAGTCCTGTAAAGTTGATCCAGATGTCCTGATAGGCGGACTTCGCCAAGGGCTCCCGCAGTCCGGTGAACCAAACATAGGCGAACGCCAGCAGCTGGGACGGAATGTAGGCGATCACATACCGCAAAATCAGCGGCTTCACCGTCAGGCTCGTACACAGTCCAAAGGCCGCGAAGCCGATCAGGAGGATGATGGCTCTGTCCAGCTCGTGCCAGTTGCCGCTGGGGTCCTCGCAGATGCCGCTGCAGAGGTATAAAACACTGTTCAACAGGGTGATTACGGTATAGATGACCCCGTACCACGACACGATGCCGGTCATTTTTTTCTTGTCCATATGCTCCCTCCAAATTCAAGATTTTCCTGCCATTATAGCACGATGTCCGCCGGATTTCCACCTCTTTCCCCGCAGAATTTCTTAAGGTTTTCTTACGGGACCACGTTCAGCAGGACGTTCAGGGTAAACCGTCCTCCCTCCTTCTCCGCCAGCACCGCCCCCCGGTACTTCTCCGCCGCCGCCCGGATATTGGCAAGCCCCGTCCCCGCCGGAGGCAGGGGCCCCTCCAGGCAGGTGTTCTCAAAGGCCAGCAGGTAGAAATCCCCCTGCTGTCTCCCGGTGATACGGATGGACCGCTCCCCCGCCGCGGACCGGCAGGCGGCGATGGCGTTGTCCAGGGCGTTGGCGAAGATCACGCACAGGTCCACCTCGTCGATCCCGCAGGGACCACCATGGCCTTCGGATATTTTTTCTGCACCTGCTCCCGGCCGGCCACCAGCGCGTCAAACTGGGCCGCGCTGCACTTGAGGATGCCGTACTGCTCGGTCAGCTCGTCCTTGGGCCTGGAAAAGACCACCCGCCCGGCGTGGATAAAGACGATGTAGTCGGCAATTTTCTCCAGGCCGCTGGTGGCCTCGTCCAGAATCAGGAGTCTGGAGTGGTGGGAGAGGGCGGCGGAGATGGCCAATTTCATCTTCATCCCCTTGGAAAACTGCCTGATCTGCTTGTCCGGGGGCAGGGAGAGCTTCTTCAGAAGCTGAAAAAACGCCGCCTCATCCCACGAGCGGTAGATACGCTTCATCACAGCGCTGATCTTCCGGGGGGAGCGAATGTCGGGATAGTTGCTCCCGTCGAATACCACGCCGATCTCCTCCTTGGCGCCGCTGTCCAGCTCCTCACTGCCGGAGATGGAGACGCGGCCGGCCTCCCGCCCGATCAGGCCCAGGGCCGCGTTGATGGTGGTGCTTTTGCCCGCGCCGTTCTCGCCGGTCAGCCCCGATATGGTCAGAGCACTCTTCATTGTCAATCCTCCTCATACGGTAGCGTTCAAAAATTGAGCATTTTCTCAAGGGATATTCCGTTTAAGCGGGCAACGCCTCCCATCTCTATCTGTATTATTGTTACAAGCACAGAATAGTACAGAAAAAGACAGCTATCAAAGGAAACTTTCAAAAAACAGGGGGACGCGGGGCAGTCTGCCCCGCGTCCCCCTCGATTCACCTCATGCTCCGCGCGCAAAGGTCAGCTTGATCTCCAGCGTATTGCCTGTGATCCCTGCGGAGGCCTGGGCCCCCATCCGCTCCATCAACTCCCGCACAATGGCGAGGCCCAGACCGGCTCCCTCCTTCCCCCGGGCGGGACTGCCCTGGTAGAAGCGGTCAAAGAGATGCTCCGGGTCGGGCCTGGGACCTGGTCCCAGGGGGTTGGAGAAGCAGATCACGCCGTCCCCGCCGCCGTGGCGCAGGGCGTTGACGCTCAGGTTCCGGTACACCCGGCCCAGTGCCGCCGCGTCCCCCCAGACCGTCATGTCCTCCCGGTCGAAGCGCAGGTCCGGCGTGATGCCCGCGGCCTCTAATTGGGGGCAGAGGTCCGCCAGGGCGTCCCACAGGGGCGGCAGAGCCGCCGTCTCCCGGCACTCCAGAGGGGCCATCTCGCTCTGCAGGCGGGTGTACAAAAACAGCTCGTCCAGCAGTCCCTCCAGCTCCCCCAGCCGCTTTAAGACGATGCCCAGGTACTCCCGGCGCTCCGGCTCGGCCTCCAGAAGCTGGAGATAGCCCATGGCCCCGGCCAAGGGGGGGCGGATGTCGTGGGAGATGCAGGCCATGGTGTACCGCAGCTCCTGCTCCCCCCGCAGGGTCTCCAGGCGAAGGTCCCGGCCCTCATCCAGCCGCCGGTTCACCGCACAACACAGCCGCCGCACGGCGCTGCTCTCCAGCCGCACGGTCAGGCGGAGGCTGCTCACGGCTGGAGTCTCCTCCAGGGTGCGGGCCATGTCCAGGAGCTGGGCGCGGCAGGCCCACAGGCGGAACAGGGTGAACGCAAGGGCGGCGAGGGTCAGAAACAGAGCCGGAAGCATGGCGGATTCCTCCTTAAATGTCCTGGTTTTTTATGGCCACGAGGCTCACTGCGGCATAGAGGACGCTCCATCCGGCGGCGCAGGCCAGGATGAGCGCCGCCGCACCCGTCTGGGGGGCGCACAAGTCCCGGACTACACTGCTCAGGAAATACTGCTCCACCGGGGGCAGGCCCAGCCGTCCGCACAGAGCTCCCGCCAGTATGACGGTCAGGTCCCCGCCGGAGACCAGGGACAGGATAATGCCCAGAGTGCTACTCCGCGTCAGCAGGACCAGCGTCAGGGCCATCAGAGAGAAGGCCCAGCAGGGGAGCCACATCAGCACAGCGTACCCCGTCAGCTGGGACAAGGGGGCGGCCGCAAGACGCAGCCCCACCAGGCGCGGACTCAGCAGTGACAGCAGAACGCCCAGAGCTGTGAGCAGGCCGCTGTAGACGCCTGCAAGCAGGAGCTTGGAGAGCACGTAGTCCCAGCGCCGGGGGCGGGCAAAGCAGATGTTTTTGATGTACCCGCTGGAAAAGTCGCCCCCCGCGAAGAGGGTCATGCCAATCCCGGCAATCACCAGCAGAAAGCCGCTGCCCAGGGTCTCATGGACAAAGGCCAGCTGGTCCATGCTCTTGATATATTTCAGCGTCTGCTGGTCCTCCAGGTCAATCTCCGCGCCCTGAGCCGCCATGGCGTCGATCACCTCCGGGGCGGAGATACCGGCCACCATCAGCACCAGGGACACGATCAGCGCCGCCGTGACCCCCAGGATGATGTAAAAGCTCCTGCTCTTGCCAAGCCGCAGGACATCCATTTTCAGCAGACTAAGCATGTTCCTCTTCCCCCATTCTCTCCAGAAAATACCCTTCCAGGTCCTGCCGGTGGAGGCTGATAAGCTGAAAACAAGCCGTTCTACTGTTTACAGGCATAAGAACGGAGATACCTGCCGTTTTGAGCCACAAGTTGACATATACAAGGAAATGTTTGCTCTTCCTGATGAACCCCCCGAGACATTAAGGAAGTATTTTCATAAACTGTGTGTTTCGCTTAATAGCAGTGCATTCCCCACTGATTTTCAAAAGCCAAAATACAAAGCCTATAAAGACAGCATACCCTGGCCGTTCGCCGCGCCAACACGAAGGAGCAGGAGAATATCCTGGACTTTATCCCCAAGGGCGTTACGCTGCGCCCCAATACCAGCGGCGCAAGGACTGCGGAAGAAGCCGTCCGGATTGCCCGGCTTGCCCGTGAACTTGGCTGCGGAAATTTTGTCAAGATTGAGATCATGCGGGACTCGAAGTACCTGCTTCCCGACAATCAGGAAACCATTAAGGCCACCGAGATTCTTGCCAAAGAAGGCTTTGTAGTCATGCCCTATATGTATCCTGATCTCAACATTGCCCGTGACCTTGTGAATGCCGGAGCGGCTGCGATTATGCCTCTCGCTTCTCCCATCGGCTCCAACAAAGGGCTTGCGACCAGGGATTTCATCCAGATTCTGATTGATGAGATTAACTTGCCTATCATCGTGGACGCTGGAATCGGCAGGCCGTCCCAGGCCTGCGAGGCAATGGAAATGGGCGCAGCCGCGATTATGGCAAACACTGCGCTGGCGACCGCCGGAAACCTGCCTGTGATGGCGTCCGCCTTCCGGCAGGCCATTGAGGCTGGGCGCAAGGCTTATCTCGCGGGGCTGGGCAGAGTCCTCACCCGCGGCGCATCGGCGTCCGACCCGCTGACCGGATTTCTCCGGGATTGAGGGGTGAGAGATGGAAAATCAATTTTTTGTGGATTCCGACCATCTTTCGCCTGCGGCGCTGGAGAAAAAGCACCGACTGGAAACCGATCCTTCTTCCCGAAAGAACCACATGGAATATCTGCCGGGGATGGAGCAGATTCAGTCGGACGTGCGGGCGAATGTAATGGGGCAGGTGAACGCCTTTGACCCGTCACAATACACCGCGAAGGATGTAAAAGCGGCTTTAGAGCACGAGAACTGTTCCATTGAGGATTTCAAGGTGCTACTCTCCCCCGCAGCGGAACCCTTCCTGGAGCAGATGGCGCAGCGCGCCCGGCTGGAAACCAGTAAACATTTTGGCAATACCGTTTATCTGTTTACCCCCTTATATATCGCCAATTACTGCGAAAATTACTGCGTCTACTGCGGCTTCAACTGCTATAACCACATCAGCCGTATGAAGCTGACCATGGAGCAGATCGAAAAAGAAATGCAGGTGATCGCTGACAGCGGCATGGAGGAAATCCTGATTCTGACCGGCGAGAGCCGCAGTCAAAGCGATGTAGCCTACATCGGAGATGCCTGCAAGCTGGCGCGGAAATACTTCCGCATGGTGGGCCTTGAGATTTATCCGGTCAACACAGATGAATACCGTTATCTGCACGAGTGCGGCGCGGACTATGTAACGGTGTTCCAGGAGACTTACGATGCGGATAAGTATGAGACGCTGCACCTGCTGGGGCACAAGCGGGTCTGGCCCTACCGGTTTGACGCCCAGGAGCGGGCGCTGATGGGCGGTATGCGCGGCGTGGCGTTCTCCGCCCTGCTTGGCCTGTCCGATTTCCGCAAGGACGCTCTGGCCAGCGCATTGCACGTTTACTACTTGCAGCGCAAATATCCCCACGCGGAGATGTCTTTGTCCTGCCCGAGGCTGCGCCCCATCATCAATAACGATCAGATCAATCCTTTGGATGTACACGAAAAGCAGCTCTGTCAAATCCTCTGCGCCTACCGCATTTTTCTTCCCTTTGTAGGCATTACCGTATCTTCCCGTGAAAGCGCCCAGTTCCGCAACGGCATTGTAAAAATCGCCGCAACAAAGGTCTCGGCCGGCGTATCCACCGGCGTCGGTGACCACGACAACAAGTATAACGGAACGGAAGCCGATGCGCCGCAGGGGGATGAGCAGTTTGAAATCAATGACGGCCGCAGTCTTGAGATAATGTATCAAGATATCGAAGGGGAGGGCTTGCAGCCTGTCCTGAACGATTACCTCTATATGTAGAAAGGATATGCCAATGCGAAATTTCGATACCACACTCTATTTTATTACAGACAGTACCAGCTTTTCCGAGGAAGAATTTTTATACCGTGTGGAAGAAGCCTTGAAGGGCGGCGCGACCATGTTACAGCTCCGCGAGAAGGATAAGACCACAAGAGAATATATCTCCCTTGCCAAGAACGTCCATGACCTTACGGTGGAATATCATGTTCCGCTTATTATCGACGACCGTATTGACGTTGCCCTTGCTATGGGTGCGGAAGGCGTCCATCTTGGACAGAGCGATATGCCCATTGCAGCCGCAAGGAAAATCCTGGGTGACGGGTTCATCATCGGCGCAACGACAAAGACCGTCTCCCAGGCCCTGGAAGCCTATGAGCAGGGCGCGGACTATCTTGGAGTAGGTGCGATCTATCCTACCACGACAAAGGTTAAGACCGTTCTGACCTCTACTGAAACGCTGGACGCAATCTGCAAAGCCGTACCCATTCCCACAAACGCTATAGGCGGATTGAATAAAAACAATGTGGATATCCTTGAGGGCATTGGAATCGCTGGAATCTGCGTCGTGTCGGCAATTATGAAGGCGGATGATCCACAGACAGAGACAAAAATCCTGCTTGACCTTGCAAAGAAGCTGAAAAAACAGTGAGCAAAAGCGGCAGACCGGGGGCACCACTCTCTGTCGCTCAACAAAAATAATGCGAATATCGGAAAAGGAGTTAAAACGATGCGGACAGCATTATCAATCGCGGGAAGCGATTCCTGCGGAGGCGCTGGCATTCAAGCGGACATAAAAACGATGATGATGAACGGTGTTTACGCAATGAGCGCCATCACGGCGCTGACGGCGCAGAACACCACCGGCGTCCGGGGGATACAAGAAGTAGCACCTGCGTTTTTAATCGATCAGATCGACGCCGTTTTTGAGGATATTTTCCCCGACGCAGTTAAAATCGGCATGGTATCTTCGGCGGAGCTGATCCAGGCCATTGCCAGCAGGCTGAGGCATTTCAAGGCAAAAAATATCGTAGTAGACCCCGTTATGGCGGCTACCAGCGGCTCGCCCCTTATCAAAACAGATGCAGTCGCTATGCTGATGAATGCGCTTTTCCCCCTCGCCGCCGTTGTTACGCCGAACATTCCCGAAGGGGAAATTCTGTCCGGAATGTCCATTTCCTGCAAAGAGGATATGATAAACGCCGCAAAGGCAATCCACGAGGCCCACGGCTGCGCGGTGCTGCTGAAGGGCGGGCACAGTGTCAGCGATGCCAGCGATCTGCTGTATATAAACGGTGAATACCGCTGGTTTGAGGGCAAACGAATTGACAATCCCAATACCCACGGAACAGGCTGCACCCTGTCCTCCGCCATCACCTCCAATCTGGCCAAGGGCTTTGATCTCATCCAGTCGGTACAGCGGGCCAAGGACTATATCTCCTGTGCGCTTGCGGCCCAGCTTAACCTGGGCGCAGGCACGGGGCCAATGCAGCATAACTTTGATTTGAATAGCCGTTTTGCGGAGGAAGCATAAAACGGATTTGAAAGGAAATGAAACAACATGAGAAATTACACAACACAAATGGATGCGGCGCGGCAGGGTATCATCACCCCGGAAATGAAGGCAGTCGCCAAAAAAGAATACCGGACAGAGGAGAATATCCGGGATCTCGTTGCCAGAGGGCAGGCGGTGATCTGCGCCAATAAACTGCACACCTGCATCGACCCCAACGGTGTGGGCTCCATGCTCCGCACCAAGATCAACGTGAATCTCGGCGTGTCCCGGGACTGCAAGGACTATGACGTTGAAATGCGGAAGGTTATGGCGGCGGTCGATATGGGCGCGGAGGCCATTATGGATCTCTCCTCCCACGGCAACACCCAGCCCTTCCGCCGGAAGCTCACCAGCGAATGTCCCGCAATGATCGGAACTGTGCCCGTATATGACAGCGTAATCCATTACCAGAGAGACCTTGCGACCCTCACGGCGAGGGATTTTATTGATGTCATTCGACTTCACGCGGAGGATGGCGTGGATTTTGTGACCCTCCACTGCGGCATTACCCGGAAAACGATTGAGCAAATCCGAACTCACAAAAGAAAGATAAATATTGTTTCCCGCGGCGGCTCTCTTGTTTTCGCGTGGATGAGCATGACCGGGGAGGAAAATCCCTTTTATGAATACTTTGACGATATCCTGGATATCTGCCGTGAGTACGATATAACGATCTCTCTTGGTGACGCGTGCCGTCCCGGATGTCTTGCGGATGGTAGCGACGTGTGTCAGATCGAAGAACTTGTCCGTCTCGGAGAGTTGACCAAACGCGCCTGGGCAAAGGACGTTCAGGTTATGGTGGAAGGCCCCGGACATATGCCGATGGATCAGATTGAGGCAAATATGAAGCTCCAGCAAACCATTTGCATGGGTGCGCCCTTTTATGTTTTGGGGCCAATTGTTACCGATATCGCTCCTGGATATGACCACATTACTTCTGCCATTGGCGGAGCGATTGCTGCGGCTTCCGGCGCTGCGTTCCTCTGCTATGTAACGCCTGCCGAACATCTGGCCCTTCCTAATGTAGAGGATGTAAAGCAGGGTATTATTGCCTCACGCATCGCAGCCCACGCGGCGGATATCGCAAAGAAGATTCCGCATGCGAGAGACCTTGACGATGCAATGGCGGATGCGAGAAGAACCTTCGACTGGGAAAAGCAGTGGGAATGCTCCATCGACCCCGAGACCGCAAAGGCAATTCGTGACAGCAGAGCACCGGAGCATGGGGACAGTTGCTCCATGTGCGGCAAATGCTGTGCGGTCAGAAGTATGAATAAGGCTCT
>Ga0137308_101313_pt1 | contig 25524 bp, 26 predicted proteins | sample Inofrocosms_June_FD_97181 | JGI IMG/M metagenome (GOLD analysis project Ga0137308, IMG submission 97181) | Mouse cecal microbial communities from Vienna, Austria - N-Acetylneuraminic and N-Acetylglucosamine D2O microcosms_June | ecosystem: Host-associated > Mammals > Digestive system > Large... | reverse complement strand
AAATCTCAAAGAACTTCTTCGTGTCCGCCTTCACCGCCACCTGACAGTTCTTCTTTTTATCCGGGTAATAGAAGGTGCGGTACACAACAGATGCGCCGTCACACAGTCCGCTCGTCTCCACATCGACGAACGCGTCCACCGTCTCCGCCACAGACTCGTCGAGAAGATAAGCGATTGTCAGCACATCGCACAGCTCGCACCCAAGTTTCTTCTCGATCTCCCAGTGACCGTCCGCATAAGCGCGTGTCATTTTATGGATAAACCGGGAAATCGGCGTGTTGATCAGATACAAAAGTTCCCGCAGCGTCGGGCTCAAAAAGACGTAGGATGTCGCATCCAGCCCGATCATTGTCACCTTCTCAAAACCTGCCCCAAAAACAATCTTTGCCGCCTCCGGATCCGTCCAGAAATTAAATTCCGCGTGGGGCGACATGTTCCCGCCGTGCTCCGCACCGCCCATGATCACAAGCTCCCTGACGTTGTGTACAAATTCGGGATCCTGGCGCACAGCCTGCGCGATATTGGTCAGCGGGCCGATGGGAACGAGGATCAGCTCCCCTTTCTCTTCTCTCGCCTTGCGGATCAGAAAGTCTACCGCGTGTTCCTCCTCGATCTGTTTCTCCGAATCCTTCATGCCCAGATTCCCCAGACCGTCGTCGCCGTGGAACTCTTCGCAGTGATCCCTGGGACGCTCCAGCGGTTTCGCATTCCCCTTATATACCGGGATGTCCATTCTCCCGGCCACTTCCAGTATTTTACACGCGTTCTGCGTCACCTTCTCGATATCCACATTCCCGTTGACAGTCGTCAACGCCTGCACTTCCAGCTCCTCCCGGGCTGCCAGCGCCAGCAGAATCGCTATCGCGTCATCAATACCCGGATCTGTGTCAATAATTATTTTTTTCATGCCCCGCTCCTTTCCACACTCGTCTATGTTCGTCCCGGCTTCCCGTCCTCCCCCGCAAGCACTTCTTCCAGGGTGGGAATGGACGTCTGGGCTCCTTTTCTCGTCACGGCGATGGCCGATGCGTTCTGTCCAAACCTTATCGCCTCCTCGCATGTCTTTCCCTTACTCAGCGCCAGGGCAAATGCAGCCGTGAAACAGTCTCCTGCGGCAGTGGTGTCGACCGCCTGCACCTTTTTTGTGGGGAACCATGCCGTGCTTTCGCCTGCTGCGAGAAGGCATCCCTCCCCGCCCAGCGTGACGATCACATGCTTCACGCCCTTTTCCAGCATCTGTCTGGCGCCCGCCTCGATCTCTTCCCGGCTGTTGATCTGCCGCCCGGTTAAAATGGCAAGCTCCGTCTCGTTCGGCTTGATATAGTCCACATCTTTCCAGAAACTGTCCGGCAGATCCGCCCTGGCCGGCGCCGGATCCAGAATCACCACTTTCCCAAGACTCACCGCCAGGTCTTTCACATATTCCACCGTATCGAGCGGAATCTCCATCTGCATGATCACGATATCACTCTCCTGAATGTGCCGGATATTTCGCTGAATCAGCTCCCTCGTCACACAGGCGTTGGTTCCCGCGATGATCACAATCGCATTTTCGCCGCTCTCATCCACCGTGATAAAAGCCTGCCCGGTCGTCTCCCCGGAAATCCTCGCAATCCCTTCCGTGACTACTCCCACGCTCTCCAGATTGCCCTTCAGAGCCTCACCTGGGCCGTCGTTCCCGACCGCCCCGATCATGCGGACATCACCGCCCAGTTTCCCGGCCGCATACGCCTGGTTCGCACCCTTGCCTCCCGGTACCTGTGAAACGCTGCTGCCCCGGACAGTCTCACCGCCTCTCGGCATGTGAGGCGTTTCAATCACAAAGTCCATGTTGAGACTGCCGATTACTACTATTTTTTTCAACCTGCCTCACCCCTCTCTCCATCGTCATCCTTTTTACCTGTCATTCACGCGAAAGAAGCCTCTATCCGTATATCTCATCTTCATATACGTCGACCGCCTTCCTGTCTGGAAGGGACGGCTGCGCACCATATCTGGTGACGCTGATTCCCGATGCGTATATGGCAAAACGTATGGCCGAAAGCAGCGGCCTGCCCTCACTCAGATATACAGCAAGCGCGCTGATAAAAGAATCCGCACCCCCGGTCGTATCCACCGCCTCAAACCCCGTCCCCGGGAAGTACATGGAATGCTCGTCATCCTGCAGATAGCAGCCCCGCTCTCCCAGCGTTACGATCACATGCTTCACTCCTCTTTCCCGCAGCCATCCCGCTTTCTCCTCCAGCGACTGCGGCCCCGGAACAATCATGTGCAATTCATTCTCATTCGGAACAACATAGGCAGTCTGCTCCAGCAGTTCTTCTTTGACAGACTCCACATTAGACGGCTTCAGAATCACCTCTGTTCCATTTCTGCTGCAGCATCGGATCGTGTATTCCGCGATCCCGTCTGCGACCTCCAAAGAAAGCAGACAGTATCTGGCATTCTGGAACAGATGCCGAAATCGGTTCATATGCTCCATATTCAGGCACTGGTTCGCACCCCGGTAGACAACGATCGTGCTCTCTCCATTCTGATCCAGACTGATATACGCCTTTCCTGTGGAGACAGACTTGTCAAAGACCACGCCGTCGGTACGGACATTGTTATCGAGAAGACTCTCATAAATCAGCCTTCCGTCCCTGTCATTGCCAAGACACCCGATGATATAGATCTGTCCGCCCAGTTTTCCCACACCGATCGCCTGATTGCCTCCCTTGCCGCCGGGAAACTGATGCACGTTCTTGGCGATCTGTGTTTCCCCTGCTATGGGGATGCGGGACATCTCAATGGTAATATCCATATTCATCGTCCCGACAACGACAATCCTTTCCCCCTGCCTCTGGCACATAGGCGCCCTGACGCTCCTCCGCTCTGTCACGGCAGGGCTGAATTTCTTCATAAGCCCCGACGGCTTTCCCTCCTTAATCATATGCAGCAGACAGGCCACCGCCTCGTTTCCAAGCTTCTCCGCAGGCAGTTTTACCGCCGTAATGCCATCCTCCAATATATCCAGCAGGGCATCATCTCCCACCACAATTACCGACAGCTCGTTTGGAATCGTCATTCGGTTCCTCTGAAGCACCTTGCACAAACTGCATGCAATTTCCCTGCTTCCGCAGATGACCGCTGTTACGTTTTCATTGAGACACTGTTCAATTCCTGTCTTTTCCACATCGTCCGCACACACTCCCTCATAAATCCAGTTGTTTCGGATCGTCAGGTTTCTGGCGCGCATGGCCGAACGGTATCCTTCTATCATGCTTTTGTCTTCCCGGTACACGATGCAGGCAATCCGCCTGTGTCCGAACCCGGCCAAGTATTCCACGGCAAGATTTCCCGCTTCCGACAACCGATAGTAGAGGGAGACAGGCTGACGCTCGTCAAATTCTTCATTCTGGTTGAGATAGACGATACGGTTTTCCAGTTTTTCCGCCGGAAAATATTCTTCGGAATCCAGAATGACCCCCACCGCTTTTTTCCGTGCCATCGACTCCATACATTCCGAAATCTCAGCCTTATCCTCGACATAGCGGATCAGAAGCTGGTAACCGTACCGGTTGGCTGCGGCCTCCGCCGCCATGACAACCGTCTCCCGCTCCCGTTGGTTCCTGCGGATGATCAGCCCGATCATTGCATTCTTTAAGTTATCTTTCTCCAAATATTTGAGATACGGCACATAATTGGAGGATTCTACGATCTCCAATACTTTCTTCCGCGTTTTTTCACTGATGTCCTTATCCTTTCCGTTGATTACTTTTGAAACTGTAGAAGTGGAAACGCCGGCGAGTTTTGCCACTTCTTTCATGTTCATATAGGTTCCTCCTTTTCCAGAAGTATTTAGTTAAATGATAACATCACCCGCTTTTTTATACAATATTCCCAATAAACGAAACTATTTTCCGACATTCTTCACAATTTTTTACAATTTACTAAAACACTTTCGTTGGTCATTTCACTCCACCACACTGTCTATTTTGCATAAAAAACATCAGACATGACAAAAGCGTGACAAAAAATCTGTCACGCCATACGCTCTTTCCAAACAAAAAATAAAACGTTCCACACACAAAATTGCCGCATGCAAACGTTTCCATCTGTAAAACTATGAAATTCCGATAAACCACGGGGGGATGTCGCCCTGGGGGTTCGAATCCCCCAATTTACTCTGAGGACTCTTTTAATGAACCACGGGGGATGTCGCCCTGGGGGTTCGAATCCCCCAATTTATTCTGAGGACTCTTTTAATGAACCACGGGGGATTCGAACCCCCGACAACCTGATTAAAAGTCAGGTGCTCTACCGACTGAGCTAGTGGTCCATAACTGGGCTAGCTGGATTTGAACCAGCGAATGCAGGAGTCAAAGTCCTGTGCCTTACCCCTTGGCGATAGCCCATTATTGGGAAACCAGGCTGTGCTCCGCACGCTCATGTTAAAGGTGGATAGAGGGACTCGAACCCTCGGCCTCCAGAGCCACAATCTGGCGCGCTAGCCGACTGCGCCATACCCACCATATAACGTGCTCGAAGGGATTCGAACCCCCGACCCACGGCTTAGAAGGCCGTTGCTCTATCCAGCTGAGCTACGAACACGTACTACTTAACCGCACAGACGCAAGCCGTGCGAAGAGCGGGTGATGGGAATCGAACCCACGTATCCAGCTTGGAAGGCTGGTGTTCTACCATTGAACTACACCCGCATGTCATATTTTGAAAACGTCGGGGTGACAGGATTCGAACCTGCGACCTCCTGGTCCCAAACCAGGCGCTCTAGCCAAGCTGAGCCACACCCCGCAAGGGATCTAACGCCATTTCCCACAACGCATGTTCCATTATATAATACGTTTTTTTTTCTGTCAACAGCTTTCTGCCTATTTTTTTGTCTTTTTTTGTACCGATGATTTTCCGGCCCGGCAACGGTTCCCGTTAAACGTAATTCAGTGTATAGTGGGCCTCACCTTCCCTGTCCAGCTCCATAATAACATAGCTTGGCTTTCGGTTCTCCTGTCTGGGATAGCTGATGCTCCCGGGGTTGATCAGCGTAATGTCCGTTCCGATATCAATGACCGGCCTGTGGGAATGTCCGCACATGACGATATCCACTTCCCGACTTACAGCCTCCTGCTTGATCGTCTCCGTGTTCATGGCAATATAATAATGATGGCCGTGGGTCACCCAGACTTTATAGCGGCCAATCATAAGCTCCTCCTCCCGCGGCAGACTGGAAAAAAAATCATTGTTGCCCTGCACCATTACCACGGGACAGCCTGCCGCCTCGCTGATCGTATATTCGCTCCCCTCCACATCCCCACAGTGTATCAGCATATCGTAGGGACCTGTCCTTTCCAGCACGGCAAGCAGGTTGGTATTATGACGATGACTGTCACTTACGATCAATACTCTCATTTATTTAATTCATCCTTTTCTTTAGTTCCTCTTTCATTTGTTCCAAAGCCCTGTATCTGTGGCTGATCCGATTCTTCTCCTCGTCAGTCAGCTCCGCAGCGGTACGGCCGTATTCCGGCAGATAAAAGATGGGATCATAGCCAAAGCCATTGTCGCCGCGCAGTTCACGGCCAATCCTGCCCTCAATGGTACCTCTAGCAATAACGGTTTCCTCATCGGGAAATATCGCCGCAATGGCGCAGACAAACCTTGCGCCCCTCTCCTCCTCCGGCACATCCTCAAGGCGTCTGAGCAGATCCCTGCTCTTCTCGGAAAAAGGCGTCTCCTCCCCCAGGTATCTGGCCGAATACACGCCCGGTTCCCCGTTCAGATAATCGATTTCCAGCCCGGAATCGTCCGCCATCACCACGCAGTCCTGCGCTTTTCCCTGTGCCGCAAGGGCCGTTGCCACCGCGTCCGCTTTGATGCGGGCATTCTCCTCAAATGTAACGCCATCCTCCTCGATCTCAAGGGCAAGCCCGGCCTCCTTCATGGAGCTGACCTCCACCTCCATATCGCCCAGAATAGACCGGATTTCACGCATTTTCCCCTCATTGCCTGTGGCAAAGATTATTTTAAACATGTTTTTCTTCTCCCCGCATCATGCAGTGTCCGTCATTACTCTTCACGCTGCTCGTACGCCTTCACAACCGCATTATAAATGCCTTCCGCAATCCGCCTGATATAGTCTTCGCGCTGCAGCAAAATAGCCTCCTGGCCGTTGGTCAGATACCCTACCCGGATGGCCGCCGCCGGAACCGTGGCGCTGTTTACTACCTGATCCTCCTGCGCCGACTCCACCAGACCGCATGCCTTGCCGCTGATCGACGTGACTACCTCCCGTTCCAGAAGATCCGCAAGCTCCACATTGCCAAAGCCGGGAATAAAGAATTTGCTGTTATAGACCGCCGATGTCCCGTAAAGCTTGCTGTTCTCGTCGCCGCTCACCTCTATGCGGATCATCATATCTGCCTTTGTCGCCGCTGCAAGCTCCACTCTGTCCGCCACCGCCGGATTGCTGTCATCCATTCTGGTGTAGTACACCTTGATATCACTCTCATCAAACATAGTCTTCAGCGCCTTCGCAATATCCAGCGTAATGTTCTTTGACAGAACTCCGTCCGCAGTGATGCCCTGCTCCTCACCCCCGTAGCCGGGATCTATCACGATAATCTTTTCGTACACCTCTTTCGATGACACAAACTCCACATACAGAGTATGATCCTCAAAGATACTGCGGTACTCGTAAACCCCGTTCAGCGCAAAGCGAAGGCAGATTCTCTCCTTCTCCGTCTCAAAGCGGCCGTCCGTCACGTTCTCACAGTTTCCGTAGACACTGCCTTCCCTGTAAAACGCCTCGTAGTTTTTCGGCTGCTCCGTGCTGATGCACACCCAAAGTTCTTTGTCCATATAGTGGTTTTCCAAAACCACTTCCTCCGCCTTTACGCTTTCCGGCATCGGTATACAAAAATAATTGGTATTCAGCGCGGATCGGTTGATGACAATTCCATTTTCTCCTGTGGGGACAGCCGGCGCACTGTTGTCCTTCTGCACCGTTGGGCGGATTACCTCGTCCTGGGCCAGATCTGTCACTCCCACAGTCTTTGTCGCCGCATAGTACAGCATAACACTCATAGCCGCCGCCACAAACAAAACGCAATATACCAACGTACTTTTCATCAAACTATTCTGCTGCATCGCTTACCTTTTGCTCCCGGTGGGCCTGGGGCCCATATATTGATAGAAATAGGTCTTTATCATCCCGTTATATAGCTTTCTGTTTTTGTCCGCCTTTCTGCCGATGGCAGTCTCCGCCTGCTCGTAGGCAGTGATCACATACATAGACCAGGCATCCAGCGCCTGATAGCGCTCCCCAAGCGTCCGATACAGTGCCGCCAGCTCTTCCTTTTCAGAAATCCTCTCCCCATAAGGTGGATTCGTCAGAATAAATCCATACTTTTTCGCATGGGAAAGCCGTGACACATCCCTTTGCTGGAAATGAATCAGATGATCCACCCCTGCCATTCTGGCATTTGCCCTGGCGATCGACACCATCTCCTCGTCTATGTCATAGCCCTGGATCTGTGTCTCCACATCCGGCGTTTCCACAGACAGCGCTTCCTCTATGGCCTTTTCCCAAAACCCTCCCGGAAACACATGTGTCCAATCCTGCGCCGTAAAGCGCCTGTTTTTTCCGGGCGCAATATGAGCCGCCATCATAGCTGCCTCTATGGGAATTGTCCCGCTGCCGCAGAAAGGGTCTACCAGAATCCGATCCCCTCTCCAGGGTGTCAGCATCAGAAGCGCCGCCGCCAGATTCTCCGCAATAGGCGCCTTCGCCGTCAGTTTTCTGTAACCCCGCTTATGGAGGGATTCTCCCGAGGTGTCAAGTCCGACTGTCACCTCATCCTTCTTAATGAAAACCCGGACCGGGTAGTCCGCCCCGCTCTCCGCAAACCAGTCAATGTGGTAAACGCTTTTCATGCGCTCCACCATCGCCTTCTTCATAATGGACTGGATATCCGAAGGGCTGAACAGCCGGCTCTTCACGCTGGCCGCCTTCGCCACCCAGAACTTTCCGTCCTTGGGAATATATGCCTCCCAAGGCAGCGCCTTCGTACCCTGGAAAAGTTCCTCGAACGTTTCCGCATGAAAACTTCCTAGCTTGACCAGCACTCTCTGCGCGCTGCGCAGGAAAATATTGGCACGGCACAAAGCCTGTCTGTCCCCGGCAAAGGTAACTCTGCCGTCCTCCACGCAGGTAATCTCCAGACCTAAATCTGTAATCTCTCTTTTTAAAACTGCCTCCAGCCCAAAATGGCAGGGGACAATATACTCTAATTTTTCCATAGGTACATTTTATGCTGTATATAGATGCCTGTCAACTCAGTTTTCTGTCTGTAACGCTTTCTGACTCTGCACTCCCCCATAAGCAGATTCGAAATGCTTCGCATTTCTCATTCGCGTTGCTCGTCATAAAGCGTCACCGACAGTCTCCCATGCAGGTATGCGGCCTGTCTGTAACGCTTTCTGACTCTGCTTATGCGCGGAAAAAGGGGACGCCCGATGCGTCCCCTTCTCAGATCTGATCCGTCTTAGTAGTTGTTCTTGCTGCTGTTGTTAGCGTTGCTGCCGGAACTGTTCTTGCTGTTGTTGTTTGTGCTGTTCTTGGAATTGTTCTGGCTGTTCTTGTCCTGCTGCTTCTCATTCTGCTGGCTGTTCTGGTTAAAATCATTCTTAGACATCTTCCATACCTCCTGATTGGTTTCATGTTACACAAATAGTATGATTTCTTCATAACGAAGTTATTCAAATCGGCCATAGGTCTTTAGTACTATTTTTTTATTCAAAAGCACCAAAACATCAGTTGGTACTTTGGTACTATTTTCCCTTGCATTTTTCGACAAAAGTACTATAATAAGAAATGTAGACGGAGATACCCCTTCATTCTCCGCCTACAGACCCTTATATTAATTATTTATACTCCCCTCAACAGACCGTTTATCCCAAGTAAACGGTCTGTTGTCATTTCCGCCCCTTAAAATAATTAACGGCAAGCAAGACAAGCAGAACAGGAATAATAACCGGCGCAAGAATAGAGATCATAGAAAAAGCCAGACCGATAATCAGTAAAAAAATCACAATCGCAATCAGCAAAATCAGCCAGCCGGGGATACGCATAGTGTTCTGTTTCATTGCGTTTCTCCATTTTTCGGCATAGCTCTCTTCCCTCTCTTCATCGTATGTCCGATTCGTTCCCTCGCTGACACCGGCGCGCTTGTTCGCCTCAATAATGCTCTTTGCCAGAAGTCTCGGGTCACCAAGACTGCCAAGCACTTCCTCCTCACTTCTTCCCTTTCTGATCTCCATGTCAATATATTCCCGGTAATACTGTACATTCTCCGCCACCCGGGAACTGTTTACACCGCCCGCGAGCGCTCTCTGCAGTCTTTCTATAAATTCTGTCCGATCCATACTTCTTTCCTTTTTCCTATGTTTTGTCCCGGCGCCTTTCACATGGTCTGATCCATGCCTTTCCAGTCACCCAGCTTTTTCACATAATCTTCCGGGTGTCTGCGCATATCTGCCATCATCATAAACGCCCTGAGCACCATATCCTCTTTATTACAGCTTGCGGTATTTTTCCCGGTGTCCATGCGCAGATTATCCTGCCTGGTCTGCCACACATAACAGTCTGTCAGAGAATACGTCCCACACTTCGGCTCATCCGGCAGTCCGTGGTTCTCCAAATAATAGACAAAGGCGTCATACAACTCCCTGTTTGTCAGAAACTCGCTCCATAAAGTCTGCTGCCACTCCCCGGACTTCCCGGCAAACTCGCACAGTCTCATAAGACCATCATATGCCTTCAGTCTGCTTTGGTCAAATAAAATCGGTGACGACATCATTCCCTCCCTTTAATTCCGCAACAGAATTTCCTTCAAACACATGCCCGTCCACCACAATCGTTTCCACCAGCGTAGTTTTGGGATGCTCAATCAGGCTGAGCAGTTTCTCTCCCACCATTTTCCCCAACTCCTCCGTGTCCTGCCGCAGCGTGGTCAGCGTCGGCTCGATATGCCTCGCAATCCGAATGCCGTCATAGCCCGCAATCGAAATATCATCGGGAATCCGAAGTCCCCGTTCCTTAATCGCGTTGAAGCCGCCGAAAGCGGAAAAATCATCCGGGTACAGAATACAGGTGGGCGGTTTTCTCAATTCGAGCAGTTTCATCGTCTCCTTATATGTGCCATTGGTGTCGCGGTAAGGAGACATCCTGATATATTCATCCGGTATGGTCAGTCCGAGCTGCGCCGCCGTCCGATAGAAGGAAGAAAGCCGGCTCTGGGTAACGGCGGAATCCGCCCCATGGATATAAGCTACCCTGCAATGCCCCTTCTTATGAATATAGGTGAGCAGTTCCTTCATCCCCTGCACATTATTCGACATAACCGCGCAGACATTGTTAAAAAGATGATCCAGCGTAACGACGGGAATGCTGCCCCTCACAAGCTGTAAAATCTCGGGAGAATAGAAATCCGTACAGATAACCGCAACGCCGTCAAATCCCCGGGACTTGCAGTGTTCCAGACAACTCGCCGCACCTGTGCGGCGCATGCTCGTATTTACAAAAGTAAGATCATAGCCTTTATCTTCTACCGTGCGTTTGAGACTGTCCAGCACAAAAGCATAATAGTCATGGGTCAGTCCGCTGTAATCCTCATGATTAAATAAAACTCCTATATTGTAACTGCGGTTTGTTTTCAGCATCTTGGCCGCTGTATTGGGAAAGTAACCCATTTCTTCCGCCACCTGGCGGATCCGTTTCTTCGTCTCCTGCCCAATATCGCTCTGATCATTAAGCGCTTTGCTGACCGTCGCCACTGAGACACCGCAGACCGCTGAAATATCCTTCATAGATACCATATTCTAACCCTCTTCAACCTGCCAAACCACCCGTACTTGTAGTGCCGCATATCGCTTAATCGTTTTCGTGTTTCCATTGTACAATACAACCCCAAGTAATGCAACGCCTTTCAAAATTTATTGATTTTATATGGAAATATATATAATTATTGCATTTCTTTCATTTCTTCTGTATAATTTGCTTAACCGATCGGAGCCGGCTTTACTTAATCGTTTACCCCCGCTCCGTTTCGTGGCATTTATACCGAACATGACACCAATCACATGAAAAGGAGAATGGAGCTATGAAATTTGGCTATTTCGATGACGAGAACCGCGAGTACGTCATCACCACACCCAGGACACCTCTGCCCTGGATCAACTACTTGGGCTGTAAAGATTTCTTTACGCTGATCTCCAACACCTGCGGCGGTTACACCTTCTATAAGGATGCGAAGCTTCTTCGCATGACGCGCTACCGCTACAACGACGTGCCCAACGATATCAACGGCAAATACTTCTATATCAAAGAGGGCGATACCATCTGGAATCCCGGCTGGAAACCGACCCAGACAGAGCTTGACAGTTACGAATGCCGCCATGGCATTGGCTACAGCCGTTTCACCGGCGCAAAAAACAAACTTGAGGCCTCTGTCCTCACTTTCATCCCCATGGATGACAACTGCGAAATCAGCCGCATAAAACTGACCAACCAGGGTGACAGCGAAAAGAGCATTTCTCTCTTCTCCTATGTGGAATGGTGTCTCTGGAACGCAGACGACGATTCCCGCAATTTCCAGCGCAACCTGAGCACAGGCGAGGTCGAGGTGACCGGCTCTGCCATCTATCACAAAACAGAGTACCGTGAGAGAAGAAACCACTATGCAGTATATTCCGTGAATGCTCCTGTGGACGGTTTCGACACGAGCCGCGACGCTTTTCTTGGCGAATACCGGGGAGCGGCAAATCCGAAGGTCGTGGAAAAAGGGCAGGCAACAAACTCCGTGGCGCACGGCTGGTCTCCTATCGCGTCCCATCAGATCAACATTACCTTAAAGCCAGGTGAGAGCAAAACTTTTGTATTTGTTCTGGGCTATGTGGAAAATCCTGAAGATCAGAAGTGGGAAGCGCACGGCATCATCAACAAAAAACCCGCCGAGGCAATGCTTGCCAGATATCAGACCGACGCGGATGTGGATAAAGCCTTTGCCGGACTGAACGCCTACTGGAACGAACTGTTATCCAGATACCGTGTGAAGTCCTCCAACGACAAGGTCGACCGCATGGTCAACATCTGGAACCAGTACCAGTGTATGGTGACCTTCAACATGTCCCGGTCCGCGTCCTACTATGAATCCGGAATCGGCAGAGGTATGGGATTCCGTGATTCCTGCCAGGATCTGCTCGGTTTCGTTCACCTGATCCCGGATCGCGCAAGACAGCGTATCATCGACATTGCCTCCACCCAGTTTGAGGATGGCAGCGCTTACCATCAATATCAGCCACTCACCAAAAAAGGAAACTCTGACATCGGCAGCGGCTTCAACGACGACCCGCTCTGGCTGATCGCCGGCACTTCCGCCTACGTGCGTGAGACTGGAGACACCTCTATTTTAACAGAACAGGTGCCTTTCGACAACAACGAATCTCTCGCAAAGCCTCTGCTGGAGCACCTGAAACGCTCCTTTGACTACATCGTAACCCACAAGGGTCCCCATGGACTGCCGCTGATCGGACGTGCTGACTGGAACGACTGCCTGAACTTAAACTGTTTCTCCGAGCATCCCGGCGAATCCTTCCAGACATTCGGCCCCTCCGAAGGACCTGTGGCGGAATCCGTATTTATTGCTGGCATGTTCGTCAAATACGGAGAAGAATACGCACAGCTATGCGAGCTTATGGGTAATCAGGCGGAAGCGGATTACGCCCAGTCCGAAGTACAGAAAATGTACGACACCGTGTTAACGGACGGCTGGGACGGGGACTGGTTTCTCCGCGCTTACGATGCCCACGGCAAAAAGATCGGCTCCAGAGAGTGTGAAGAAGGACAGATTTATATTGAGTCAAACGGCTTCTGCCCTCTTGCCGGCATCGGCGTAAAGGAAGGGCTTGCCGAAAAGGCGCTGGACTCCGTAAAAGAAAAGCTGGATACCGAGTACGGCGTGATGATCTTACAGCCCGCTTACACCAGATATCATCTGGAGCTGGGAGAAATCTCCTCCTATCCGCCCGGATACAAGGAGAATGCCGGTATTTTCTGCCATAATAACCCCTGGGTTTCCATTGCGGAAACCATGATCGGGCGCGGCGGCAGAGCCTTCGAAGTCTATCGGAAGACCTGCCCTGCCTATGTGGAAGAATTCAGCGAAATACACCGCACAGAGCCATACGTGTACTCCCAGATGGTAGCCGGAGCCGACGCGTGCACCCCCGGTGAGGCGAAAAACAGCTGGCTGACCGGCACGGCGGCGTGGACTTTCGTGAACGTGTCACAGCACATTCTCGGCGTGTACCCCACGCACAAGGGGCTCAGCATTGATCCCTGTGTACCTGATGGGTTCGGTGATTTTACCCTGACCCGCAAATTCCGCGAAGGCACATACCACATTCAAGTAGTCAATCCGCACAACGTAGAAAAGGGCGTGAAATCCCTCACCGTGGACGGACAGGCTGTAGAAGGATGCGTTGTGCCGTATGTGGCGGGAAAGAAAGAGTATGACGTAGTTGTAACTATGGGCTGATCCTGATTGTAAGCAGGAGGGAAACATCTTTTCTGATTGACCCGGAAATGGTTTCCCTCCTTTTGGGGGCAGCGTGAGAATCTCTGTGAAATATATCCTAAGCTTCCATAATTGTATCTTTTCACAGTGACATATACATCATATTGTGGCTGAAATTTTTCTTACCACTAATTTTCCAAAAAGTCTTGTCTTCCAGAAAAATATGTGACAAAATAATTCTTGTCAACTCTTACCCTCAGGTATAGTTTTGGAAGGAATCAGTCATATACAAATACAGTAAATTGGGAAAAAGGATTTTAGGAAACAAGCTATGAGTCAGTACATGTCTATTGGAAAAGTATCAAAGTTAAAGAACGTAAGCATCAAATCTCTGCGTTACTACGACCAGATCGGCATTCTCAAACCGGCATTTGTAAACACAGAGACCAACTACCGCTACTACACCGAAGAGCAGCTCTATCTTCTCGATGCAATCACCGTCTGCATCAAGCTTGGAATCCCTTTAAAGGATTTGAATAATTATGTGGAGGGCACCTCCATCAATCTGCAAAAGCTTCTCTATGACGGCAAGATTCTGGCGGAGCAGAAGATTCTGGATATCCATAACTGTCTTGCGGCTCTGCAGGAAACGCTGCAGAACATGGCGAGTCCTGTGACAGGCCTGGCTAAAATTCCGGAAAGCAAGAGTGGAATCCTGCTGCCCGACGGCTTCTATCACAACGAGATTGTTGCCCGGAAGATGCTGACAGTGCCCCTGGACGAAATGGATGTCCCGAAATATTACGGGCAGCATATCCTGAAACTCTTCGTCACCGCGCAGCAGATGGGAACGGTAGTTGCCTATCCTTCCGGCGTACTGCACGAATACCAGAACGGCAAATATCAGCGGCACATGTTCCTCACCATCACCGGGGACGCGCCCGCTGCTGCCTCCTCAGGCCAGACTGTCCGCACCATCAGCGAAGGTGACTTTGCCTGCCGCCGAATCTCTACCCATGTGACAGACTTTGAAACCATCCGGGAAGAAATGAAAGAAGTGATAAAGAGCGACGATTTTTATGTGATTGAAACGGACACGCTTTCCGAGGAAAACAAAAAAGACGGATACCCCTTTGAACTGGAGTATCCGCTGTCCAGCTGAGCAGTGCACAGACAGTGAAATAACGGCAGTGGGGAACTTGCTCACCGAAACAATTATTTCGCTGGATGTATAGCGCCCTACCCCAGTCTGAGACGGTGCAGAACAAGCTCATAAGGCACACCCTCCGCAGGCGGCGTCCCAAGTTCCAGCGCTTTTTCAATGCACTGCTTGACAAAGCCGGACGCCTTCCTGACAGATTTGTCAAAGGGCACGCCGTTTAACGCATCCGCCGCAACAATCGCGGAAAACACATCTCCCGTACTGCACCGTTCCTCGCCTGCCCTGTGAACGCGGATCATCTGTGCTGCCGGGTCTCCTGCCTCTGTTTTTACATAGACATAGTTTGCAATATACTCTCCCTGTGGAATCCCCGTAATGACAACATGGGACGGCCCCATAGCCGAAAGGCAGTCCGCCATTTCAAAAAGCTCTTTCCTTTTCCATCCCTTCTCTTTATAGGGCATATCCGCAAGATGGCAGGCTTCCGTCAGATTCGGCGTGACAATATTTGCCAGCGCCACCAGCTTCCTCAGCTCCGTACATAACTCTACCGTATAAGCAGAGTATAATCTTCCGTGATCCCCCATCACCGGATCTACAATCACAAGCGTCCCTTCCCGTGAGAACTCCTTTACAAACCGTCTCACAATTTCAATCTGCCTGACAGATCCGAGGTATCCAGTGGCAATGCCGTCGAACCGGTTCCGCAGACCGATCTTTTCCCAGCTTTCGATATATGCTTCCATCCGATCTGTATAATCGTCCATAAAAAAATCGGGGAAAGCCGTGTTACTTGAAAAGACAGAGGTAAGCAGCGGACATGCCTGCACACCCATATAAGAAATAATCGGAAGAAGCACCGTCATGGCGCATCTTCCGTATCCCGCAATATCATTGATCACCGCTATTTTTTTCTGCATCGATCTCTTAGCCTCTCCTTATCCATAAGCTCTTTATTTCTCTGTTTCAGTGTACTGCATCACTCCCGTTTCGTCAAATGCTTCATCTGCAGCACACGTTCACTGTCCCGCTTATGCAGGCATACCATTACCCGATAAATTTCTTTTCCCGTTTCTCCTCGATCCCGCGCATTTCCTCCGCGCTGACCACACCGACAACCTCGCCCACAGACTGGTCTGTGCCTTCCTCGCCGCCTTCCTTTTTCTTATCCCGTCCGTTTTTCACCAGCTCATCCTGCATTCTTTCAATCTGGCTCAACGCCTCTTTTGTCTGCTTTACCTCCTGAATCTTCCTAAGTATGGCGTTTATGTCTTCCGGTGAAAACAGGTCAAGACACTTCATCAGACTGGTCATATCGTTGAGATCGATCTTTACCGTTCCCACGGAAGTGTCCACATGTACCCATTCCGGATTCGAACTGCCGCCGATGGTAATAGTCGTCCCGTACATACTGTCTTTACTGATAGATACATGCGCGCCGTTATGCCAGAAATCCTTGTTGACCGTATTCCCGGGCGTGGGCTCATCCATCTGCCGCAGCACAATACCGATGGAATCCGTCGGACCCTCATACTCTCCCGACGCCATAAACTCATCTGCTCTCTTTAACTTGGAGGCAAAGCTGCCATCATTGGGATCCCCTTTCAGCCCCATCTTCTCCCGACGCGCTACGGTGCGCGCATATTCGGAAAGCTGCTTTGCCGTGTGGTTTGTCGTATCAATGCTTCCATATCCTCCATAAGGATTCCCCAAAATCATATGTCTACACTCCTTCCTTCATCGTCTCCAGCGCGAACTGCTCTATCCTATGCTCCGTCTGCTCCGGCACTTTCGCCATCTCCACCTGATAAGCTTCCATTCTGCCATCCTCGTACTTTGCTTCCACATAGACGCGGGCATCCGCCCCCTCCTCGCGCTTTCCTTTCAGCGTATAACCTTCCATCACTGCAATCCTCACGTGATCGCTGTCCTCGTAACTCATATGTCTCACCTCCACAGCCTGCAGGGCTTCCTGTGTCGCTGCAGCGTTCACGCGAATGTCCGGCACGGCACCGATCCTTCCCATGCCGACTTTTTCCGCCTTCGCTTTCGCACTGATCTGCGTACCGATAACAGCCTGTTTCGCCTCCGTCTCCGCAGCTGTGTTGGACTGCTTTTCCTGATCCCGGTTTTTCAGGTTCTGTAAAAGACTCTCCTGAAAGCCCTCCGCACGGCCGGTCTTTTTCTTTTTCTGATAAGCCGACGTCCCGTTCTGGCTCTGTACCTCCTGTATTCCCATGTTCTACGGCCTCCCTTCCGTCAGAATTTTCTTTACTTCTTCCCTGCCCCTGCGCAACCTTGTCTTGATCGTCCCCTCCTTTTCATTGAGAATCCCCGCAATCTCATGGATCGAGTAATCCTCATAGTAGAAAAGGTAGATCGGATTCCTGTAATGCACAGGCAGCTGCAGCACCGCTTCAAGCGTTTCGTCATCCCTGACCTGATAAGGCAGATAAATATTTTTTGTCGCATTCTCAAAGGACTCGTTCCATGGAACTGTCCTTTGATACCAGCCGCTTTTTAAAATGTCCAGACAAATATGAATGGTGGTCCGTATCAGCCAGGCTTTCTCATGTTCCTTATTCTGAATCGGCTTTTCATCCTTCATGTAGCGCAGAAAAGCTTCCTGCACCGCATCCTCGGCGTCCGCCCGGTTCTTCATGTTAGAGAAGGCAATCCGATACAGCATGGCCCGGTACTCTTCCACCAGATAGCTCCACTCCTGCTCCATCCCCTCATGCTTCCTTTTGTCAGTCTATAGATATCTATATCTTAGCATAACCATTCTAAATTTCGATGATCATCTTTATTATACTTTCTCTTTTCCCTCCTATCTACAATACGATTGAGAGAGGTAAAAGGTTTCATCCCCATGTAAAAAATCGTCGCTCGGCAGCGACGATTCAGAGAATGCTTCGCATTCTCCTTGAATGGTTTGCATTGTCGCAATTTTCTATTATGATTAAAAAAGGAACCCTTCTCAGGGTTCCTTGCGTATTTGAATATCAGGCTGTGACACTTACAAAAGCATTATCCCCAGCATAAAGAAATAGAAAAAGATCAAAGTCAGAATGCTTGCAAGAACAGAAAGAATCAGTCCCGCAATGGCAAGCCCTTTTCCTCCGAATCCCTTGACAAGGGAAACGATACCACAGATCAGACCTGCCAGACACAATCCAATGTCCACACCCGGAAACCAGAAAAGAATCAGACCGAGAATACCACACACCAGCGCTGCCACCGATGTCCCGTGGAATTTATCCGGCACGGCATCATACACGACCGCTTTCACCGGCTGTCCAAAATTCTGCTGATTATACTGCTGCTGCGCTCCGTAAGGCACCTGATTATATTGCGGCACCTGACCGAATGTACCCTGCCCGTTCTGCGTGTACTGCTGTCCGTTTGCGTACGGCTGCTCATTCTGCGGTGCGCTCATGAAGGGCTGCTCTTTCTGGCCGTACTGCTGTCTTGCGTCCGCCCCCTGGTTATTGTAACTTCCATCGTTATATCCGAAATTCTGATTCTCGTCCATCGCGTTCCTCTACCCCTTTCTGTCCCTATGCTATCGCAAAGATAAACGCCGTAAGCGCCAGAAGCACTACCAGCAGTACAATCTGAATGATCATCGCCGGCGTGGTTTTCTTGCTCAAGGTCAGTTTATAAGTCAGAAGCGCCAGAAGCACCGTGATGGCAAGACCGATCATGCCGTACATGAAAGTGCCGATAACTGCATTGATACCTACCAGCACATTGAGCCACACAGGAATGTTTCTGATCGGCTCATAAGGTGTGCCGTCCTCCAGGTAGGTGCCATTCACCGCAAGCCTGGTCTTGTTACCGATCACGACCAGATTACACTCTGCACCGGGAATGCTGATCTGATGATCCGCCATCCAGATCACCCAGTTTTTTGATTTCATCTTATATGTATCTCCGTCCACGATACACTTCGCGCCGCCGAACCCTCTCTTAAAAGTAATCTGATGGGGATTACCCATACTGTCTGTAACAGTCCAAATTCTTTCCATGATTCCTTCTCCTTCACACTTGAAACTTTAACTCCGACCGCATGACTGCCAGTCGATAATGTCACTATTTTACAGTATTCTACAGTGTTTTGCAAGCGTATGGAGAAAAATTCCGCTATTCCCCGTATTTTCCTTACCTTTCCCACCGCGTCATGCATTTGCTGCATGATGCCTGAGATCACGCGTAGTCCCGCTTCTCAATCACTCTGGCGCAGACTGCCGCTGCCACCGCCGTCAGAAGTAACGCCGCCAATATGGCAATCACACCCACCTGCATAAACTTTCCACTAAGCGCCTCCGGATCAATCCCCATGCCGCCGACCGTCGTACTTTGTATTTCCTCATTTTTTTCCACAAAATAGGTCATGCAGAAAAACATTGCCATACCCGGCGCAATTCGTACAATATTGCTCAACTGCTGCCAGTTTTCCTTTCCCTCTCCAAACAGATAGAAAAAAAGAAACTCTAGTGCCATAATCAGAATCCCGACTGCCAGCTCACACAGGCCAATCGCCACAGTCCAGAGCGGCAGCTCATATCCCATCATCGCGTACACACCCCACAGGATACCGCAGAAAACACCCAGCAAACCCACATAAGACAGCCCGTACAGGAAACGCCCTGCCACCCTCTCTTTCACCGTAGCAGGAAGCAGCAGCAGAAATCCTCTGTTCTTCCCGACACAATAGCCAAAAGGCGCCGTCGAAAATATGGAAGCCACAAAAGCTACATAGGAACATGTCACCAGCAAAGACATTGCGCCTTTGCTTACGCCCGTACCCACAACCCATGCCAGAACAAGAAGCGCTGGCATAAAATACATCTGTTTCCTTGTCAACATATAATCTATTTTCATAAAATGCAATGCTCTCATTTTACTGCTCCTCCCTGCTTTTAATGTAGTGAATGACGATCTGGTCTATCGTCGGCTTCTCGAAAAGAAACGCATTCCCCAGAAGTTCCGCCTTATCGCTTGGCAGAATCGCCTCGAATCCGTAGGTCTTCTCCTCCAGCCCAATCAGCTCTTTCTTAAGGGCAGGCGGAATCTTTGCACTCTCGCCTTTTACCAGAAGGAAATTTTCAATCAGCTCATCCTTCGCGTCGTAGAGAACGGTTCTGCCGCCATGAATAAAATAAATGTAATCTGCAATGTTCTCCAGATCGCTCAATATGTGTGTGGAAAAGATCACGCTCCGCTCCCCGTCCATCACATACTCCTGCAAAAGTTTCAGGATCTCTGTCCGCATCACCGGGTCAAGCCCGTTTGTGGCTTCGTCTAACACAAGCAGCTTCGTGTCTCTGGCGAGCACCGAGGCAAACATCAGCATCACCTTCATGCCTCTGGAAAAATCTTTGACCGATTTTTTCTCCGGCAGTTTCCATTTCCGGATAAAGCCGTTGAATCGATCCGTGGAAAAGGTCGGATAAAAGTCTTTGAGCGCGGTGCGTATATGTCTGATTTTAAAGTGCTCGGGAAAATAGGATTCATCCCCCACATAGCCGATCTTCTCCTTGTAGGCCCTCATGTCCTCTCCGCAGGACAAACCGTCAATATACACCTCGCCCTCCGTACACTTTACCATACCCGTAATCAGATTTAAGGTCGTCGTCTTCCCTGAGCCGTTCGCCCCCACATACCCCATAATATAGCCTTTCGGCAGGGTAAAACTGATATTCTTTAAATCAAAGCTTTTGTAATGCTTTGACAGATTTTTTACTTCCAGCAGTTCCATCTTTCCCATTCCTTTCCGAAACTTTATGTTTCCAACAAGTTATGAAAAATATCCGTCAGTTCGCCTTTGGACATTCCAATTGTTTTCGCTGTCTCTATGGCCGTGGAAAGCCCCTCCTCAATCCGCAAAAGGTACTGCTCCCGCAGCAGGTTATTGTCTCTTGGAAGCACCACGCTTCCCTTGCCCTGCATGGTGGCGACAAAGCCTTCCGCTTCCAGCTCACTGTACGCGCGGGTGGTGGTAATCACACTGACGCCAACCTCCTTCGCAAGCTGTCTGATGGAGGGGAGTGTCTCTCCCTCCGGGATCTGTCCATTTAGGATCTGTTCCTTGAGCTGCTCCCTGATCTGCGCGTAGATCGGCAGCTCGGATTGATTCGATATGATAATTTTCAATGCATGCCTCCCTCATCCTTTCCGCGCTCCCTGTCGTCACAGTTTGCGCTATCAGTATATACTGTATATATATCATTATATACAGTATGAACAGTTTGTCAACATCTGTTTCCTAAAAAAGGACAAAAAAAGAGCAGGATTATCATTCCCGCTCTAACCGTTTCTTTTTTAATCCGTTATGAATCCATACAAATAACAAAATGATAATGCTGATCCACTGTGATGTCGACAGCGCTCCCAAATGTCCTCTGACCAAATCGCCTCTGAGAAATTCCAGCAGGAATCTGACGCAGGCATACATCACCAGATACTTTTCAAAAACTCCGGCCTTCTCATAGTCGTCCGCCCTCTTTAGAAGAACATGTACAAGCGCTCCAAAAATCACCAGATCGGCAATCGCTTCCATCACCTGAACCGGAAACAGGCGGACACCGTTCGGCGCGTACAAGGAATCTGCATAGCTTATCCCTATACACAATCCGGTTTCCCTCCCGTAGCAGCAGCCGACGAGCGCGCATCCCACTCTCCCAAGCGCATGTGCCAGCGGCATAGCGGGCGTCATCAGGGACAGCGTTTTGACATAATCAAGTGAAAAGTACCGGGATGCCGTTTTTATGGCGCAAACCGCACCGAGCAGTCCGCCGTAAAAAACAAATCCGCCGCTTACCATGCTTCCGAGATACGGCCACAGAGCCACTTCCCCGCTTCCAGCGGTCCGCGCGATGTTCGGAATCCCGATCAGAATGTAGAGAACCTTTGCCCCCACGACCGCCCCAAGCGCAGCCCAGACATAGATATAAACAAAATCATCAAAATCCCCGGATTTCACTCTTGTAATAAAGAAAAGATATCCGATTCCCAGCAGAAAACCTGCCACTCCGCACAGACCGTAGGCGCTTATAGCGTTTAATCCGATAAGTATTTCTTTCAACTCAGGCGACCTTTCGCACAATCTTAACTCAATGCAGCCGCAGTTCCTAAAATACCCACACAGGCCACACAAGCCACAAAAACAAGCGTGCTGCCGATCACGCCGATCAGAGAGCACACAAAGCCTGCCGTCCTCATTCCGCCGACAAAACCTGCCTTCTTCGCATTGGACGCACAGATCAGACCGATCACGCCTGTAACAAGACCGATCAGCGCTCCCATGCTAAAAAACCACGTAACGATAGAGACAATACCCAACACCAGACTGGCAACTGCCGCGCCCTTTCCAGGTTCATTCCCGTTTGCATAATTGTTTTCGTTCATTTTTTCTCTCCCTCATGCTTTATCTTTTTGTTTACAACAACAGATTAATTATACTTGATTCCCAATAGAAACTCAAGTGCCGCCAGACAGATTTGCCGTAATGGGAAATGGTCAAAAAAAGCGAAAACGCCTCTTTTAGCATTTCCGCCTCTCAAAAAAGTCCCGTGCGCTAGAGGATTCGAAGCTAACCTCAAATGCCCAAAAACCCAGTAAAGAAAGCCTGCTAATAAAAAGTCAAGTGTTTTTTGAAGAAAATTCCAAAAATTCGATTTGATATTTTAGGGCATAACTTTTAAGCCACCAGAACTGCCGGCTTTGAAAGGAGTGATTTAGAAAATGATGGTTACTCTGCCTGTTCTAAATTCCGCAGGCACTCTTTGACCTTGCCATAGTAGATCCGCAGGAACTTATTCGCTCCAGCTGTCATGTAGACGTAGTAGGGCTTTCCCTGGGACCGTTTTTTGTCAAGAAAACGATACACCGGATCGTCTTGCGGGGCATTCTGGAGCAGGGTCGTCATGATCTGGAACAATGTCTTACGCAGCCTTGCGGAGCCGACTTTGGAAGCTCTGTTGCTTTTGGACTTATGCTGTCCAGATTCATCCACGCCAGGGTCAACACCTGCAAAGGCAGTCAGCGCTTCCCTGTGGGTGAATCTGGACACATCGCCAATCTCGGCTATAAGCTGCGGGCCATATGTTTTTCCGACACCATAGATGCCCATCACGGTACTGTACTCGGGAAGCGTAGAGGCCAGCTCATCCATCTCCTTGCGCAGCCGTTCCACATGCTCAGAAGCAGGGTTTAACTGCTGGATACTTTGCTGGATCAGCAGCTTGTAGGTCTTCTCCTTTGGAAAGACAGCAACCAGTTCCTTTGAGGCATTGAACAGCTTTTCGGGCTTGTCTGGCTGGAAGATATAGTGGTGCTTCTTACAGAAAGCTCTGTAACGTTCTGTAAAGGCTTTTAACCCGATCCTGCGGACACAGTCCACATGCCAGAACGAATAAGCGTAATCAACCCATTTTTCGCTCCCATCCTCGCGGACAGGGCTGTCAAAGAGTTTGTTTACACTGGGATATGTATTGTCCAACAGCGCAATCAGGTTTGCTTTTGCAGCGACCTTTTGCTTCATAAAGAAGCTGAATTGGGAGTTTAAAGTTTTTAATTGGGTACGTGTATTATCCATACCTGAATATTGGCGCAGTTCTGCCCAGTTGTCAAGCGTATAGCGGGCAATCTTTTTTGCATCTGCCGGATCTGATTTGACCTTGCGCAGGGAGTTGTTGCCGAAGTTTTTGATCAGATGTGGGTTGACAACGGAAACAAACAATCCGGCTTCTGAGAGAACCTTTACCACAGGTTCGTGGTATCTGCCTGTACATTCCATAACGATCTTGGTGTTGCCATCTAATGAACCCAGATAATCTGAGAGTTCATGGAGGCTTTGGGATGTGTGGGAAACATCAAAGGGTTTACGGAGCACAGTACCGCCAGGCTGCAGGACTGCTACGGTGCTCTTAGCCTTTGAAACATCAATGCCTACTGCATTGTACATTCTATGTACCTCCAAAAGTGTATTTGCATGGATTCCAGTCTTTCTCATTGCCGGTTCCATCTCCTGGGGTATCAAACGAACGTACTGTGGTAGTTCAACCTGCATAAATCGAACGGCTGCAATGACAGGCTGGCTGACTGGCTTTCTTACGGACGCTAATGGTCCTAGGAGGTGTCGTCAGACCGATGCCTAATCATTATACAGCTAAAACAATGAGAGGATTAAGTCCCAACTGGTTGTTGGGTACTGAAACCCTACACTTATATATTAGGAGGAGGTTGCGCCATCTTCCCTCGATGAGTGTAACAAAGGTGTAACTGATTGAAAGGCGGCACTTTCACATATTAAAGCCTTACTGCTTTACCAGCAAAAGGCTGTGCCGCCTCAAAATGAGATGCCTCCGCACTGATTTCTTCTGGTGTCTTAGCATCAAAATAATCCCTCTGCCATTTTGTATAATCAAATTTTTCCCGAATAATTGCAGAAATAAAATGCTCCGCTTCAACAATACCCATCTGTTCCGTTAAGCATCTCATTCCCCGGTTCAAAATCTCAGCAGTACTTATCGCCATTTATTCATCCCCTTCCATATCTGTAATAAACTCTATCGGTGTCACCATTTTTATCTCTTCTGTATGATACTTTAATAGTCGTACATCAGTAGTTATAAAATATTCACATCTCGCATAAATTGCCGAAGCAACATGACAGGCATCTTTAAATTTAACCCCTGTTTTCATAATCTCAGCGGCTTTTGCCTCCACTGCTTCTTTTCGTTCATCGCCTACATATCCAAAGGCATTCTCCCTCATAAAGTCAAAAATTGTATTACGCCGCATTTCAAACGGATTTTTACTGCACTCATACCTGAGCATATATGATACAATTAACTCCAATTTTTTATCTTTTATCAAAGATTGAATATACAATTTAGACTGGGTTTCCATAGCAACTTTTAGCTGCGACTGGTCATCGTATGGCCTGTTATAGCAACACATATCAAGATAAATCCTCAAATCATGACCTCCCACACTGCTTTCTTCTGCTCCCGCAAACTAAGGCCTTCATACTTTGCCAGCATACCATCGCCTACCTTACCGTTTCACAAATTATTATATTTATATTATACCCCAATAAAAACTTGTTAGCAAATAAAACTTCTCTGAACAAAACAACGTACTTGCGCGGGAACGCCAACTGGCACAGGCCGCTACCACCTCAATTTTCAGGAATACCCCCGCCATCAAAAATTATTAATCAACGGGCGGCTTTTCCTTTTCCCGTACCCCCGGGAAAAAATGGCGCAAATACGCGCTTCCCTATATTTGATTAAAAAATAAGATTATTTTTAGGGGCAAACGGTAATCAAATTTTTAATCAATTCTTTCTTGCCAAAAAAAACGGTAATCAACTCAGTGTGCTACCCCGGAAGACCTTACATTGCATAAGTGCCACTCAATACAAGGCAGGGAAAGTCGTGACAGGGGAGGCCACCTCCCATCATATACCATATGGCGCATGGACATCGGCTTCCATCTGGCGGATGAGCCCAAGAGACTGGATGGCCTTTGGAAGCACATGGAGGTTTTTTCACATGTGGAAGCATTCAGTAAAACTCAGTACCCCAGAGCAACCCATCATAACCGGCTGAGCCGGTGAACTGCCAAAGGCGCAATACATAACGCTGGCCGCATCGCCTCACACCCCATACTGGTCTGAACCCGCCCGCCACCCCTGAGAGATACCAGCCGTCTTTATTCAGCTATCCGGAGAATATCTGTAACCTTCTTTCTTTTCCCCAATGTTCCTTAAGCCCGGGG
>Ga0137308_101311_pt1 | contig 25564 bp, 21 predicted proteins | sample Inofrocosms_June_FD_97181 | JGI IMG/M metagenome (GOLD analysis project Ga0137308, IMG submission 97181) | Mouse cecal microbial communities from Vienna, Austria - N-Acetylneuraminic and N-Acetylglucosamine D2O microcosms_June | ecosystem: Host-associated > Mammals > Digestive system > Large... | reverse complement strand
ACTTTCCTGTTTCATACCCCGCGCCCCCTTTCCTTTATTTTATCACATCTTCTATCATTTCGGGGAATTAAATCAGCGTTTCCTTAACACCGTACATCAGGATGAACAAGCCATATTGGACAGGCTTTCCAAGTCCAGCGTCACAGAGCAAGCCGCCGCCAGCAAGCGGGCCGGACAGGAAAAGAGACGGGCAGAAAAACGGCTGAATGAGCTTGATAATCTGCATGCCAAGATTTACGAGGACAGGCTAAACGCGAAAATCAACGAGCGGAATTTCTCTATGCTGTCCCAGAAGTATCAGCAGGAGGACCGCCGCTATGTGACCAAGGCCGCTTACATGGTCCTGGGCATCACCATGGACGGCACAAAGGACATCCCGGGCTTGTGGAGCGGGGAGCATGAGGGCAGCGAATTTTGGCTGAATGTGCTGAATGACCGCAAATCCAGGGGAGCTCAGGACGTATATCTGTTTTGTACCGATGGCCTGTGCGGCATGATGCAGGCCATCCAGGCGGTGTATCCCCAAAGTCGTCTGCAGCGCTGTATTGTCCATCAGATCCGCGCCTCACCAGCTTTGCCAGCTGGAAGAATATCAAAAAAGTAGTGGCTGACCTGAAGAAAATCTATACCGCCGTGACCCTGGAGAAGGCGGAGGACGCCCTTCTGCAGTTCGGGGAAATGTGGCGGTAACAGTACCCCTGTTGCGTGAAAAGCTTTGAGTACATTCTATGAATATCCACCCGAGATTCGGAAAATCCTATACACGACCAACATAATCGAGGGCCTGAACCGCCAGTTTCGCCAGATCACGAAAAATAAGCCCAGTTTTACCAACGATGATTCCCTGCGCCGGATGCTCTATCTGGCCGCGCAGCACATCACGAAGCGCTGGCGGACCAGAACCAGCTCCGGCTCATGTTCGCGGACCGAGCCGCTGGCTGAGCCCTCTCTTTAGAATATCCCGGCGGTCCGGACGGCATTCACGCCTCCAGCGCGCATACCGCCCCGACCGCCGGGACAACGTGTTGGGAAGGGCTTCAGCCCACCCCGCTGCTTCGACTTTGTCGATTTTCGCTTACACAGAATTTTACGGAGCGCCCCGTGTCGCTCCTGCATCATGCGGTGGTCTCCCGCCGGGAAAACTTCTTAATCAGGGTTCCCTTTTGACAGCTTTTTTTGCGCCCGCGGGCGTTTATCCGATGTAAGGCAGGATCATCGAGGCCAGCAGGGCCACCACCAGCACCACCGCCAGGGTCAGCGCGATGACCCGCTTCAGCTTGCCGTTCATGTGGATTCCTCCTTTGTCAGTACTTTGCGGATGCTCTTTTCCGCCTTGCTCCGGGGGAGCATCAGCTCGTGGCCGCAGCCCCGGCAGCGGAGCTTAATGTCCATGCCCACCCGCAGGATCTCCCATTGGACGCTCCCGCAAGGGTGGGGCTTTTTCAATTCCACCAGATCATGAAGATGCAGGTCCATCTTGTCCTCCTGTCAACCATTTCGGTTTTCCGCATATATTGATTTATCAACGATAAGGATGCGATATCATGCCGGAAAATAAACTGTACCTGCCGGAGGGCCTCCGCCCTCCCGTCCCCCTCGCCCTCGACCATCTGCGGGAAGCTCTGGAAACCGGGGACATTCTGGAAGCTCCCGTCCAGCGCTGCGGCGTGGACCACACTCTGCTTTTGAACCTGGGCGGCGTCCAGGGCCGCATCCCCCGGGAGGAGGCCGTGGCCCCCTGGATCAGCGGCGCGGACCGGGACATCGCCGTCCTCTCCCGGGTGGGAAAGCCCACCTGCTTCACCGTCACGGCCCTGGAATCCGACGGAAAGGGGGCTCCCGTGGCGCTCCTCTCCCGCCGGGCGGCCCAGGAGAGGGCCATGGCCTATTTCCTGGAGCGGTTGGAACCCGGGGCCGTCCTCACGGGCCGGGTGACCCGGCTGGAGAGCTTCGGGGCCTTTGTGGACGTGGGCTGCGGCATTGTCGCCATGCTGCCCATCGAACATATTTCCGTCTCCCGCATCTCCCATCCCAGGGAGCGCTTTCAGGAGGGACAGAAAATCCTGACGGCGGTATGGTCCCTGGACCGGGAAGCCCGGCGCATCACCCTCACCCACCGGGAGCTGCTGGGCACCTGGATGGACAACGCCAGCCGCTTCCGCCCCGGAGAGACGGTGCGGGGCGTGGTGCGGACAGTGAAGGACTACGGCAGCTTCATCGAGCTGGCCCCCAACCTCTCCGGCCTGGCGGACGCCAAGGAGCGCCTTTCCCCCGGAGACGGGGTCAGCGTGTACATCAAGAGCATCCGGCCGGAGCGGATGAAAATCAAGCTCCAGGTCATTGAGAAGCTGCCCCCCGCCCCGCCGGAGCCCATGCAGTACCAGATCACAGACGGGAAGCTGGACCGCTGGGTTTACTCCCCGCCGAACTATGAAAAGCCGGTGGTGGAAACGGTGTTCACAGCTCCTTCCCCTTGAGCTTTTCCCAATAGGCCTTGGCCGCCTGTTCCGTCTTGTTCTCTCCCCATTCGTAGTACTTCACGCCCTTCAAAGCGTCGGGGAGATACTGCTGGTCCACCCAGTGGCCGGGGAAATTGTGGGGGTAGAGGTAGTGCTGCTGGTTATCAAAGCCGGTGGTGTCGGCGTGGACGTTCTGGAGCTGCCGGGGCACGTCCCCGGTGCGGCCCGCCCGGACGTCCGCCCGGGCCTTCCCGATGCCCTCCACCACGCTGTTGGATTTCGGGGCGGTGGCCAGCAGAACGGCGGCCTGGGCCAGGGGAAGCTGCGCCTCCGGAAGGCCCAGCTGCATCGCCGTGTCCACACAGGCCTTCACGATGGCCACGGCCTGGGGATAGGCCATGCCCACATCCTCGCTGGCGGAGCAGAGCAGGCGGCGGCAGGGCGTCACCAGATCCCCCGCCTCCAGGAAGCGGGCCAGGTAGTGGAGGGCCGCGTCCGGGTCGCTGCCGCGAAGCGATTTCATCAGCGCGGAGGCGATGTCATACATGGCGTCGCCTCCCTTGTCATAGCGCATGGCGCTGCGCTGGGCCACCTGGGCGGCGTCCGCTTTCGAGAGGAAGAGCGTTCCCTTTTTCGGCTGGGCCGCGTGGCTGAGAAGCTCCACGGCGTTGACGGCCTTCCGCACGTCCCCGCCGCAGGCGGTGGCGATTTGCAGGGGCAAACCCTCCTCCCACTCCAGGGGCAGGGGCGAGCGCTCCTTCTCAATCTCCAGCGCCCGGAGGACGGCAGGCTCCGCCTCCTCCGGCGGCACGGCCTTGAACTCGAAAACCGTGCTCCGGCTGAGAAGGGCCCCGTAGACATAAAAATAGGGGTTCTCCGTGGTGGAGGCAATCAGAGTCAGCTTGCCGTTCTCCATGAACTCCAGCAGGCTCTGCTGCTGCTTCTTATTAAAATATTGAATCTCGTCCAGGTAGAGAAGCACCCCGCCGGGGGCCAGCAGGGTCCCCACGTCGGCGATGATGTCCTTCACGTCCTGGAGGGAGGCGGTGGTGGCGTTGAGGCGGTAGAGGGCCTTGTGGGTCCGCTCCGCCACGATGTTGGCGATGGTGGTTTTCCCGGTGCCGGAGGGGCCGTAAAAGACCATGTTGGCCTCGGTCCCGCTCTCGATCAGGCGGCGGAGCACCGCGCCGGGGGCCAGGAGGTGCCGCTGGCCCACCACTTCGTCCAAGGTTTTGGGGCGGATCTCATCCGCCAGGGGGCGCTGCATGGCGGTCCCTCCTTTTCTCGTCTTATGGGAAGGGATTATACCACACCCAAGCCAAAGTTTCCAGACGTAGCGGAAAAAATTGTTTTCCCCTGGACAAGCCCCCATATCTTTAGTATAATAAACGCATAAATCGGACGATATTTCTAATAATTGGGACTATCGTCTCTTCCCATTTCCATCCAATGGGCCTACAATAAGCGTAATGATTCTCGAAAATATTTCACCAATGCGGTCAATTTTCATAACTTGAAAGGAGCGGTTTCTATGTCTATTCTTGTTTGCGGCGGCGCGGGCTACATCGGCAGCCACACCTGCGTGGAGCTCGTCCAGGCGGGCTATGACATCATCGTGGCGGACAACCTCTACAACTCCAGCGAGGAGGCCCTCCGCCGGGTGGAGAAAATCGTGGGAAAGAAAATCCCCTTCATCAAGGCGGAGCTGTGCGACATGGAGCAGGTGGAGGCCCTCTTCGCCCAGCACCCGGACATTGACTCCGTGATTCACTTCGCCGGGCTCAAGGCCGTGGGCGAGAGCGTGGCCAAGCCCCTGGAGTACTATTCCAATAATCTTATCAGCACGCTCTACCTCCTCCAGGCCATGCGGAAGCACGGGGTGAAGAACTTCGTCTTCTCCTCCTCCGCCACGGTCTACGGCGACCCCGCCTCCGTACCCATCCGGGAGGACTTCCCCACCGGCGGCACCACCAACCCCTACGGCACCAGCAAGCTCTTCCAGGAGAAGATGCTCATGGACATCTGCGCCGCGGACCCCACCCTGAATGTGGCCCTGCTCCGCTATTTCAACCCCATTGGAGCCCATGAGAGCGGCCTCATCGGCGAGGACCCCAACGGCATTCCCAACAACCTGGTGCCCTATATCGCGAAGGTCGCTGTGGGCCAGCTGGAAAAGGTCCACGTCTACGGAAACGACTACGACACCCCCGACGGCACCGGCGTGCGGGATTATATCCACGTCGTCGACCTGGCCAAGGGCCATGTGGCGGCGCTGAAAAAGCTGGAGCAGAACTGCGGCCTCTTCGTCTGCAACCTGGGCACCGGCAACGGCTACAGCGTGCTGGACGTGCTCCACGCCTATGAAAAGGCCTGCGGCCATGAGCTGCCCCACGTCATGGACCCCCGCCGCCCCGGGGACATCGCCCAGTGCTACGCCGACCCCCAAAAGGCCCGGGAAGAGCTGGGCTGGGAAGCGGAGCTGGGCATTGAGGAGATGTGCGCCTCCTCCTGGAAGTGGCAGTCCATGAATCCCAACGGTTACAAGGGATAAGGGAGAGAAAGGGAGAGAGGAAATGAACAAGCCTGTCCTGGTCATCATGGCCGCCGGCATGGGCAGCCGGTACGGCGGCCTCAAGCAGCTGGACCCCGTGGGGAACCACGGCCAGCTTATCATCGACTACTCCATCTACGACGCCCGCCGGGCGGGCTTTGAGACGGTGGTCTTCGTCATCAAGCCCGAGATCGAAGAGGACTTCAAGCGCTGCATCGGCGACCGGGTATCCAAGTCCATGGACGTCCGCTACGCCTACCAGCTCAAGGAGGACCTGCCGGAGGGCTACTGCGTTCCGGAGGAGCGCCGGAAACCCTGGGGCACCGCCCACGCCGCCCTGGCCGCCCGGAACGTGGTGGACGGCCCCTTCGCCGTCATCAACGCCGACGACTACTATGGACCCGAGGCCTTCCGGGAGATTTACGGCTACCTCTCCGCCCATGCCGACGGAGACGTCTATGAGTACGTGATGGTGGGATACCTTTTGAAAAATACCGTCACGGAAAACGGCACCGTGGCCCGGGGCGTGTGCGAGGAGACGGCGGACAACTTCCTCACCCGTGTCACCGAGCGGACCAAGATTGAAAAAGGCGAGCCCCCCCGCTATACCGAGGACGACGGGCAGACCTGGACGGAGCTGCCCGGAGACACCATCGTCTCCATGAACATGTGGGGCTTCACCCGCAGCTTTCTGGACGAGGCCTGGGCGCGCTTCCCAGCCTTCTTAGACAAGGCCCTGGCGGAGAACCCCGCCAAGGCGGAGTACTTCCTGCCCACCGTGGTCAGCCAGCTCATCGACGAGGGCAAGGCCCGGGTCAAGGTCCTGCGCAGCGAGGACAAGTGGTACGGCGTCACCTACCGGGAGGATAAGCCCACCGTGGTGAGCGCCATCGCCGAAAAGACAGCATCCGGTCTTTACCCCGACCGGCTTTGGGAGGGTTAAGATGAACGCCGCGGAAGAGAGATTGCAGGAAGTCCTGGCCGCCTTTGACTTCGGGGCCCCCGTGGTGGGCGCCCTGCGGTACGGCCAGGGGCATATCAACGACACCTTCGTGGTCCACACCCAGCCGGAGGACCGCTGCTGCCGCCGCTTCATCCTCCAGCGGATGAGCGCCGCCGCCTTCAAGCACCCCGACGAGCTGATGGAGAACATCATCGGCGTCACCGAGTATCTGGGCCGCGAAATCGCGAAGCACGGCGGCGACCGGAGCCGGGAGGCCATGGAGGTCCTCCGCCCCCGGAATGGCGAGTCCTTCTTCACCGACAGCGCCGGAGGGGCCTGGAGGGTCTATCCCTTCGTGGAGCACACCATCTGCTACCAGTCGGCGGAATCGGAGGAGCTGTTCGCCGCCTCCGGCCGGGCCTTCGGCCGCTTCCAGCGGCTGCTGGGGGATTATCCGGCGCAGACCCTCCATGAGACCATCCCCAACTTCCACAACACCGAGGACCGGCTTCAAAAATTCAAGGCCGCCCTGGCGGCGGACCCCCTGGGCCGGGCCAAGGACTGCGGGCCGGAGATTCAATTTGTGCTGGACCGGGAGGCGGACTGCTCCGTGGCCCTGAACGCCATGCGGGAGGGAACGCTGCCCCTCCGGGTCACCCACAACGACACGAAGCTGAACAATGTCCTCATGGATGAAGAAACCCACGAGGGCCTGTGCATCATCGACCTGGACACCGTTATGCCGGGCCTGGTGATCTACGACTTCGGCGACTCCATCCGCTTCGGGGCCAACCACAGCGCCGAGGACGAGCGGGACCTCTCCAAGGTCAATCTGGACGTGGAGCTCTTCTCCGCCTACACCGCCGCCTTTCTGGAGGGCGCCGGGGGCTCCCTCACCAACGAGGAAATCGACTACCTCCCCTGGGGCGCCAAGCTCATGACCCTGGAGTGCGGCATCCGCTTCCTCACGGACTACATCGACGGCGACCATTACTTCCACATCAGCCGGGAGGCCCAGAATCTGGATCGCTGCCGCACCCAGTTCAAGCTGGTGGCGGACATGGAGTCCCGCTGGGCCGAGCTGGAGGCTATCGTAAGGCAATATCAGAAATGAACATACTCTTTGACGAGGAGCGTCTGCGGAAGCTGATCGCCAACCTCAACATTCTCACCGGCGTGCCCGCCAACATTCTGGACCTGTCGGGCCGGGACATCAACCTCTTCCGGGGCCATCCCCCCTTCTGCCGGGCCATCAACGACCTGCCCGAGGGCCATGAGCGCTGCGTCGCCTGCGACCGCTGCAAAATTCAGCATTATCAGGCGGAGAGCGGCTTTCAGCACTACCGCTGCCACGCGGGCATCTGCGAGGCCGTCATGCCCCTTTACAGCAAGCAGAACCCCGTGGCCTACCTTGCCGTGGGCTGCTATCTGGATGATTCTCCCATGGAGGAGCAGTGGGAATACACCCGCTCCCTGCTGGACTGGTGGCCCGACGGCCCCGACGCTTTGAAGGACGCCTTCTTCCAGTTCCGCCGGTACTCTAAGGCGGAAATCCAGGCCTACACCGAAACCCTGGAGGCCCTGTCCGCCTACATCCAGCTCAAGGGCATGATTTTAACGGCGGAGCAGACGGACCTCCAAAAGCTGGAGCTGTATCTGGAGCAGCACTATATGGACAAGCTCTCCCTGGAATCCATCTCCCAGCAGCTCCACATCGGCCGGACCAAGCTCTGCTCCCTGGCCAAGGAGCTCTCCGGGGGGCGGACCCTCTCCTACCTGATTACCCGGCGGCGGATCGAGGCTGCCAAGCGTCTGCTGCTCCAGAGCAGCATGCCCATTTCCGCCGTGGGGGAAATGGTGGGAATCAGCGACTACAACTACTTTTCCAAGGTTTTCCGCTCCGCCACCGGCATGACTCCCAGCGCTTTCCGCAAGAGCTGCCGGGACGCGGCGGCCGCTTCCAATTTTAGTTAATCGTTTACGGAAATCGTACGAACTTTCGTGGTTCGTACGATTTTTCTACAAACTGTACGGAGCCCCCTATTATTTACAAATTCTACAAGTATAATAAGAGTATGAGGGCGGCGTTTGTGAATTTTTCATATCGCATCCCTCACATGTGTATTCCGCACATAAAAATTGTAAAGAGGAGAATGACGATGAAAAAGTTTCTTGCCACTTTGCTTGCTCTTGTGATGGTCCTGTCCCTGGCCGCCTGCGGCGGCGACAAGGGCGGCGAGACCACGCCCCCGCCCGCCGACACCGGCAGCACCGACGTCCAGACTCCGCCCGCCGGCTCCGGAGACAAAATTGACATCAGCGTCATCGCCGCCGAATACGGCCAGAACACCAAGGAATGGTGGGCCGGCTTCCAGAACGACTTCAACGGAAGCCACGACGGGATCAACCTGAATGTGGAGGTCGTCTCCTGGAACGACATCTACACCGTGGTCAACACCCGGATCTCCAACAATGACGCCCCGGACATCCTGAACATCGACGTCTTCGCCGACTACGTGGCCGACGACCTGCTCCTCCCCGCGCAGGACTATGTCTCCGACGAGACCTACGCCAAGTTCTATGACGCCTTCCTGGAGCAGTCCAACATCGACGGCACCATCTGGGCCATCCCCGACCTGGCCTCCGCCCGCGCCATGTACTACAACAAGGGCATCCTGGAAGCTGCCGGCGCGGAAGTTCCCACCACCTGGGACGAGCTGAAGGACGTCTGCGCCAAGATCAAGGCCTATGACTCCAGCATCTATCCCTGGGGCATCGACATGACCACCGACGAAGGCCAGGCCGCTTTCGCCTACTACATCTGGAACAACGGAAGCGACTTCACCGACGCCTCCGGAAACTGGACCCTGAACGCCGACGCCAATGTGGAAGCGATTGAATACGCCATCAGCCTGGTCAAGGACGGCTACACCAACTCCGACCCCGCCACCGAGACCCGCTATGCCCTGCAGGATCTGTTCGGCGCGGGCAAGCTGGCCATGGTCATCGGCCCCAATTCCATCCCCACCTACATCGCCGACAACTATGCCAAGGCCAATACCCCCGAGGAAGAGCAGATTGACTTTGCCTTTGCGGCCATCCCCACCAACGGCGGCAACGCCTCCGTCTCCGCCGGCGTCATGGACCGGTTCATGTGCTTCGACAACGGCCATTCCGACGAAAAGCTCGAGGCCATCAAGGAGTTCTTCGACTTCTTCTATGAGGACACCCGCTATTCCGACTGGGTGCTGATGGAAGGCTTCCTGCCCGCCACCTCCGCCGGCGGCGAGATCGTGGCCGCTTCCGACCCCGATATGGCCCCCTGGGTGGACATCGTGGGCTCCTGCAAGTTCTATCCCACCGCCAAGGCCGAGTGGGCCAACGTGAAGCAGGGCGTCATCAATGTGGAGCAGCAGGCTCTGATGGGCGGCAATGTTCAGGAGCTGCTGGATGAGCTCCAGGCCGAGATTGAGGCCGAGGCTGCCGGCTGACGCCTCCAATCGCTTCACCGTTCACCGACATGCCACCGCGGGGCCGGGCCTGAACGGCCCGGCCCCCGTTTTCTTCCAGCCGTTCTCAAAGCGCGGCGGTCCCGCCGGGTTTTGACAGCGGCCGGAAGACGCTTTGATTCTGACTATAGGGAGGTGTCCCCGTGAGTACAAAGACCCCTGCTGCCCCTGCGGCATCCCAGGAGCTGGCCAGGAAGGCCCCACGTTCCTCCAAAAGCAAAAAATTCTTCCGCAAGGTCGAGCCCTACATCTGGATTGCCCCCAGCATCATCCTGATGGCCATTTTCATCGTAACCCCCATTGTCAAGGTCTTCCAGCTCTCCATGAGCAAGGTGACCCGGGCGGGTCTGGTCAAGGGCTACAACAACTTTGAGAACTTCTCCAAGGTCCTTAAAAGCCCCGCCTTCGCCCTGGTTCTGAAAAACACCATCGTCTGGACCATCGCTGTGGTGGTGATTTCCACCGTGCTGGGCTTCATGCTGGCCCTGGTGCTGAACAATAAATTCCGGGGCCGGAAGGTGGCCCGGGCCATCGTGGTCTTCCCCTGGGCCACCACGCTGGTCATTCAGGCCAGCGCCTGGAACTTCATCATCAACAAGGACTACGGCACCTTAAACACCCTGCTGATGAAAATCGGCCTCATCAGCGCCCCGGTAAACTGGACGCCCACCCCGGGGGCCTACTTCGCCTGGGAGATCGCCTGCGGCATCTTCGTCACCATTCCCTTTGTCACCTTCTGCGTGCTCTCCGGCCTCCAGAGCATCGACGCGTCCTATTACGAGGCCGCCACTGTGGACGGGGCCGGGTACTTCCAGAAGCTCTTCAGCATCACCCTGCCCCTGGTGAAGTCCTCTTTGACGGTGGCCACGGTGCTGAACATCATCTACGTCTTCAACTCCTTCCCCATCATCTGGACCATGACCAAGGGCGACCCGGCCAACCACACGGACACCCTGGTCACCTACCTCTACAAGCTGGCCTTCTACAACGGCAAGCAGGGCGAGGCCTCCGCCGTCTCGGTTATTGGCTTTCTCATCCTGCTGGTCTGCGCCAGCGTCTACATGATCTACACCCTGCGGAAAGGAGATGACGATTTATGAGCCAGCCCGTGAATACCGTGAAAAAGCCGGTTTCCATAAAGAAAACCATTCTGCGCGTCCTGCTCTACTTCGTCGTCCTGGACGTGTGCGTCATCACCCTGTACCCCTACTTCGCCATGCTGTGCACCGCCCTGAAAAACCGGGTGGAGATCTTCTCCGGCGGCACCGTCCTGCCCGTCGTGCCCCTGTGGTCCAACTTCATCGACATCTGGAGCCGGGCTCCCATGGCCAAGTACATGCTGAACTCCGTCCTCATCGCCGGCGGGTCCACCATCATTGCCATGCTCTGCGGCATCCCGGCGGCCTATGCCCTGGCCCGGATGAAGTTCAAGGGACAGACCGCTTTCCTGGGCTTCGTCATTGTTTCCCAGATGTTCGCCCCGGTGGTGCTGCTCATCGGCATCTATCAGGTCATGCAGCGCCTGGGCCTGACGGACAACATTTTGGGGCTCATCTTTATCAACGCCGCTTTCAACCAGGCGTTCACCATCTGGCTGCTCCGGGGCACCTTCATGGGCATCTCCGCGGAAATGGAACAGGCCGCCACCATCGACGGCTGCACCCGTGTCCAGTCCATGATGAAGGTGCTGCTCCCCGTGGCGGCCCCCGGCATCGTCACCACGCTGATCTTCATCTTCATCAACGCCTGGAACGAGTACACGGTAGCCCTGTGCCTCATCTCCACCGACGACTATAAGCCCCTGACGGTGGGTATCAATACCTTTAACGGGTATAATATGATCGAGTGGCAGTACCTGTTCGCCGCTTCCATCTTCGCCATCATCCCCGTGGTCATCCTGTTTATGTGCATTGAGAAGAACCTGGTCAGCGGCCTCGCCTCCGGCGGAGTAAAAGGCTGATACTTTCTTGAAAGAAAGTATCAAAAAACTTTAATACGCTCTGACAGTCTGGCAATCCACCTGGCCGGAGCGACGGCAGCGAAAATATCCTTATGCGGAAACTGGAAAGGAGAAATGCCATTATGAGAATCTTTATCGAGAAGGACTACGACGCCATGAGCCGCCGGATGGCCCAGATCATCGCGGCGGAAATCACCCACAACCCCGCCTGTGTGCTGGGCCTGGCCACCGGCTCCACCCCCGAGGGGGCCTACAAATATCTGGTGGACTGGCACAAGCAGGGCTGCCTGAGCTTCCAGGACGTGCTCTCCGTCAACCTGGACGAGTACGTGGGCCTGGCCCCCACCCATGACCAGAGCTACCGCTACTTCATGCAGAGCAACCTCTTCGACCATGTGGACATCGTCCCCGAGAACACCCGGGTGCCCGACGGGTTGACCAAGGACCCCGCGGCCTTCTGCGCGGAGTACGACGCCTATATCCGCTCCCTGGGCTATGTGGACCTCCAGCTCCTGGGCATCGGCCGGAACGGCCACATCGGCTTCAACGAGCCCGGCGACTGCTTCGTCAAGGAGACCCATGTGGTGGACCTGGCGGAAAGCACCATCGACGCCAACGCCCGCTTCTTCGCCACCCGGGACGACGTGCCCAAACAGGCCATCAGCATGGGCATCGGGGCCATCATGGGCACCAAGAAGGTTCTCCTGGCCGCCAGCGGCGCGGAGAAGGCCGACGCCATCCTGGGCTCCATCTGCGGGGCTATCACGCCCCACTGCCCCGGCTCCATCCTCCAGCTCCATCCCAACGTGGCGGTGGTCGTGGACGAGGCTGCCGGGAGCAAGCTGAGAGCCGCCGGGGTAAGCGTATGCGGATAACCGGCGGACAGGTCTTTGACCTGGAACAGGGCTTCACCGCCCGGGATCTCTGCACCGACGGGGCCCTGATCTCCCATGTCAGCGGTGATGGGGACGTTTTGGACGCCTCCGGGTGCTACGTCATCCCCGGCCTGGTGGACGTGCATTTCCACGGCGCGGTGGGCGAGGATTTCAGCGACGCTACCCCGGAGGGGCTGCAAAAAATCGCGGACTACGAGCTTAGCCAGGGCGTGACCTATATCTGTCCGGCGGGCATGACCCTGCCGGAGGACCAGCTGACCGCCATCTGCAAAACCACCGCCGCCCACCGCAGGCAAAATTCCGGCGGCGCGGAGGTGGTGGGGGCACACCTGGAGGGTCCCTTCCTCTGCATGGCCAAGAAGGGCGCGCAGAACGGCGCGTTCCTCCACGACCCCGATGTCCCCATGCTGGGGCGCCTCCAGGAGGCGGCGGAGGGCTGCGTGAAGCTGGTCACCGTGGCTCCCGAGCAGCCCGGCTCCGTTGAATTTATCAAGGCGGCAAAGGACCTGGGGGTCCATGTCTCCGTGGGGCACACCGTGGCGGACTACGAGACGGCCAAAACCGCCTTTGAGGCGGGGGCGGACCACGCCACCCACCTCTATAACGCCATGCCGCCCCTGGCTCACCGGGACCCCGGCGTCATCGGCGCGGCCTATGAGGTCCCCTCCGTCATGCCGGAGTTGATCTGCGACGGCATCCACATTCACCCGGCGGTGGTGCGCCTCACCTTTGGCCTGTTTGGAAAAGAGCGGATGATCATCATCTCCGATTCCCTTCGGGCCACGGGCATGCCCGATGGCGAGTATCCCTTCGGCGGGCAGATGATCGAGGTTCACGGCAACCGGGCCACCATCCTGCACCACCCGGAGACTCTGGCGGGCTCCGTCACCAGCCTCATGGGCTGCCTGCGCCAGGCCATCGCCTTCGGCATTCCGGCGGCGGACGCGGTGCGGGCCTGCACCTACAACCCCGCCCGCTCCATCGGCATCGAGGACCGGACGGGCACCCTGGACGCGGGCAAGGAGGCCAGCATCGTCCTGCTGGACCAAAAGGACCTGTCCATCCGCAAGATTCTCTTCAAGGGCCAGGCCGTCACGGCTTGAGTTCCGGGCTCAACGTTGGACTTGGCGGGATACCCGCCTTTCCATAAAATCAACGGGCCGGGCGGCGACTCCATTTCCATCGTCCCCGGCACCAACAAAAAAGGAGGAATCCCCCGCTTTCACTTGCGGTGCGGCAGTGTGGAGACCTGCCGTAATGCCCGCGGGAACGCGCTTCCCGGGGCGAGGCGGAGACGGCGGAGGCCGTTTCGTCAAAGTGAGTACGCTATGGCAACTCTGAACCTCAAGAGCATCAAGAAAATCTACCCCCACAGCGGCGACCAGAAAAAAACCAAGAAAAAGGCGGCGGACCCTGAAAAGAAGGTCAACCTCCAGGTGACGGACAAGGGCGTCGTGGCGGTGCAGGAGTTCAACCTGGACATCGCGGACAAGGAATTCATCGTCCTGGTTGGCCCCTCCGGCTGCGGAAAGTCCACCACGCTGCGGATGGTTGCCGGCCTGGAGGAGATTTCCGAGGGCGAGCTGTACATCGACGGCCAGCTCATGAACGACGTGGAGCCCAAGAACCGGGACATCGCCATGGTCTTCCAGAGCTACGCCCTCTATCCCCATATGACGGTGTATGAGAACATGGCCTTCCCCCTGAAGCTCCGCAAGGTGCCCAAGGATGAGATCGACAAGCGGGTCAAGGAAGCCGCCGAGATCCTGGACATCACCCAGTACCTGGACCGCAAGCCCAAGGCCCTCTCCGGCGGCCAGCGCCAGCGCGTCGCCATCGGCCGCGCCATCGTCCGGGAGCCCAAGGTGCTGCTGATGGACGAACCCCTGTCCAACCTGGACGCCAAGCTCCGCAACCAGATGCGCGCCGAGATTATCAAGCTCCGGCAGAAAATCAACACCACCTTTATGTATGTCACCCATGACCAGACCGAGGCCATGACCCTGGGCGACCGGATTGTCATCATGAAGGACGGCTGGATTCAGCAGATCGGCACGCCCCAGGAGGTCTTCGACCATCCCGCGAACCTCTTCGTGGCCGGATTCATCGGCACGCCGCAGATGAACTTCTTCGACGCCAAGCTCTTGAAGGAAGACGGCAAATACAGCGTCTCCGTGGGCGGCATCAAGGTGGATCTCTCCGACACGAAGCAGAAGGCCCTGGCGGCCAAGAACGTAGGCTCCCAGGCCATCACCCTGGGCGTGCGGCCCAGCCACATCACCCTGGGCGACGGGGCCAACACCCTGACGGCCACGGTGGACGTGTCCGAGATGATGGGCAGCGAAGTCCACCTCCACGCCAACGCCGAGGGACGGGACGTAGTGGTCATCGTGCCCACCCTGGACCTCTCCAGCGTCAGCTTCGCTCCCGGCACCGCCATCCACCTCAGCTTCGACGGCAGCGTCTGCCATCTCTTCGACAGCGAGGGCAAGAACCTGGAATTCTAAGCGCCTTTGTTTTTAGAAAGCCGGTACGGATTTTCCGTACCGGCTTTTTGCAAAAAGATTGATTTTTTCCCCGGCTTCCTGTAAACTAATGCTTGTCCCAAAATCTTACCAACAGGAGGCGCTCTATGAAAGAGCTTTTTCTTCTGGCCGCCGTCATCTGTTTCGGCATGGCCATTCTGAAATTCTTCTCCGCCCGGATGGACCGCTCCGCTCCCGCTTCCCAGGACGCCGGAACATCCCGGAACGTCATCAGCGGCGAAGAGGCCAAGGAGCGGCTGGAAGCCAATCCGGACGCCATTTTGCTGGACGTGCGGACCCAGGAGGAGTACGACGGGGGCCACATTCCCGGCGCGGCGTGCTTTCCCAATGAGGACATCCTGCCGGAATTCCCGCTTCCCTTTGAGAAGGACGCGGAAATCCTGGTCTACTGCCGCTCCGGCCGCCGCAGCGCCGAGGCGGCGGAGAAGCTGAAGCACATGGGCTATACCAACGTGGCCGACCTTGGCGGCATTGTGAACTGGCCCTATGAAACCACCACCGATTGACCAAGAAGAGCCGCGCCCTCCGGCGCGGCTCTTCTTTCGGGTTCAGTCCTCCGGTACGGCGCAGATGCCGTAAACAAAGAGATCGTCCGGCCCCGCCAGCTCCGGCAGGACGGTCATATCCCCGTCCCCGGTCCACTCCACCTTCAGCTCTCCGGTGTGGAGCCGGTAAGTCTGCGTTTTTTCCGTTCCATCGCCGGAAGTTACCGTCACCGTCAGCAGCCCGCCGTCGAAGAAGTCCGCGTCCATCTGGGCCTCGATGCTGATGCCCAGGCCGGTAGGAGCCATCTCCTCCGGAGACACCCAGAAGCCATATCGGGCATCGGGGTCGTAATCCTCCTCCACGCCGGTTCCCAACGCGGTCATTTCCGGCATATACCAGACCCCGTCGTCCCGCTGGCTGATGGCGGCGGGGGCAATCCGTCCCTCCGCCATGGCTTGCCGGTACTCCGCCAGCTGCTCGTCTGTCAGGTTCTCCCGGATTTGGTAGCGGTACAATCCACCCCGGTCAATAGAAAGGGATACCTTGGCAATATTCTCCCCGGTAACCTGGAAGAGACAGCCGGTAAAGTCGCCGAATTCCGGTGTGGTGCAGCCCTCGCCCACCGAGAACGCGATGCTGCCGTCCGGCGCAGGACCGTAGGTCGTATCGGTTCCCGCGGCATAGGCCGTCAGGCCGAAGGTGGGCACCAGGATTTGGGCCGGCGGCGTCTCCTCCAGCCCGGTGTTTCCGGGGGTCCCGGGCGCCGCTGTAGGCGCGGGCCGGAGGGAGAAGCCTCCCAGCACCAGAGCCAGGGCGCAGACGGCGCAGACCGCCGTCCGCAGGAGGACCCGCGTCCAATTCCTCGGCGCCGCAGCGGCTGTAAACGCCGTTTTTGTCCGAGGGCGTCCCCAGCCTTGCCGTTCCCGGCAGGGAGCCGCTTCCGCCGTCCGGCGGCGGGCCTCGAAAAGCACCTGGTCATTCAGCCCGGCGGGCGTATGGATACGTTCCGTCAACTTCCGATAGCGATTTTCCATCATCAAAACCTCCCAATAAGTCCTTCAGCTCCGCCCTGGCCCGGCGGAGGCGGCTGCGCACCGTGGCCGCCGGGACGCCCAGCAGGGCCCCAATCTCACCGCTCTCATAGCCCTCGCCGTAGAAGAGGTGGACCGCCGTCCGCAGCTTCTCCGGCAGACGCCCTACCGCGTCCCACAGCTCCGCCGCCTCCTGGTCCACAGGCCGGGCCATGTCCGGCACCTCGTCCAGGGATATCACTCCTCCCCTTCTCCGGCGGGCCCGCCCCAGGTCGGCACAGCGGTTCAGCGCCGCCCGAATCAGCCAGGCTTTTGTCCGTTCGCCGTCCCAGCCGCCGGCCCGCTGTTCCAGCAGGCGGAGGAACACGTCCTGATAAACGTCCTCCGCGTCGGCGGCGTTTTGCAGCCGGCACAGGGCCAGGCGGTACACCGTGTCGCCATAGGTTTTCATGGCATTGCTCAATTCCTGCTCCGTCAAGGCAATGCCTCCTTTCCTTGGTCTGAAAAGCGCCTTTCACTCATAACACGTTTGGGGAAGCCCTTCTGTTCACTCCGATGAAAAAATTTTTCCCATTAAAACGGGCGGACGCTTTGCGTCCGCCCGTTGTCTCTCTTTCCGTATTTCCGCCTTATACGTTGAACCGGAAGTAAATCATATCGCCGTCCTGAACCACGTACTCCTTGCCCTCGCTGCGGAGCAGGCCCTTTTCCCTGGCGGCGGCCACGCTGCCGCAGGCCTCCATGTCGCTGTAGGCGATAACCTCCGCCCGGATGAAGCCCCGCTCGATGTCGGAGTGGATCTTCCCCGCGGCCTGAGGGGCCTTGGTGCCCTTTTTGATGGTCCAGGCCCGGCACTCGTCCTTCCCGTAGGTCAGGAAGGAGATGAGGCCCAGCAGCGTATAGGAGCATTTGATCAGCCGATCCAGGCCGGACTCCTCCACGCCGATCTCCGCCAGGAACATCTGCCTCTCCTCGCCCTCCAGCTCCGCCACGTCCTGCTCCAGCTTGGCGCAGATGGGCAGGACCTGGCTGCCCTCGGCGGCGGCAATCTCACAAACCTGCTGATAATACTGGTTCTGCTCCAGGCGGGAAAAGCCGTCCTCATCGGTGTTGGCGGCGTAGATCACGGGCTTGAGGGTCAGCAGCTCGCTGGTCCGCAGCAGCGCGGCGGCGTCCGCGTCACAGTCGAAGGTCCGGGCAAGCTTCCCCTCGTCCAGGTGCTTCTGGAGGGCGGTGAACAGCTCCACCTCATGGGCAAATTTCTTGTCCCCCTTCAGGGCCTTTGTTGCCTTCTCCACCCGGCGCTGAACCATCTCCAGGTCCGCCATCACCAGCTCCAGGTTGATGATGTCGATGTCCCGCCTGGGGTCCGTGGAGCCCTCTACGTGAATGACGTTTTCGTCATCAAAACAGCGGACCACATGGACCACCGCGTCGGTCTCCCGGATATTGGCCAGAAACTTGTTCCCCAGGCCCTCGCCCTTGCTGGCGCCCTTCACCAATCCCGCGATGTCCACGAATTCAATGACCGCCGGGGTCTTCTTGTCCGGTTCGTACATCTCCGCCAGCTTGTCCAGCCGCTCGTCGGGGACGGCCACCATGCCCACGTTGGGGTCGATGGTACAGAAGGGATAATTGGCGCTTTCCGCGCCGGCGTTGGTGATGGCGTTGAACAGAGTGGACTTTCCAACGTTGGGAAGCCCCACGATGCCTAATTTCATATATCCTCACAACTCCTTTATTTTCAAGGGTTCCGGGGGATTGTCCCCCGCCCTGTCCGTATTTTTCGCCGCCGTTTTACGGCCTCTTGCGGCTTATTATAGCACAGGAATCCCCGTTTCTCAATACCAATTCGGAGGCTTCCCTCACGAGACGTCAAGCCGGAGGAGGTAATCCTCCCAAACAGCCGCGTCAATCTCTCCCCGCTGGACCAGGGCGCCGTAAAAAAGATGGCTGCATTGAATCTGGTCCAGCCACACGTCCCGGTTTCCCGGCATCCGGGCGCCGCAGTCCTCCAGCCAGGCGGAGACTGTTCCGGCGGCGGCCTGGGAATCCCCCTCGTACAAGCGGACCAGCGTCAGCGGCGTGACCTGATAGAGCTCCAGCGCCGGGCGGCTGGAACAAAACTCCGCCAAAGCGCGCGCCGCCTCATAGCCATTCCCGGTAAGCGCATCCGCCAGCAGCTCAAAATACCCCGCACTGTAGGCCATCATATCCGCATAGCCCTCGATTCCGTTGTCCGCCGTCCCGCCGCCCGACAGGCTTGCTATATCCCGGCAGGCCTGGGCAATCGTCCCATCATAGGCCGTCGTGGCCGCCAGCGTCTCCAGCATTTTGATGTCGAACGCGGACACAACCTCCGAATCGCCGGCTCCTTGAATCAGCCGCAGAGTCAGCTCGATATACGTTTCCAGACCCGGTTTCAGGCAATCCAGCCTTCCGCTGTTTTCCGCTGCCTTTTCGCAGACGCTGTATAGGCCGTCCAATTCTACAGGGCCGAACGCTTCCTCTCCCGCCAAAAGCCGCCGCCAGAGATCGTCGCAGCGGCCGAACCACTCTTCGCTCCCCAAATCCCCGGCGGAGGCCAGCGCCGCCAAGCCGGAATCCTCCCGCGGCGGCTCCTCCTGGAAATACCGCGCCTTTTCCCAGTCTCCCAGAACCGACCAGTTTCCTACCTGGAAGCCGGAACCGCCGGGGACCTTAGGGACAAGCTCCTGCCGCCCGTCCAGGGTCAGGCAGCCTAGGTTCTCCAGGAAGGCCAGGGCCGTTTCGTCCGGCGGTGGAACCCTCAGCCGCCGGACAAGGGTTTCCCCTCCGGCGCTCCAGGCAAGGGAGCCGTCCTCCAGAATTCCTGCGGCGTCGATTCCCCCGCCGTCCGCCGTAAATGCGTCCAGCAGCTTTCCCGACGGCACGTCCCAGATTTCCACCGCCCCGCCTTTTTCCACATGAAAGCTGTCCGCCGCCCCTCCGGCGGTCTCCTGTATGAGAACCATATGCTCCTTTTCCCCGTCCATCCGCACGGCGGCAATATTTCCCCGGCGCTCCGGCACAATCCGGCCGATCTGCTCCCCCGCCTCGTCAAACAGCAGCACCGCTCTGGACCCGGTTTCCACCGCCGCCCAGTCGTTCCCGCACCAAAGGCCGAGGATGGTTTCCCCTCCCGCGTCCAGCTGCCGGAGTTCCCCCAGCGTTCCCGCCTGAAAGTCCGCCGCCGCCTTTATGAGGACCGGGGCATAATGGCTGTAAAGATAGACCGTCTGAAAATCCGGGGAAAGGGCGGTGCGCTCAGCCATGGCGGGCAGCTTCGCCGCCGCCAGCTCCTCTCCGCCTGCGGCCAGGAGGACCAATTTCCCGCTTCGGATGGCCGCCGTCATGCCCGCCGGCCCCTCCGCCTCCAGGTAGTGCTGCTTTAATATCATGGGGAGGGCGCATTCCTCCGGCAATGACACGGCGTCCTCCCCCACCGGCCCGATCAGCGCATAGGCGGCGGTCCCTTCTCCGTCTTCCACCACAACAGCGCCGTCCTCTCCGAAGCAGGCGCCGCTCACGGCGCTTCTGCGTATGGGGGCCGCGATTTCCCTCCCCTCTCTCCAGTTCCAGATATGGACCGCTCCGGCGCTCCAGACCAGCAGAATGTCCTCATCCTCAGGATGGAACGCCGTCCCCAGGAAGGCCTCCTTCTCATAGGCGGGAGAGGAAAACAGGCAGGTCCCGTCTGTGGACCAGACCTCAAACATGCCTCCGGGATTCATCCGGTCGATGCGGTAAGGATTTCCGTAGGCCAGCGCGAAGCACCGGCCGCCCCGGCTGATGTCCGCCCCCATCAGTCCATAGCGGTACTTGGTCACGGAGGCTTTCAGTTCCAGCCGGGCGGTGTCGTACACCGCGGCGCTGGCGTAGCTGGAAACCAGCGCCAGGCCGCCGTCCTCCGACAGCCAGATTTCACTGGAATCGGAAATGCCCTGATAGCCCGCGTCCACGGGGAACGCGTCCGCCAGGTCCGCCCGCCCAAGCTCCGCCGCGCGGCCCTGCTGGTCGAAGCCGTAGAGGTACACCATTCCCAGATAGGCCGCGACGGCCCGCCCGTCCGGCAGCGTCCGGGCCCTGGGGCCCTTTCCCAGGAAGTCCGCGTATTCCATGCCGCACCCGGCGCTGGACTCCGTGGGATACGGCAGGACCCTCCTCTGTCCCGTCTCCGGGTGGTAAAAGCGCAGGGCGTCCTCTCCCAGGAAGGTCCACCACCCGCCGGAAATCCCCTGGAGGTTCTGAAAATCCGGGCCCAGCTCCGCCACCTTCTTCCCGGCCCCGTCGATTACAAAGCTCTGTTCCCGGCTCCGGGTGAAATAATACCCGCTCTCCGGGTCCCCCGCCGCCGCCTGGGGAAGGGGCAGGAAGCGCCCGTCCCACACCCGGCCGGACAGCTTCTCCTCCAGCACGGGCCAAAGGCGGTCCTGCAGCAGAAGGGCGGCTCCCGATTTGGCGGTGGACTGGTCCGCGTCCAGGGACAGCGCCCGGCTGTAATTCGCCAGCGCCTCCTGGGGCTCTCCCGCCTCGTTCCGGCGGGCGCCCTCCTGGGCAAAATTGCCCGCCAGCATCAGCCGGTATTGATTTTCAGAAATCCAGGTGCGGTAGGCGAATGCGGACACCACCGCCAGCACCGCGCTCAGCAGCGCAAACGCTCCCGCGGCCGCAGCGGCGGTCCGCCTGCGCCGCCGCCTCCGGTTCCTCTGGAGCAGGTCGTCCAGGCCGCACTCCAAAAGCGCGGCGGCCAGCTTGTAATACTCCGACTTAAGCGTCCGCAGGCTCTCCCGCAGGGTCCCGCCCCGGACATCTACATACAGCGGCTCTAGCTTTCCTCCCTTCCCGTTGGTCCGCAGGGGCTCCGGGATAGCCGTCTCCGGCGTCCCCGAGGTGAGGAGAATCAGGATGTTTTCCGTGCTTCCCCGGTGGAGCTCCTTAAACTGCCGGATCTCCTCCATGCACCATTGGGAGTCCCTGGTTTTCTCCGAACAGACGGAAATCAAATAGCGGGACCGTTCCAGCGCCTCCCGGAGCTCGCCGCCCAAATCGCTGCCGGCCGTCAGCTCCGTATTGTCCCGAAACACCCGAAGGCGCTTTTCGCTCTTCGGCAGGCGGTAACTTTCCAGCAGGACCTGAAGGCGCTCCGCCAGCTTTGAGTCCTTCCCGCCGTGGCAGTACGAGATAAACGCGTCGTACCGCCGCTTCCCCGTGTCTTCGCCCCGTTTTCCCACGCGCATCCTCCGCCACTCCTCTTATTTCCAGCCGTTCAGGTCCAGCTCAAAAAGCGCCCGCACGCCTTCCCGGTCCTTCTCCCTATCCGTTTCCGTCAGCTCCTCATAGGGACATAAGGCAATATGCAGCCGCCGGATCGGGTCCTTCCTCTGGCCGTTATCCGGAACGCCGTATCTCCAGTTGTGCAGATAGTGGTAGCGGCACCAGCGGATATGCTCCAGCTCGGCCAGCTTCTCCAGAACATCCGGCGGAATCCCGGCCCCATCCGGAGAAATTCCCTGGGCGGCCAGCATCTGGAGGCGGATGTCATGGTAATCCACCGCGCTGACGTTGGAATAGCGGGTGAACGCGTCCAGCTTCCGCCACTCCTGGTCCGCTCCGGCGGCCTGGCCTCCGCCGTACTTGCGGACGTAATACATGTGAAGCTGCTTCGCCCGGCCGAAGAGCTTGTCCCGCAGAATATTCTCCGCCCTCTGCGCCTCCCGCCGCCAGGGGAACACGTTCAGCCGCTTGTGTCCGGCCAGCAGCTCCGCCTCCGCGTCGTCGGCGGCAAATACGTCGATCTCCGGCAAGCGGGTGGCCAGCAGGAGATCCCGTACCAGCCTGAGCGGATTCTCCTGTGTCAGGACGAGCAGCGCCGCCGCCCCCTCCAGCAGATCCACGCTCTCATACCAGGGTTCCGCGTGGAAAATCACGGGGTCCTCTATGGAGGACAACTGCGTATGGGTGGCGGCGAACGCGGCGCCGTCCCCGAAAATATGGTATTCGATGCGCTGCTCCGGGGCGAAAATGTTGTCCAGCAGTCCGTAGCGCAGGACCTCCTCGCCCAGGCTTCCAAACCCCAGAAGCACAATCCGCAGCCGGTGGCCGCAGCGCTTGGACACGCCGTACAGCCCCTTCTCTTTCCAAAACAGCCGGGCCGCGGCCTCCTCCGGGCAGAAGAGATACAGGTTTTCACTGGCGGCGAACTCCGCCGGAAGAGACCGGCATTTCAAGTAGACCCGCCTTTTTTGCAGCTTCCGCCTGTTGGAAACATAAAACTGGAAGTTCTCCTCCTCGCTGTTTAAGAGGATATAATTATGGGCTCCGACAAAGCGGTCCCGGCCCTCTATGCCGGACCGGCCCAGCTCCTCCAGCAGGTTCTCCCGCTCCTCCTCCGGGCCGTACACCGCCACGCTGCCTCCCCGCAGGTAGCACCACAGGTTCCGAACCCGCACCTGCAGCGTGGTGAGAAGCAGCACGGCGGCTCCGGCGGTGGCCAGAGGCGCGGTCCACCTGGCCAGCTCCACCCAGAGGTTCGGCGGCGTGGTCTGGTATCCCAGCACGTACATACACACGCAGGAATACAGGGCGTCCGCCATCCGCACGCCTCCGGCGCACTGAAAGCCCGCCATGCCCAGCGCCAAAGGAACACAAAACAAAAGCAGCTTTGAAACCGCGTCATACTGACTCCGCGGCCCGGATTTCTTTTGACTCATTCCGTACAGCCTCCCTCTCAGGCGCAGCGCCTGTCCCGCAAAATCGGTTTCCTCAGACCGGCTTGAACTTCTTTCCATTATATATGCCGCGCCGTGGGATTGCAATATCCCGGAAAACGTCCGTTCCCCCTTTTCCCCCGCGGCGCCGGGAGCCGGACGGAATGCCAGGGACACGGCCCGGCGGAATCTCCGTGTCTCCAAAAATTTTCCAGCCATTGTAAAGAAAAATATTGCATTTTGCTTTACAAATGCTATAATAGAGATGTGCTGAAGGGAGTGACTTTCATGGCACAGGTTATGGTAAACTTTCGCATGGACGAAAACGTGAAGAAATGCATGGAACAGGCTTGCAGGGAAATGGGGCTTAGCATGACCACTGCCTTTACCATTTTTGCCACCAAAGTCGGCAGAGAAAAGCGCATCCCCTTTGAAATTACGGCGGAGCCCTACGGCCCCCAGTCCCGCCGGGGGCGGCCCCGCGAGGAGGAAGCCCTTGAGGAAGGGCCCTCCCCCCTCATGGAAAAGCGGGAACGGCTGGAGGCCCTGTGCGCCGAAATCCGGCAGTCCCTGACCGCCGTCCACACCGCCGTCCCCTCCTCCATTACGGGACTTTCCATGGAGCGCATCCGGCTTTTGTGCGGCGACGAGCTCAAGGACAAGGCCGCCGGAATTACCGGCTCCGCCAGGTCCTTGTTCTCCGCCAGGAACGCCGAAACTCTGAAAACAAAGGACCTGGGCGTCTTGGACGAGTACCTGGACGGCCTCGCGGATATCGCGGAGGACCTTCGGGACCTTCAAAGCGCCCTGATTCCCGCTATGAAATCCTGGACCGGAGGAGACGCCGGAGCGTTCGCCCCCTATGAGCAAAGGCTTGCCGCCGTCTCCCGGAAGTTCGACGGGCTCCCCTCCGTGATGCAGCGTTTCTGGGCTTCCTCCGCCCAGATTCCCGGGAGCGCCGGCACCGTACAGGCGCGGATACGGCGGGCCGCGGCACCGGTGGAAACGCCTTACGTCCTCACGGCCCTGGAAGGCCTGGAGTCCCTGATCGCCCGGCACTATGACGCGCTGGACGGCCCGACGAAGGCCCGGGTGGAGGCCCACTACCTCCAAACCCTGGAGCTGACCCTGGAGGAGCTGGGCCGGGCGGAGCAAGGCGGCGAGGACCCCGCCGGGAAGGCCGCGCTGTGCCTCCGGGCCGTGGGCGTCGTGTCCCAGGTCCTCTCCGGCGGCGGGCGGGCCCGGCGGGAGCAAACCCAGCGGAACCTGGAGGCGGAGGTAACCGCCCTGGAACGCCTGGCCGCCCTGCGGGGGGACGTCCCGGGAGGCGCGGGGCCGGAGGCCTGAGAAAATTCCAAGTCGCCGGGAACACCGTCCCTTCGTTCCGGCTTGTTTTATATAGAAAACCGATTGTGTCTATTTTGAAAGGAGGAGTTCTAAATGCTTGACAACATCCTGTCCCTGCTTCCCATCATCCTGGCCGTGGTAGTGGTGGTGGCCATCATCCTGACCGGCTACGTCAAGGCCCCGCCCGATCAGGCGTACATCATCTCCGGCCTGAAAAAGGAGAGCAAGGTCCTCATCGGCCGGGCCGGAATCCGGGTTCCCTTCTTCGAGCGCATGGACCGGCTGTACCTGGGGCAGATGACGGTGGACATCAAAACCGAGCAGTCCGTCCCCACCAGCGACTTTATCAACGTTAATGTGGACGCCGTGGCAAAGGTCCGCATCTCCCCCCACGCGGAGGGCATCAAGCTGGCGGCCAAGAACTTTCTGAACAAGCGCCCGGAGGAGATCACCCGGGACCTCCAGGACTCCCTCCAGGGCAATATGCGGGAGATCATCGGCACGCTGTCCTTGAAGGAAATCAACACGGACCGGGATTCCTTCTCCGACCAGGTCATGCAGAAAGCCAGCAAGGACATGGACAAGCTGGGCATCGAAATTCTCTCCTGCAACATCCAAAACGTCACCGACGAAAACGGGCTCATCAAAGACCTGGGCGCGGACAATACGAGCCTCATCAAGAAAAACGCCGCCATCGCCAAGGCCCAGGCGGACCGGGACATCGCCATCGCCCAGGCGGAGGCGGAACGGGAGTCCAACGAGGCCCGGGTTCTGGCGGACACCCAGATCGCCCAGAAGCAGACAGAGCTGGACATCAAGCGGGCGGAGCTGAAAATCCTGGCGGACGGCAAAAAGGCCGAGGCGGACGCCGCCTATGAAATCCAGAGCCAGGAGCAGCGCAAGAGCATCGAAACCGCCACGGTCAACGCGGAAATCGCCAAGACCCAGCGCCAGGCGGAGCTGAAGCAGTATGAGGTCGAGGTGGAAAAGCAGAAGCTGGAGGCGGAAATCCGGGCCAAGGCGGACGCGGAGCGCTACCGCTTGCAGCAGGAGGCCGAGGCCGCCCTCTACAAGCGGCAGAAGGACGCGGAGGCCAAGCGCTATGAGC
>Ga0137308_101308_pt1 | contig 25595 bp, 23 predicted proteins | sample Inofrocosms_June_FD_97181 | JGI IMG/M metagenome (GOLD analysis project Ga0137308, IMG submission 97181) | Mouse cecal microbial communities from Vienna, Austria - N-Acetylneuraminic and N-Acetylglucosamine D2O microcosms_June | ecosystem: Host-associated > Mammals > Digestive system > Large... | reverse complement strand
TTTTCTCTTTCTCATTTAGAAGATTTCCTTCCAGAAGAAAGTCATATTTATTGTATAACTCCTCAAGAATCATGCAGATTCTTTTTCTTGCCTGGTCAAAGTCTGTTTCTTTCACATCCGCAAAGCTGATAAAAAGCACTGGATACGTCCCCTGGAGCTTCCTGTATTTCTCATCTTTCCATATGGAAAGCCCCTCAAACAAATCTCCCCGCCCGGCATAGTCCACAGAGAAGAACTGCTCCGTCATACTCATATTCAGCGTCTTCCCGAATCTCCTCGGACGGGTAATCAGGGTCACTTCATCCTCTGCTTCCCACCATTCGCGGATAAAGTCTGTTTTATCGATATAGAAAACATTTCTCGTCCTCATTCTTTCAAAATCCTGCCGCCCGATCGCTATCGTCCTTGCCATAGAATCACTTCCTCCCATTTTTGCCGTCTATACCATCTGTCCGTTTCTTTCGTCCGAAATATTCCGAAAGCCTTTTTTCCATTATAACCAATCCGTCCCTACTTTTCCATAGAAAACACAATTTTTTCACCAAAACTTTCTACTATGTATCTTATTGTATAAAATTTCTCCCGGCACGGCAGAAGCGGCAGACAGGTATTCCCCATCTGCCGCTTCTGCTTTTTCCGCGCATCCCCTCCGCCTGCGGAGAGAACCCGCTCCCCATCATGTCTCCCCCAGAAAGATTTCTGCGATTTTCAAATCTTCCGGCGTCGTAATCTTTATATTTTCATAGGAACCCAAGACCAATTTCGCTTTCTGTCCGGTTACTGTTTCCAGTACCATCGCATCATCGGTAACGGCAGGCTCTTCTCTTTCCATAAGCTCTGCATATGCTTCTGCTATGAGACGGTACTCAAAGACCTGGGGCGTCTGGACAGCCCACACCTGCTCTCTCGGCGGGGTATAGTCTGCAAAGCCCTGCGCATCGCTGATTTTTATCGTGTCCTTGACGGGCATGGCGGCCACGCACGCCCCATATTGGCGTACCCCGTCATGGGCGCGCTCCAGGATTTCTCTGCTCAGAAACGGCCTGGCTCCGTCGTGGATATATACGTAATTGCATGTCCCTGCCGCTTTCAGCCCTTCATATACCGAATGATAGCGTTCTTTTCCGCCCGCAACGATTTTCTGCACCTTTGTAAATCCGTATTTCTGCACAATCTCTTTGCGGCAGTAATCGATTTCTTCCCGGCCTGTCACCAGCACGACTTCATCGATAAATAGGCACTGCTGAAACTGCGCAAGGGAATAATACAGGACAGGACGCCCTTTGATCAGCAGATACTGTTTCTGTATGTCCGAATTCATGCGCGACCCTCTGCCTGCAGCCAGCACAACCGCCGTATTCCGTTCTTCCATATCTCCTACCTTTCCCCCAGCTTCAGATTTGGCACGGCATTCAAATCAAGCCCATGCCTTGTTCCCGCCATATACTCATAGTAAGCTGCCGCCCCGATCATCGCCGCATTGTCTGTACAGAAAATCGGAGAGGGATGATAAAAACCTATGTGACGCTCCCGACATGCTTTTTCCATAGCCTGGCGGAGAGAGGAATTTGACGCGACTCCTCCTGCAATAGCAAATTTATCAAAGCCAAATTCTTCTACCGCCATCATGGAGTGCTCTACCAGCACGTCTATGACCGCTTTCTGGAAAGACGCCGCCACATTAGCTTCCACCACCTGCTCCCCCTTCATTCTGCACCCGTTCAGATAGTTCAGTACCGCCGATTTCAGCCCGCTGAAACTGAAATCATAGGGCGCGTCTGCTACATGGGCTTTTGGGAACCGGATTGCATCGGGGTTGCCCTGCTTCGAAAGCTTATCTATTTTCGGCCCGCCGGGATAGCCCAGGCCAATCGCCCGCGCCACTTTGTCGAAAGCTTCCCCCGCCGCATCATCCCTGGTGCGTCCGATAATTTCATACTTTCCATAATCCTTTACCACCACCAGATGCGTATGTCCTCCGGAAACCACCAGACACGCAAAAGGCGGCTCCAAATCAGGATGCTCAATATAATTCGCTGAAATATGCCCCTCAATATGGTGCACTCCAACAAGCGGAAGCCTCCCGGCATAGCTGATAGCCTTTGCCGCAGATACTCCCACCAGGAGCGCTCCTACCAGTCCCGGTCCATACGTGACTCCAACGGCATCCAGCTCCTCCAGCCCCACGCCTGCCTGACTAAGAGCCTCCTCAATCACCTGATTAATCTTCTCTATGTGCTTCCTGGATGCAATCTCCGGCACAACCCCCCCGTAAAGCTTATGCAGCTCAATCTGTGATGAGATAATATTTGAAAGAACTTCCCGTCCATTCCTGACAACCGCCGCCGCTGTCTCATCACAGGAACTTTCAACCGCCAATATCAGTACATCTTTCTTCTCTTCCATTTCTCCTCCCTCATCAATCCTCAAACGCCAGCTCCACGGATTTCCCATCCTTTCCCGGGAAACTGTTTGGGAAAATCTTCCGCACATCTCCCATAAATTCCTCCGGACGGGTGAGCGACGGGCTGTAATGCGTCAGCCACATTTCCCGGACGCCCGCTTCCCTCGCAAGCTTTGCCGCTTCCTTAAAAGTCATGTGCTTATACTCTCTGGCTTTCTGCTCTTTATCCGGTTCTCCGTACATACCTTCACAGATAAATAAATCCGCTCCTCGGGCGTTTTCCGAAATAGACTGAGTCGGCCTTGTGTCTGTACAGTAAGCAAGTTTAATTCCTTTCCTGGGCGGCCCTAAGACCATATCCGGCGTATAAGTCCTTCCTTCTGCTTCAACCGTCTGCCCTTTTTGCAGAAGATTCCAGCATTTCAACGGAATCCCTTCCGCCTTTGCCCTCTCTGCATCAAATTTCCCTGCCCTGTCAATTTCCACGGCATAACCATAGCACAGCACATTGTGGTTAACCTTGTATGCCTTAATCCGATAGCCGTTCATTTCAAATGTCTGCTCCGTCCCCTGGATTTCCAAAAATTTCAGCTCAAAAGGAAGCTCCGGCGCAATCACCCTGAGAGCGTTCACCACCCGCTCCAGTCCTTTCGGCCCTATCAGCGTCAGCGGCTCATGCCTCTCCGCATTTCCCATCGTGAGCAGCAGCCCCGGAAGCCCGCTGATGTGATCTCCATGATAATGCGTAAAACAAATCACATCAATCGGTTTAAAGCTCCAGCCCTTTTCCTTTACTGCAATCTGCGTTCCCTCTCCGCAATCTATCAAAATACTGCTCCCATTATAACGGAGCATCAGGGAGGTGAGCCATCTGTACGGAAGCGGCATCATCCCCCCTGTCCCAAGCAAACATACGTCTAACATTGTCCTCTTTCCTTCCCTATACCACTCAAAGAAGCTCCGTCTCTTCCTCACATTCTGCCGGAAGGGCAAACCCCTTAAGCAGTTCATCATAACAGCTCTCACACAAATCAAAGCTGTGCTTTTCACCGTCCTTGCCGGAAAAATATCCCCAGACTTTCTCTACCCGGAGAAACTCTTCCCGATTCATGCCCTGATTGCTGTTTATCTGCTTTTTACATTTGTTACAGTAAATTTCACCATTCCTGTGCATACGTTTCCTCCTTGTAAATCGGATAAGCATATCCCGCTTACCTGCGTCGTCTGTTGTTTCCGTCCACAGAATAACAGAAAACATCACTTATGTATAGTGGAAATTCCGCACAGGATTGGAAACAAAACTCAATCCTTCACCATAATGACCGCATCCTCCGACGGTCTCTCATAAAACCCCTTCCGGACGCCCACATCCTCAAAGCCCAGCTTCTCATACAAACGCCGCGCCGCCGCATTTCCAAAGCGAACCTCCAAAATGTACCTGCTGATTCCCTTCTCTTCACCCCGCCTGAGCAGTTCCCGCAGCATCTTTTCTGCCGTCCCCTGACCCCTGCTTTTTTCCTCTACAGCTACATTGGTAATTTCTGCTTCTTCAAAAGCCTGAGACATTCCGCAGTACCCAATAATCCCGCCATCCTGCACAGCCGTTAAGTACAACGTATAATCCTGCTCCAAAGACTCTGCAAAACCTTCTCTTGACCAGGGCATAGAAAATATCTTCTTTTCAATTTCCGCCACCCGCTCTAAATCTTCCGGCCGCATTTCCCGTATTTCTAACATGCTCCGTCCTTCTCTGCACGCTCTCTCTCAGCCTGTGACATGCGCAGGTAGTCCGGCCGGTGCTCTCTGGCATGTACCGTCCTTCCGGCGGCCAGATAGCGAAGCCCCAGCGCCGCCACCGCGCCTGCACGCTGTTTATTCATATGTGCCGGTGCAAAATGATAAGGCACTTTCAAATTTTCACAGAGGATATCACGGTACACTGGAACCCCATCTCCCAGAAAGATAATTTCCCTTCCAAGGCCGTTGACTTTTTCCGTTAGCTCCTGCACTGAAACCGCCGTCTGGCTTTCCAGGGCTTTCAGCTCTTCCTGCTCAAATTCATAGATCCCTGTATATACCTGGCTTCTCCTGGCATCCATCATCGGACAAACCAGATGGGAAGTGCCATATAAATTATACGCCAGCCCCTCCAGGGTGGGCACCTCTACCAGCGGTTTTCCGAGCGCCAGCCCCAGCCCTTTCGCTGTGGCCGCACCGATACGCAGCCCGGTAAAGGACCCCGGTCCTGCTGCCACTGCTACTGCGTCAAGCGTACTCAAATCCAGCTCTGTCATCCGTACGATTTCATCCAACATGGGCAAAAGCGTCTGCGAATGGGTCTTTTTATAATTTACGGTATACTCTGCCAGCAGATTATCATCCTCTGCTACCGCCACTGTAGCGACCAGCCCTGAACTATCAATTCCCAAAACCTTCATACGTTTCCCTTTCCTTACGCACTCGCTGCATCTTCCCGATAGATTTGAAAGCTTACTCGTAAACTTCTTCTATCCCAACCGTGATTTTCCGATAGTCAAACCCTTTTTCCAGATCCTTCTCAATCAAAACCGGAATGACTTTTTCCGGAATGACTTTTTCCGGAAGGATTTCCCGAATCAGGTCTGCCCACTCAATCAGGCATACCCCGTTCCCATAGAAATAATCCTGGTATCCAATCTCTTCCATTTCTTCTGCGTCTCCGATACGATACACGTCAAAATGGTAAAAAGGCAGTCTGCCCTCCTCATATACCTGGACAATCGTGAACGTAGGGCTGCTAATCGGCTCTGCAATCCCAAGCCCCTTCGCCAGCCCCTGGGAAAATACCGTCTTTCCCACTCCCAAATCGCCGTTCAGCGTATAGATATCTCCCGGCTTTGCCTGTTCTCCCAGGCTTCTGCCCAATTCAAATGTCTCCTCTGCACAAAATGTCTCTGTAACCATAACTCTCTTATCCTTTTATCTTCACACGCTGCGGCTCCATATGCTCACGAATCATTTTCACCACATCCTCATACTGCCCTCCCATACATTCCTTCGGCAGTACAAACGAATAGCGTTTTCCCGTATATGCCAGAAGGCTAAGCTTTGTTTCTGTCACTTTCATCATATCTTCCCAGGCAATCACGGCCTTCTTATCTTCCTGCATCGTCGTAACTCCCTCTTCGTTTATAATGTATGTAATAGGCTTTTTAAAAGCAGGATTTAACTTTACCTGTTTTGCAGCGCGGGTATAAAGGCTTACCGGCAAATACAGAAGAAACCATACGCCAAACAACAGATAAGCCCCGCTCTGCCAGGTCGGCACATTCCCATAAGTCACTCCCAAAATGGCAAGCGCTGCCACGCCAAAGAGCACTCCTGAAATTCCTGTCATGCTCCGATAGGTGTGATTCATCAAAAAATTGTACATTACTTTTTGTGTCATTTTTACTTCAAACTTTACTTCCATCATTACCTCCGCGCACAGTTTCGTGCTATAAATTTTTCTCAGCCCGGCGGCTGTAAAAAGCCAAACGGTTCTTCATCCTGCAAAAAATGCATTAGCATGTAAGCGCACATGATAGCTACTTTCTCTTCTTTCAGGATTCTTTTCACTTCCTCTTTATCCGCCAGCACAACTTCTATGTCTTCCGTATCCTCCAGCCATCTGCTGCTGATTTCTCCTTCCGAATAACCATACACAGTCGCACAGCACTCGTCTGTCATCCCAATCGTGGTAAAATACGGCTTTTCATACATCTCATCCACCATCAGGGGATGAAGCGTCAGCCCGGTCTCCTCTTTCACTTCCCGGACAGCCGCCTGCCGGTAAGTCTCACCCTCGTCAACCAGCCCCGCCGGGAACTCGTAAATATACTCGTCAATACTGTATCGGTACTGCCTTACCAGCAGCACCTTATCTCTTTCCTCTCCGTATAGGCTGTAAATAATCACTCCGTCCGGTTTCCAGCTCCGTGTATTTATCTGGAGCTCTTCCGTCCTTTTTGCCCGGGACGCCACAAAATATTTCACATCCCCGCCCAGCCGATCACTGGCCTTCAGCTGGTACATATTCAGATATCTGCTGTCCGTCAGCTTATCAATCTTCTTAATCCGGCTCATGCCCTCTGCCTCCTGTCTCTGCTCCTGCCCCCCGGAGCCCTGTCCCATTACTCTCCAGACATCATAACACAAAAATCCCGGAAAGGAAATCCTTTTGTTTCCTTCCCGGGATTTAGATTTTAACGAAATGGATTATTTTACAACAACCTTTACTTCTTTCGTAACGCCATTACATTTAATGCTAATCACAGCTTTTCCTTTTTTCACTCCCGTAACCACGCCCTTAGCGCTTACTTTTGCAACCTTCTTATTTTCAGATTTAAAAATAATTTTCTTACCGGAAGCATTCTCTACCGAAGCTTTAATTTTTACTTTTTTCCCCTTCTTCACCGTATATTTCGTTTTGTTTGTTGAAATCTTCACCTGCGGCTTCTTTAACTGCTCAAGCTCTTTCCGTGCCGCAGCAAGCTCTTTCTGTGCATCAGCAAGTTTCGCCTGCGCATCAGCGAAGTTTTTATTAGCCTGCGCTGCCTGGCTTTTTAAAGCATCTACTTCTTCTTTCGTGGCTGTAAAGTTCTCCGGCGCCTTATAAACCATGTCATATGAATAGCCCGAATATTTCTCTGCTTTCAGCATAGATGGAATAAAAGTCGGTTCTTTCCGGGTTGCCACGATCTGGCCATTTCCGGCAGCAAGCCTGGCTGCCAGCTCACGATACATCTGCTTTGCGGCAGCGATAGCCTCATCTGCAACTGCCATTCCCAGGTTATCAGCCTTTGCAGAAACTGCCGCCGGATTCGTCTTGTATAAAGAAAGCATCTTCTCATCTACAGACGCCTGCGCCTCCACAAGTGAATTTACATAATTCGTCCAATATTGTTTTATATTATTTGCCGCCAAATCCCTGGATGCCGCTGCCATGCTCATGGATGCCAGCGAACGGAAGGCCCAGTAAGCAGAAGCGTCATTATAAACTATATCTCCAGCCTTATATGCCGGATGTGTATCAGTGAGAGCCGCACTGTAGAACGGAAGGAACGGCGACAGATCTGCCGACCCCATGCTCAGCCATTCAACGGTAGCAAGCTCCGTGGGCATTTCCGGACGAATCTGCAATACATGGCATTCACAGGATCTGGGAGTTCCGATAACCGTCAGCACTTTTTCAGACTCTATGCCTTCAAATTCTTCACTCTCATACTGTGTACCTGCAATTTTATACAGCGTCTGTATGCTAACCTTTTCCTTCGGGGTTACAAACATCTCATAATCAGCATCCTCAGGTGTAATTGTCTCTTTCAAATCAGGATTAAGAATCAATTGGCCTCCCCAGATACGGTTTGTATTCGATTCCCTCATAGTCCCGCCATAAGACTTCCTGATGTTAATGGTATTTGTATTTTCGCCGTCACGCACCAGAACATTTGCCTTTTCTGCAGTAGAAATCAGTTCCTCTGAAGCAACCACATTTTCCGTATCCGTCACATCGATGTTTCCTATCATGAAACAGTTCGGCATGATGCCTGCCTTATCCTCCGGCATCTTGATCGCCGCATACTGATGGCCGGACAGAATTTCAAAATACCAGCACTCGTTCTTATCTGCAAACATCAGTGTATTTCCCTCTCCGGCTCCGTAAGTGTCCAGAATATCCGCCAGGAAATCCACTCCTTCTCTTGCTGTCTTTATGCACGGAAGAACCGCGCTCACCATACTTGCCTCTGTAATTCCGTTATCTGTAAACGGATCGGCCTCTTTAACTGCGCTTACAGGCGAAGCTGATTCTGTCGCCGACATAGACACGCCCAGTTCATTCGTCCCTACTTCGCCAAATAACTCTCCGCCGTATCCCGGATCATCTTCACATGCAGTATAACGGTATGTCTTTGCCGGAAGCGGCATGGTAAACTTCGTTACATCTTTATACATCTCACCCTGCGCATGAACTGCCGCCGGATAAACCTTAAAAATCTTACTGTGGGATCCGCCGATATCCTCTGTACGTCCAAACATAATAGAACCGTCCACAGTCGTCTTTTTCCCTGCATAATAGGAAGTGCACGCCTCTGCCGTCATGCTCCCGGCTGCCAGGGAAGTCACCGCAACAGCCATCGCCAGCATCAGCCCGCGTCCAGTTACTTTGAAACCTTTCTTTTTCATATGTACTCCTTCTTTCTGAATAATATATTATGCACTGCCGCCACGCAGCCATTCCTAATTCAGCTTATTATTATACGCATTTATGCATAATAAGTCAATACCTATGCAATGCGGCACACTTTTCGCAAAGATAAGGCATATCCTCCATCGCCTGGCCATAAACTATAGAAAATCAATCTTACTATATTAAATGGTTAGGAGGACTGCAGATGGGTTCAAAAACTAAAATCATGGTATTTCGCATGAGGGAGTTGATTTATACCGGAATTTTTATCACTTTAGGAATTATTCTGGTGATATTGATGATTATAATGTTTCGACCAAAATCAGCCTCTGCCCCCAGTACCTATCCTGCCAACGGACAGGACAGCTCTTCTGTCTCGGCAAGATATACCCCCGGCGTCTATACGACCCCTATTACCCTGAACGACAATGCCCTGGATGTAGAAGTCACCGTGGACAGCGACCATATCAATTCCATCCGGCTGGTAAACCTGAGCGATTCAGTTACGACCATGTACCCTCTGGTACAGCCTGCCCTGGAGGAACTCGCCCAGCAAATCTGCGAAAAACAATCCACAGAAGACATTACATATTCTGAGGAGAGCCGCTACACCTCGCAGGTATTATTAGACGCCGTGAACTCCGCGCTGAAAACCGCCCGTGAGGGAACCCCGACGGCAGAGTAAGGCAACGCAGTTAACCAGGCGGCTTGCGAGAAATATTCTGTGAATTATATATGAGCCAAAGGCAGTGAATCCGTTCATCTGTCTTTGGCTCATATCTTACTTTCACCCCATTAAACATCCCACACACTGGGCAAACAAAATGGCGAAGCGTTTATCGTAACACTTCGCCGAAAGCCTAATCGGTTTGAGCACAATACGCTTGATTAGGTCTGTTTTATATTTTATGCTAAAAGTCAGATTTTAAACACATAAATGCACCTTCCAATCCGTTGGAAAATTCATTGCAGCAAAATTAATAACACTGTTATTGCTTTGAAACAATTGTTCCAATTCCACGGTAAACATTCTCCATTCCTCATCTGACGTTCTCAAATATTTCATCACCAGTAACATCTGATATAAACCATTATGTTCCGGCAAAGGCATAATTTTATCAACATCCAAGATCTCTGGTGTTGTGTGTATAGTTCTATTATATATTCTGGAATTATGCGCACACATATTACGCAGTACTGCAACTCCCTGCACCCATGATGCGAACATCTTTTGTGACGGATTTACCAAATTTCCTTTTCCGGACTTGTATTTATAATTGCTTGCTAAAACTGCATATGAACTTCCCGAACCAGTTTTCAAATTCTTAATTATCTTCGACAATGTTCCAAAAGAAATCACTTCTACCACTGCCCATACCGGTACTTCACCTTCATGCTTATCAAAATTATGTTTAATAAACGTATCGTTAGAACGCGCTATCTCCAAGGCTATCGTTGACATATTCTGCCAATACATTTTCTTCTCTTTGAAAATGGATGAATCCTGTAAAATCAACGCATCTTTATGAATGAGCAGAGCTTCTACCAAGCGAACTCTTAGTGCAACCTCTATTTTTGATATCATCGAAAAAATCATATTAGAAAGAGCTTGATCAAAGTAATATAATTTTAGGATATCTTTAAATTTCGTTCCTTGAATATATTTCTTTGTAGAATTATCATATAATTGAAACGAATATCCTCTTAAGCGATAATAACCAATTGTTTTTAATGCACTCTCTACATCATCTTGGGAGGTGATTTCCATACCTGCCTCAATATAAAATTGTATCTGCTGTGCTATCGTTAATATTTGTTTTACATACTGATACATAAATCACCTCGTAAATAAAAAAGTCCCACCGGGTTGCGCATGGAAACCAGAGGCGTGGTGGGTTCTGTTAATATTATTATACACTTTCAAATAAACTTGTCAAGATTTGTTTTCTTAAATTTTGTACTTCAAATTTTGCGTAAACCGGGACCATAACAAATCTATGTTTATCATACAATCCTGCTCTATTTTACCCCTCTACTCCACCTCGTCCAAATCCCTCTGCCACAGCCTCACGCACGCATCGCTGGGCATCCGCAAATCTCCCCTCGGTGAAACCGCTACGGAACCGACCTTCGGCCCGTCCGGCAGGCATGAGCGCTTAAACTGCTGGAAAAAGAATCTCCAGTAAAATTTCCTCAGCCATTTCAGAATCGTCTCTTTCTCATAGCTTCCTGCAAAGGCCAGCTTAGCCAGACGGTAAATCTTTCGGGGAAGGAAACCGAAACGCAGCACATAGTACAGGAAAAAGTCATGCAGCTCATACGGCCCTACCAAATCTTCAGTTTTCTGGGAAATCTCCCCGTCTTTTGGCGGCAACAGCTCCGGGCTTACCGGAGTGTCGAGCACATCCAGCAGGATATCTTTCAACTTTTCATCCCCGCAGGTATCCGCATAGTAACGCACAAGATGACGCACCAGAGTTTTTGGCACAGAGGCGTTCACGCCATACATAGACATATGGTCGCCGTTGTAGGTAGCCCATCCAAGCGCCAGTTCCGACATATCTCCCGTACCCACTACCAGCCCGCCTGTCTGGTTCGCGATATCCATCAGCACCTGCGTCCGTTCTCTCGCCTGTCCGTTCTCATAAGTTACATCATGGTTTTTCTCATCATGGCCGATGTCCCGGAAATGCAGTGTTACCGCCTCCCGGATATCTACTTCCCGAAGGGAAGCTCCCAGGGTACGCGTCAACTCGCAGGCGTTTGTATAGGTACGGTCTGTCGTTCCAAAGCAGGGCATCGTCACTGCTGTAATATCCTGTCTGGAAAGCCCCAGCATGTCAAATGCCTTTGCCGTTACCAGGAGCGCCAGGGTAGAATCCAGCCCGCCGGAAATCCCCACGACTGCATTGGCGCATCCTGTATGCTCCAAACGCTTTTTCAGTCCCAGCGCCTGCATCATCAGTATTTCCTCGCACCGCTTCTCCCTGTCTCCCGGGCTGTCCGGTACAAACGGCATGGGATCGATAAAACGCGTCAGCTCTGTCGGCGTCAGCTCCAGGTGGAAAGGAACTTTCTCATACTCTTCCTGCCCCTGCTGCTGAAACGTTGTCATCCGCCTGCGCTCTGAAACAAGCCGCCGGATATCTATATCGCCATAAATCGTCTCATTCATAAACCGCCTGGATTCTTTCAGCAAAATCCCGTTTTCCGCAATCAGGCTGTGCCCGCCAAATACCAAATCCGTGGAAGATTCCCCTTCTCCCGCACTGGCATAAATGTACCCGCTAATTAGACGCGCCGACTGCCCTGTTACCAGGGATTCCCGGTATTTATCTTTTCCGGTAGCCTCGTCACTGGCTGAAAGGTTAACAATCACTGTCGCCCCCGCCAGCGCATGATGAATGCTTGGAGGCTGCGGCACCCACAAATCCTCACAGATTTCTGCCGCCACACACAGGCCCTCCATCTCCTTGCATACGAAAAGCTGGTTCATGCCAAACGGCACCGGGCTCCCTTCGTAGTCCACCCATTCCACCTTCCGGCATCCCGGCTCAAAGTGCCTCGCCTCATAAAATTCATTATAATTTGGAAGGCAGGACTTAGGGATAATCCCCAGCAGACGCCCGCTGCACACGGCCGCAGCCGCATTATACAGCTTCCCATCCTTTTCCCAGGGAAGCCCTACGAATATCAGGGCGTCCTTTCCCCTGGAATGAAAAATCACCTGATGCAGCCCCTGCCGAGCCCCGTCGAGCAGCGTCTCCTGCCAGAACAAATCCTCACAAGTATACCCTGTCATGCACAGCTCCGGAAATACAATCAACTTCGCCCCGGCAGCTACAGCCTCATCGATTCCGTTACAAATGGCAGCCGCATTGTGGATGCAGTCTGCAACTTTAATTTTCGGCGTTACAGCCGCCGTTTTGATAAATCCGTCAAACATATCCGTCTGCTCCTTACCTGCTTTGTCTTAATAGCTTTTCCAAATCTTCCACATCAAATGCATAGTCCGCGCCGCAGAAATGGCAATTCAGGCTCACCGTTTTTCCTTCGGCAATCATTTCACGCAAATCCTTCTTTCCGATGCTTATCAGCGCTTTTTCCACCCGCTCCCTGCTGCAGTTACACGCAAACTGTGTGGGCATCCTGTCCATGATTTCCAGTCCGAAATCCCCCAGAAGCCGCCCTAAAATCTGCTCCGGCGTCATTCCCTCATCCAGCATGGACGTGACAGAAGTAATATCCGCCAACTTTTTCTCCAGTGCGTCAATAACTTTTTCATCTGTGAACGGCATAAGCTGTATAATAAAGCCGCCTGCCTGTTTCACCGTATTGTCATGATTCATGAGTACTCCAAGCCCTACCGAAGAGGGCACCTGCTCCGAAGTGGCAAAATAGTACGTCAAGTCCTCCGCAATCTCACTTGTCTGAAGCACCGTCTGCCCGACATATGGCTCTTTTAACCCCATGTCCTTAATCACGCTGAGCATCCCGGGGCCTACCGCCCCTGCAACGTCCAGCTTTCCGGCTGCATTGGCATGTAAAAGCACTTCCGGATTATTCACGTACCCTTTTACATTCCCCTGGCTGTCAGCCGTCACCGTAATACCGCCGATTGGCCCCCTGCCTTTTATCTGAAGAGTCAGGATATCTTTCTCTCCCTTCATCATCACGCCCATCATCGCCCCGGCTGTCAGCAGCCGTCCCAGAGCCGCCGTCGCTACAGGACTGGTATTGTGCGTTCCTCTGGCAAACTCTGTCATCTCCCGTGTAGTTGCCGCAAACGCACGGATTTGGCTGTCAGCGGCCGTAGCCCTTACAATATAATCCGACATATCTCTCACTTTCCTTTCTCTCTGGCAAGAAAATAGACACGTTCACTGTCCTCTCTCGGCGCTTCCTCTGTAAACGCATCATAAACCGCTATAAATTCCATGCCCGCCGCCTCAAGCAGCCGCCTGATTGTTTCTATTTCGTAAGCCTTTTGCAGATGAGTCTCCGTATACTTCCGAAACAGCCCGTTTTCTTCTCTCTGAAATATTGTTAAATCATATTCATTCGCCTGTTCTTCCTCATACCAGGTATTTTCCCAGATAAAGCTGCATTCCTCCCGGTTCTCGGCAATTGTGGCATCTCCCAGTCCCCGGTATTTATGGGGCGTATTCATGTCAAAAATAAAAATCCCCCCGGGATCCAGGTAATTGTTCACCAGCCGGAATACTCCCAGCAGTTCTTCCTCTGACATAAGATAATTCATAGAATCACAGATGCTCACCACTGCCCTCATCGTACCATAGAGTTCAAACTCCCGCATATCCTGAAGCAGATATAGAATATCATAGCCGCTCTGCCGCTTCTTTTCCATAGCAATCTCCAGCATTTCCTCCGAAAAATCCACGCCTGTCATATCATATCCCTTTGCAGCCAGCAGCTCCGTCAGGCTCCCGGTGCCGCACCCCAGGTCAAGCACCAGCCCATCCTCAATGCCATACTTTTTAAGCAATCCCACGACATACTCCGCCCACTCTTCATACGGTACGTTATCCATAAATGTGTCGTATACTTCCGCAAATCCCGTATATGCCTCCATCTGTCTTTCCTACTTTCCCATAAACTTTTTCAGAAAGCTTATCAGCTCATCCATCTCTTCATCCGTTCCAATCGTTACCCGCAGATAATTGTCAATTCTGGGCTTATTAAAATAGCGCACATAAATCTTCTTGATTTTCAACGCCTCGAAAATCTCCCTTGCGGAGAACTGCGGATGGGTGATAAACAGGAAATTCGCTTGGGAATCCTGGAAGCGGAAGCCCAGCTTCCCAAGCTCCACCTTTACCCTCTCCCTGGTTGCAACAATTTTTCCCTTAGTTTCCTTAAAATATTCTTCTGCCTTTACCGCTTCTACTGCCGCTGCCAGCGTCGGAGCATTCATTGTATAGGAATTAAAAGAATACTTTACGTCATTTAGATATTTTATGAGAATTTTATTTCCCATAGCATACCCTACCCTCATACCAGCCAGTGAGCGGGATTTTGAAAAGGTCTGTACCACCAGAAGATTATCATATCTATCAATCAGTTCCAACGCAGATTTTCCGCCAAAGTCAATATACGCTTCATCCACAATTACCACCACGTCCCGGTTGTGGGCAACGATGTCCTCCACCGCCGCTAAATCCTGACACACTCCTGTTGGCGCATTTGGATTTGGAAAAATCACGCCGCCATTTGCCTTATAATAATCCTCTTTCACGATTCTGAACTCTTCATCCAGCGCGCATCTCTCATAAGGAATCCTGAGCATTTCTGCCCACACATCGTAAAAAGAATATGTAATGTCCGGGAACAGAATCGGTTTTTGCGAATTAAAAAAAGTCAAAAAACACATTGCCAGCACATCGTCTGAACCCACTCCCACAAAAACCTGTTCCGGCTCCAGATGATAGTAAGCCGCGAGCTCCTTCACCAAAACTTCCGATGTAGGGTCGGGATAACGCCGCAGCATATCCGCATCCATCCCCTTCAAAGCCGCCGCTACTCCCGGCGCAGGCGGATATGGATTTTCATTCGTATTCAGTTTTATGATTCCCCGCTGTTTGGGCTGTTCTCCCGGCACATAGGGAACGACTTTCCGTATATTTTTCTCCCAGCCTTTCACTTCTTTTTTCCTCCCCCGATTTCTTTCATCAGCTCTGCAAAATGCGGCAGCGATCTGCAAATCATCTCATAGGAGACGCAGTACGCCAGCCGCACATATCCCGGACAGTCAAACGAGCTTCCCGGCACCAGAAGGATATTATGCCTCTTTGCCGCCGCGCAGAATTCCTTTTCATCCTCCAGCGGAGACTTTACAAACAAGTAAAATGCTCCCTGTGGTTTCATGCAGTCCAGCCCCACGTTCTTTAACCCTTCGTACAGTGTTTTTCGGTTCCTGTCATAATATTCCACATCCACCTGGGCCTCCAGACAGCGTGCAATCACACGCTGAAACAGGGACGGGGCATTCACATAGCCCAGAATTCTGGTCGCCACGTTTGCCGCCGCACGCACGTCCTCGCTGTCATCCAGCTCATCCGGCAGTACCAGATAGCCGATGCGTTCCCCGGGCAGCGACAGGGATTTGCTGAAAGAGTATCCTACGATTGTATTTTCATAATATTTTGTCAGATACGGCGCTTCCTTGCCGTCATAAGCCAGCTCCCTGTAAGGCTCGTCCGATATCAGATAGATACTTGTCCCATACTCCTGCTGCTTTTTTCGCATAAGCGCCGCCAGGCTTTTAATGGTATCCTCCGAATAAATCACTCCTGTAGGATTGTTCGGCGTATTCACAATGACTGCCTTTGTTTTCGGCGTTATCCGCTTTTCAAACTCAGCCAGATCCGGCTGGAAATCTTCTGTATTCGGCGGCACTGTCACCAATACTCCGTCATAATTCGTGACATATGCACGATACTCCCCAAAATAAGGCGCAAATACCACTACCTCTTCTCCTGGGTTCAGCAGAGTTTTCATAATCACATTCATGCCTCCCGCCGCTCCCACGGTCATCACGATATTTTCTCCGTGAAACGCCGTACCAAAACGCCTGTTCAAAGATTCCGCCACCGCCCCGCGCACATCCTCATACCCTGAGTTGCTCATATAGCCATGAACAAATACCGAATCCTCTTCTTCCAAAATCCGGTACACTGCCTCTTTCACTTCCTTCGGAGCCGGCAGATTCGGATTGCCGAGGCTGAAATCATACACATTTTCCGCTCCATAAATAGCAGACAGGCGCTTTCCCTCTTCAAACATTGCCCGGATTGCCGAGCTGCCCTGTACATAAGATACCATTTTTTCTGAAATCATTTTTTCTGCCTCCTCGCAGTCCCCTTTTCAACCATATATACCGGATGATAAGACAATTTCGCCTGACGCAGCCCCTCTGCCCCGGTATCTTCCTCCCGGTTAATATAGGTAAACCCTTCCGTCTCGTGAATTACAAACTGCTGGTTAATCATGGGATACGCCCCCGGCACATCTGCAAATGCTTTCTCTACATGCACCACCACCGTATCCTCGTTCAGCGCTTCCCCGATGGAAAATGCCACAACCCTGCCCTCGGCGCGCAGCAGGCCGCCCCGCATCCCCAGTTCCTCAAAGAGCCGCAGGTAATTCAAGGTTACGCACATTTCTGCATTTTTTTCCTCATCCTCTTCACATCCGTTATTCTTTCTCCACTGCAGCGCCATCTGAAAGCACTCTTCTTTATTTTCAGCCGTAATCGACTCATATTTCCAGTCAGGATACAATTTCTGAAATTTATTCACATGATTTTTCTTCCCGTGATACTTTTTCCCTGAAAGGTTCGCCAGCTTTTCCCTCTCATAAACATAATCTGCCGCATCTCTGTTATATACAATCTCATACTCTCCGGGGTACAGCCTGTCCATCATCTCAAACTGCTCTTTCGTAATCAGATGGTAATGATATTCCAGTCTCTGTTCCTTACACCAGGCGTCAATCGCCTCCATCGCCCGCTGAATGTTCTTTTCGTCGCCCAGCGGAAATGTGAAGCCAGGTTCTTCTCCTTCGGATTTGTACACCAGCATATCCTCTATAATAGCAAACTTCACGCTATAATGCCGTGACCAAAGATACGTATTCGCAAAAGTAAATTCGCAGCTTCTGGAATGCTGCCTGTGCAGATAGCTCTCAATCAGTTCCTTATCTTCTAATTCCGGTCTTTTAAATTCAATCATAAGTCTCCTCTTCGATACGATGTATTAGGAAGCGGTCTGTCTCCGTATATCACAGAGCAGGCCGCTTCCACTATGCAAAATTTGCATTTCTATATCTAAGGAAACGCTGATTAAATCAGCATTTCCTTAGCGCCTCCGGCGGATGCACACGGATTTGCAGGGGAAACTGCTGCTTCGCAGCGCAAATCCGGTGCGGGAAACGCTTTAATCAGCGTTTCCCTATATATACGCGTTTCTTCAGACGGTAAGCTGCTCCTTCTTCATAACATCTTCCACCTGCTCCACATATTTTTTACAGAGCGTATCATCCAAAGCCTCCACCATAATGCGGATCACCGGCTCCGTCCCGCTCTCACGCACCAGGATCCTTCCCTCATCTCCCAGCGCTTCCGCCACAGCCTCCACAGCCTTTATAACTGTCGGATTTTCTCTGGCCGTTTTCTTATCCGCTACCCGGACATTTTTCAGAAGCTGTGGATAAATCCGCACCTCTGAGGTGAGCGCCGCCAGGCTCTGCTTACACTCCAGCATAGCTTCCATCACCATCAGGGACGTAAGGATTCCGTCTCCTGTAGTAGCATGTTTGCTGAAAATAATATGCCCGGACTGCTCGCCGCCAAGACAGTGCCCATTATTCATCATATTTTCATACACATATTTATCCCCAACCGCAGTCTTTTCATACGAAATTCCTGCTTTGTCGCACGCTTTGTAAAGTCCCAGGTTCGACATTACCGTCGTTACAATCGTATTATTGTTTAGTCTGCCCTCTTCCTTTAAATACTTTCCGCAGACATACAGAATCAAATCCCCATTTACCACGTTTCCGTTTTCATCTACAGCAATACAGCGGTCTGCATCCCCGTCATAGGCAAATCCCACGTTCAGCCCATTATCCCTCACATATTTCTGCAATATCTGAATATGAGTCGAGCCGCAGTCCTTATTGATATTCGTACCGTTTGGCTCATTACTGATCACATAAGTCCTTGCCCCAAGCGCATCAAACACACTCTTAGCAATAGCCGATGCGCTTCCGTTTGCGCAGTCCAGTCCGATTTTCATATTTTTAAACGAACGTGTAGCCAGGGAAATCAGATAACCAATATAGCGGTTTCTGCCAGCCACAAAGTCTATCGTGCGCCCAATATCGCCTCCCGTTGCCAGAGGCAGCTCTTCTACCTCTCCATCCAAATATGCCTCAATCTTCGCCTCCACTTCGGCTTCCAGTTTATATCCCATCCCGTTGATTACCTTGATTCCGTTGTCATAAAATGGGTTATGGCTCGCAGAAATCATGATTCCGCAGTCAAATCCCTCGGTACGCACCACATAGGAAACGCTGGGCGTAGTCGTCACATGCAGCAGATACGCGTCCGCGCCCGAAGCCGTCAGCCCTGCCACCAGGGAATACTCAAACATGTAGCTGCTCCTTCGTGTATCCTTCCCAATTACAATCTGGGCTTTGTGGTTCCTTCCGTAATACCATCCGAGGAAACGCCCCACCTTAAAGGCATGTTCCACCGTCAGATTTACATTTGCTTCTCCTCGAAATCCGTCTGTTCCAAAATATTTTCCCATAATAATCTCCAATCCGCACTTCCCGGCACTGTCCTTCCTATGAATTATATGCCCTCTGTGCATATCTTCTATAGTATACTTCCAGTTCCACAAAAAAACAACCGTCTGCGCCGTATTTCCGGATGCAGCAAATAGGACGCTGTCAGTTTTCGTTCATCTTCGCCAGCTTCGCGCTCTGGTCTGCCGCTATCAGCGCATCGATAATCTCCTGAATATCCCCGTTCATAATTTTGTCCAGCTTATACAGGGTAAGATTGATGCGGTGGTCGGTTACGCGCCCTTGAGGAAAATTGTAAGTACGGATTTTCTCGGAGCGGTCTCCTGTTCCAATCTGACTGCGCCTTGCTTCTGCTTCTGCATCATGCTGCTTCTGGCATTCTATATCGTACAGCTTCGCGCGCAGCAGTGCAAATGCTTTATCTTTATTCTGAAGCTGTGACTTTTCTGTCTGGCTGTAGATTACGATACCTGTAGGATAATGGGTCAGGCGGACCGCTGAATCGGTGGTATTGACACACTGGCCTCCGTTTCCCGACGCGCGCATTACGTCAATACGCACATCTTTCTCATCAATCTGTACGTCTACTTCCTCGGCCTCCGGCATAACTGCCACCGTAATTGTGGACGTATGGATACGCCCTCCGGACTCTGTCTCAGGTACTCTCTGTACCCGGTGTACGCCGGATTCATACTTCATCACCGAGTACGCCCCCTGTCCGTTTATCATAAAGGTAACGCTTTTCATACCACCGATACCAATTTCCTCACATTCCATCAGCTCCACTTTCCAGCGGTGATCTTCTGCAAAATGCACGTACATACGATAAATTTCTGCTGCGAACAGCGCTGCCTCATCTCCGCCTGCACCTGCACGTATTTCTACGATTACGTTCTTGTCATCATTCGGGTCTTTCGGCAGCAGCAGAATCTTCATCTGGCTCTCCAGCTCCTCTACTCTCGCTTTTGAATCATTCAGCTCTTCTTTCGCCATCTCACGCATTTCCTCATCAGACTCTTCTTCAAGCATGGCAAGGGAATCTTCGATGTTCTGTTTACACTGTTTATATTCTTTATATGCCTCCACAATCGGCGTAAGGCTGCTCTGCTCTTTCATCAGTTTACGAAAACGCTCCGGGTTGTTGGCAACGTCCGGCTCGCTCAGCTCGCTCATAATTTCCTCATACCGAATCAATAAATCTTCTAATTTGTCAAACATTTCTCTTCCTCCTGCTTATGGTTTCACAATCATTCAGCTGATCCCGGGCTGCTTTATGGTTTTCGCTCCAGCCTTCCTTTTACCACCCGGTCAAGCCCCGCCAAGTCTTTGCAGACAGCCACATGGCTGAATCCCGCATTTCTCATCAGCTCCGATACCTGTTCTCCCTGGCTGCAGCCGATTTCAAACATCAGCCATCCTCCCTCTTTCAGATATCCAGAGCTCTCCTCTGTTATTTTGCGGTAAAAATACAGCCCGTCCTCCCGCCCGTCGAGCGCTGTTCTCGGCTCAAACAGCCGTACTTCTTCCATCAGCTCTTCAATCTCCGCCGAAGGGATATAAGGCGGATTTGACACGATAATATCAAACTGCCCTTTCACCGATTCAAACAGATTTCCTTGAACAAAGGTTATCTCTGCTTCCTGGCGCCGGGCATTTTCCCCGGCTGTCTCCAGTGCCTCTCCTGACAAATCGCTTGCCACCGCTTTCATACCGGGAACCAGCTTCACAAGACTGATGGCTATACATCCTGAACCTGTACACATATCCAGCAGCTTCATGCCGGGACGCGCTGCTTTCATCACTTCCTCCACCAGAATTTCCGTATCCTGGCGGGGAATCAATACTTTATTATTTACAAAAAAAGGGATTCCCATGAATTCCTGTTCCCCTGTAATGTACTGCAAAGGTACATGAGTCCCGCGCTGCTCCAGCTCCTGTGTATACGCCGTATGAAGTCTCTCTCCTATCTCTTCCTGCCGGTTCATCAGGAACCAGGCACGGTTCACCTTTTCCCCATGCTCTTTCTTTAATATATCCTCTAAGAGATACCATGCATCCAGGGCCGCATCCGGAATTTCTCTCTCTTCCAGATACTTCTCACCGGTTTTCAGTGCTTCCCAAAGCGTCATGGTTTCTCCCTTCTCTCTTCTTCATAGTGTTTCCCAAAATTCTCCGTCAAATATGCCTTCCAGTCAAATACTGCCTCTACCGAGCAAATCGCCACTTCTATCATAGATTCGTCCGGTTCTTTCGTCGTCAGGTTCTGCATCCACAGTCCGGGCTTGCTCAAGATTTCCACCACACGGTTCTCGCTTCGCCCTGCCAGCCGAATAAATTCATAGGAAATCCCTGCAATCACTGGTACCAGAAGAATACGTACGATAACTCTCCACAGTGGGGACTCCACGCGGATAAACAAAAACAGCACCACACTGATTAGCATCACGATAAGCAGAAAGCTTGTGCCGCAGCGTTTATGCTGCTTTGAGCTTTCCATAACATTTTCCACATTTAAATCCATGCCATGCTCAATGCAGTTTATACATTTATGCTCCGCCCCATGATACTGGAACACCCGCTGGATATCTTTCATTCTGGAAATCAGCAGAATGTATCCGATAAACAGGCACAGACGCACCGCTCCTTCAAAAAGTCCCAGAAGCATCTGGGAATCCGTAAACCGCCGAAACAGATTGGAAACGAAATAAGGCAGTACCATAAAGAGACCTACTGCCAGAAGGATAGAGAAAACCACGGTTACTCCCATAATCAGGGAATCCCTTTTCTCCTGCTCCTCTTTGCTCACCGCGCGCCGCTTCGGGTTTTCCTCCTCTGCTTCTTCCATAAAAAAGCCCGCCGAATAAGTCAATGTTTTCATCCCTAACACCAGAGAATCTACGAAATTGAATACACCGCGGATAATCGGCAGCGAAAGTATCTTCTTGTTTTTAATAAAACCCTCATGGCTGTCTGTCTTGACTACAATTTCCCCGTCCTCTTTGCGGACGGCTACCGCATATCGGCTGCCATTTTTCATCATGACTCCTTCCATAACTGCCTGGCCGCCAATATTGGATGACTTCATATACATCTGTCCCTTCTTTAAATAGTAAAATGGGCTGAGATTTTCCAACCTCAACCCTATCTTTACATCCTATTTGTTTGTAATACCATACTTCCTGTTGAACTTGTCGATACGTCCGCGTGCCGCAGCCGTCTTTTGCTGTCCTGTGTAGAATGAATGACATTTTGAACAAATTTCCACATGGATATCTTTCTTTGTTGAACCCGTTACAAATGTATTTCCGCAGTTGCAGGTAACGGTTGCCTGATGGTACTCTGGATGGATTCCTTCTCTCATGATTTTCACCTCATTTTTATTATTCGTGAACTGCTTATCTGTATTTCCTCCGCAAAACCTATTTTCTGCGGTATACAAACCTGTTTCCGGCCAATGCTGCTCCTCCTGTTTCCACAGCAAGATATCCCGGACTACCCCTGTAAGTCCCTACAGTTACGCTGTATGCCATAAAACACGCATCATATAAACAGCGATTGCATTATAGCATAGCCTTTCAAAAAATGCAAGTTCTTTTTACTCGTGACGCAGGGCGTCAATCGGGTTCAGATTTGCTGCCTTTATAGATGGCAGCAGGCCGAAAATGATTCCAATCAACATAGAGAACAGCACAGACACAATAATGGACGGGATGCTAATCGCCACCGGAATATCCGCCATTTTTGATATTACTTCCGCCATGACGATTCCTGCCGCCACGCCAACAATTCCTCCCATGCTGGTCAACACCGCGGCTTCTGTCAGGAACTGCCCCAAGATCCTCTTCTTCTTCGCCCCGATTGCCTTTTTCAATCCAATCTCACTGGTTCGCTCTGTAACAGATACCAGCATAATATTCATAACGCCGATACCTCCTACTAAAAGGGAAATGCTGGCGATCCAAATGAGCTGAATATTTGTCGCCTCGCTGAGCGCCTGCTGGTCTTTGGCCTGTTCCAGAACATCCTTTGACTTATATTTAATCTCCGAATCTGACACAGACAGGTACGGATTCAGAATATCCGCCGTCTTTTTCCCCGCCTTCGTCATAGCGTCCACGCTCGTCGCTTTCACGACCACATTCTGCGGCTCGTCATACTGGTAGACAATTCCCCAGGCAGACGCAGGCAGATACACGATACCGCTGGCCTGCTCTCCCATATATGTCTCATAATCTTCCATGCTGTTAATGACTGGTTCAAACTCATCTTTCTTCTGCGCCACCCCGACAACCGTAAATGGCTCGCCTTTAATCTCAATTGTTTTTCCCAGGGCGCTCTCTTCCTGAAACAAACTGCTCGCTGCTGTCTGATCCAAAATCGCTACCTTATGGAAGTTCGTAAAATCTTCTTCCAGGAACTGCCGCCCTGTACGTACCATGTAGCCACAGGTAGAAAAATAATTCTCAGTTACCCCCAGCACATTTGCGCCCTGCAGCCCTTTATCCCGATAAAAGACGCCTTCTGCATAAGCACGGCTGTTGTACAGCGTTACACTTTCCACCTCATCTAAATCTTCAATCTGCTGCCGTACTTCCTCACTGATTACCGGAATTCCCTGTGGCGCGGGGCTATAATCATAGAATTCATAGGGCCAGTCACCCTGATAAATACGCACGTTCACCGTATTATTTCCGGCTCCCAGGAGATTTTCTTTAATCTGCTCATTCGTACCCTGAATCGTCGATACAATAGAAATGATGGAGGCAATACCGATAATGATACCGAGCATCGTCAGAAATGAACGCATTTTGTGCGACCACACTCCCTGTAAGGATAACCGTATATTTTCTAACATGCTTCCACCTCCTATTCCGGCACTTCGCCGGCTTCGTCTTCATCTATTTTTACTTTTGCGCCTTCTGTCACGTTCTTTCCATACGGAAACGCAATGTTATCCTCCAGGCTCAGCCCGCTTTTTATTTCGATATTCGTAGAATAAACTGTAGCTCCTGTCTTTACATACTGCTTCACCAGACGGTTGTTTTCATCTGCCTTATACACATAACTCTGCCCGTTCTCTGAACGGATATAAGCTTTGTACAGGTAGATTGCAGAACTATTCCCTCCGGTATTCCCATCCAGGGTCAGATCCACCCACTCCATATTCGTGAGCCCCGTGGAATCTTCGATATATGCCATAAAGGGATATTTGGATCCCGTAGGTTCACCGCTGTTATAATAATTATTTTCCGTATCCGGATATTCTGAAATCTCCGTGATTTCCGCAGTAAAGCTCATACCGCTCTCATAGGACATCCCTGTCATGGTAGTGCCGACTTTTACCTCGCCCAGTTTCAGCTCGTTAATCGTCCCCCTCACATACATTCCTTCGTTGCTGGTGACAGATATAAAAGCTTTTCCATCCACTTCACCCACTTCCGGATCCCCCACAGCCTTCACAATGCCGTTAATAGACGCTTTCACAACTGCCGCATCCGTCTTACGTTTCGCCTGCTTCACCCGGATGTTTGCTTCCCGCAAATCCAGCTTCAAATCTTTAATTTCATCTTCTTTTTCTTTAATGGCTTCCTTCAGTTCTGTCACTGTATAAACGTCATCGCCAAAATCATCCCCGCCCCATATATCATCGCCCGGGTCATCAGGCTCTTCCGTTTCCGGCTCGTCTATCTGCGGCACATTTTTCGTCACACCGTCGCTCCCGAATGTCCAGGTAATATCCGGTGCATAAGGTTTATCTGCTTTCACCGTACCGTTGATACTGATAGACTTCACAAACCCGCCGTTCACGGAATCACCTTCCCGAATTTCAAGGATTGCATAACTTCCTTCTCCGTCTCCGTTCATTCCTCCATTTTTTCGTGAAGTTCCCAGTTCATTAAAGCCCAGTATTTTATTCATAAAAGACGCATAAATTGTCGTGCCCTCTTTACAGAAAAATATATATGGGTCATCTTTCGTCCCCGTGCCCTTATAAGGCTTGGAATCATAATTCAGCTTTTTATATGCTTTTACCTGGCCAAGCGGAGATTTCTCACTCTCTGTCTCCTGCTCCGGTCCTGGAACTTCCCCGCTTGGCTGTGTTTCCGGCTGTGTTTCCGGTGCAAACGTTTCCGGCGGAGGCGTCTCTGTCTGCACAGGCTCTGTCGATGGCGGCTGTGTCTCCGGCGCAGGTGTTTCTGTCTGCACTGACTCACTTTCCGTTGCTGTCATAACCATCCTGGTTTTTGCAAGAACCACCCCATGATTCCCTGAGGCATCGCCATACTGATTATCCGCTACCGGGGTGATTTTTTTCAATTTCTCCAGCTCCTGCTGCGCTGCCTTGATCTTCAGTTTAATAGACTGCCGATCCAGCTTTTCCGATTCCAGATCAAGTTCCAGCAGCGTTGTATCATAAGCGAGAAGTTTATCGCCAATCTTTACTTTGTCCCCTTCTTTTACATACACCTTATCAATAACTTCCCCATCTGTAAGATGAACTTCCTGGTTCGCATTTGCTGTAATCATACCGGAAGTAGAAGTCCCGTCTCCCCACCAGCCCGAATTCAGACTGGATACGGAAATAACTTCCACAGGATCCGCATTGCTCTTCACGATATGGTAAACGCCATATCCACCGCCGATTACCAGGAC
>Ga0137308_101306_pt1 | contig 25625 bp, 23 predicted proteins | sample Inofrocosms_June_FD_97181 | JGI IMG/M metagenome (GOLD analysis project Ga0137308, IMG submission 97181) | Mouse cecal microbial communities from Vienna, Austria - N-Acetylneuraminic and N-Acetylglucosamine D2O microcosms_June | ecosystem: Host-associated > Mammals > Digestive system > Large... | reverse complement strand
CCAGCATCATCAGCATCAGTACCGCAATTACCTCATTTCCTTTTTCCCAAACTGTGTGATTGACAGGGTAAGCAGAAGAGCGAATACAGCGATTGCACAGGGAAGGAACGGCATCAACGCAAATGCGGCGTCAGAGGTTTCCGCTGTAAAGTCATGCAGGGAGCAGGACACCAGATAGCCGCTGTAACAGTAGGGATAAGCAATCCAGAGCGGCGTGTTGGCGACCAGAATACCGGGGATAACCAACAGCAGGTTTAGCCCAATGGAAAGCAAAGGCTTTTCAAATAATACTGTGACCGCCCACATCGCTGCCAAGCATGGGAGCATTGTCAGAAACAGCCCCACGCACCATTTCAAAAGATAGAGAACGGGCAAGGTTCCTGTAATTCCCATTGTTGAAGTAGCCAGCATACCGGCGACTACGAACACCGCCAGAAAGACAACCATTTCCATGAGCAGATAGAACATCAGGACACAAAACTTTGCCAGGGAAAGGGCTTGACCGCTGACCGGCAGGGCCAGCATTTTCAGGATGCCATTGTTCTGCGTTTCCCGCCCTGCAATCATCACGCATACCACGATCATGCTGAACGGCAGCAGATAGTAGGCGTAGACCAGGGCGCTTTGAATAAACATAGCGGGCCATGCGTCGGTGTACTCCGACGTGAAGTACCGGCTTAATGTGGCCACCCCGGAGGCCACTACCAGCAGCGGGGTAATAAAAATCAGCGGAACGATCTTTGAGCGTTTCACTTTCATAAACTCAATACCGAGCAAATTCAAAAAGTTCATGCGGCTCCTCCTTTACTCATAGCGCAGTTTTTTTGCCATCCACAGCCCAAGGCCAAGGAAAAGGAGCGTTTCGGCCAGCGCAAACATTATGACCATCATATCTGGCTGTGCGCTCATAGCCACCGCAGGCTTGAACATCACAAGGAACGGATGCACCATCAAGAACGCTGCGGCTGACGATGCCAGGGCCATCCCGCTTAAAAAACCGGCAACTCCCACACCGAGAGGAACCCACATATTTTCAAAGCGTGAGGAAATCAGCACCATAAAGGACAGTACTGGCATGGATGTGATGAACGAATAGGCCGTAAAGCGGAGTAGCGTTCCCATTTCAAATGTCCCCTGCGGCAGATCGCTCATACCGATTTTCATGAGCGCCAGATTTTCCAGAGCTACCGCCACAAAGAGCATGACGGTCAAGATCAGAAATTTGCAGAGATACATCCCCGGTACGCTCATGGGGAGCATATGCATCTTTTTGATTGCGCTGCCCTTAAACTCCATGCTGTAGACCATACAGGCTGCGACAACGATACCGAACAGGTTCAGTACCATAATCATGCCGTAAAGCTGGGTCAGCAGTACGTCCATCGGGGCCAGCGGGAGACCCAGCAGCGTATCTTTCCGAACAAGGAAGTTGGCAAACGCATAGGCCGCACCTAAAATACCAACAGCAAGCAGCACCGGGATTACCCCTGTCCGCTTCTCCTTCCACAGTTCGATTACAAGCGCCCTCATAGCTTTGCCCTCTGCTTTCTGGCGGCGTTGTCCTGCTCCACGATCGAGAGGAACACATCTTCCAGGTTATCGGCGGACATTCCCGCCTGTCTTGCGCTGTGCCGCAGATCATCCAAGCTGCCCTCAAACAGCAGCCGCCCATGATTGAGGATGCCGATGTCGTCCGCCATCAGCTCAATTTCCGACAGCATATGGGAAGAAATGAGGATGGTGCAGTCGTACAGATCAGGCAGGGATTTCACCAGATTGCGAATTTCATGGATGCCGGAGGGGTCAAGACCATTGGTTGGTTCGTCCAGAATGAGGATAGGCGGACGGCCCAGCAATGCCCCGGCGAGGCCGAGCCGCTGTTTCATACCAAGGGAATACTTCTTTGCGAGGCGATCTCCAAATTCGGACAGTCCCACCAGCTCCAAGGCGTCCTCTACTGTGTTTTTCCGCAACCCTAAAATCCGGCGTATCACATCCAGGTTTTCCCGGCCCGTCAGGTTGGCGTAGAACGAAGGGGCCTCAATGAAAGAGCCGATCTCCCGCAGGATTTTCAGCCGGTCGTCGGGAAACTGCTTTCCGTCAATGGTGAAGAGGCCCTTTGTGGGGGCGGTCAGCCCCAGGAGCATCTTCATGGTGGTGGATTTGCCCGCTCCATTGGGGCCAAGAAAGCCGTAAATACTGCCCCTGCGGACGTGGAGGGAAACATTGTTGACGGAGGTGAAGTTTTTGTATTTCTTCGTCAACTGCTCTGTAGCGATGATATAGTCCATAGATACATCTCCTTTCTACCCCTATGGTACAGCATCAACCTGACTTCTACATTCTCGTATCCTTACTTTTACCTTACTTTTTTATGGTGACGTTTACAGGGTAAATTTGCCGTGTTATAATCAAGCTGGCAAATCGGAAGCGGCGGCGCTGCAAATACGTTTGAAACCTTTTTGGAACACCAATTAATTAAGCCTGTATAGAATGCAAACTAATGTTTGCCGAGAGGTATTCTGATGGATTATTCATTTTTGCACAGCAAAAAGCTTCTGCTGGTGGATGACGAGCCGGAGCTTTTGAAAATGGTAACGGCTATTTTAGCGGACGAGGGCTTTCGGCGCCTTGTGACCGCCGCCAATATGAAAGAGGGAATTGCCGCCGCTGAAGCGGAAAAGCCCGATCTGGCAATTCTGGATGTGATGCTCCCGGACGGCGACGGCTTTGCTCTGATGGAGCAGATACGCACATGGACGGATATTCCTGTGATTTTTCTGACGGCCCGTGACGAGGCGGAGGACAAGCTGGCGGGGCTGGGCCTTGGAGCGGACGATTATATCGCAAAGCCCTTTCTGCCCCAGGAATTTTTACTGCGGGTTTACGCCGTTCTGCGTCGGTGCTACAAAGAGGACACAGTCGTTTTGAAGCTGAATAACTGTACGGTGGATTTCAGTCGGGCCGAAGTGGATAAGGGCGGTGAGATACTTCCCTTGACAGCGATGGAGCATAGGCTGCTGGAAACGCTTGCGAAGAATGAGGGCCGTATCGTGACCGTGGACACGCTCTGCGAGGCTCTATGGGGTGACAATCCTTATGGCTATGAAAACAGCCTGAACGCCCATGTGCGGCGCATCCGGGAGAAAATTGAGGCAGACCCGTCAAAGCCAGTTTCCCTGCTGACGGTCAAGGGGCTGGGCTATAAGCTGCTGGCGAGAAAATAAGCGATGAAAGCATTTGGAAAATATATCTCAAAATATCTGCTTTCCTTTTTTGCCTTTGCTCTCATTCTCCTGTTTGTCAACATTCTTGCGTTTGCCCTAACATTTGGGGGTATCGTGTCCGGAGAATACGGTTCGGCATCTCCGGCGAATATGTTAGAGGCCGTGGCCGCTGATTTGTCAGCATCCGGCATAGCAGAGGAAAGGCGGCAAGAGCTAAACCTTAATCGGATTTGGGCTATGCTATTGGATGCAAGCGGGCGTTGTGTTTGGGAGGTATCTTTGCCAGAGGAAATACCAACACAGTACACGATTCAAGATGTGGCTGTGTTCTCAAAAGGCTATCTGCAAGACTATCCTGTTTTTGTGCGGAACATGGACAATGGCCTGCTGGTATTGGGCTACCCCAAAGACAGCTTTATGAAGCTGACAGGAAACTATTTCCCCATACGGGCAATCAGGATTTTCCCGCTCTTTGTAACTGGCATCCTGGCGATTGACATATTGCTTTTGTTTTTGGTCTACTATTTCTCTAAAAGAAAAATCTCCAAAAATACGGAGCCGATTATGGCCGCTATCAAAACACTGTCCACAGGCAAACCTGTTGATTTGTCCATTCGAGGGGAGTTGTCGGAAATTGCGGATAGCGTCAATCAGGCGTCCCGGGTGTTGAGCAGACAAAACCAGGCCCGCGCCAACTGGATTAGTGGCGTTTCTCACGACATTCGCACGCCGCTGTCTATGATTATGGGATATGCCGGGCGGCTTGCCAGCGACAGGTTAGCCAGCGGAAACATTCAGCAGGAGGCAGAAATCATTCGGGCGCAGAGCGCAAAAATCAAAGACTTGGTGCAGGATTTGAATTTAGTATCGCAGCTGGAATATGAAATGCAGCCGCTCCATAAAGAGCCGGTACGCCTGTCTAAATTGCTGCGCTCCTATGCGGCAGACTTGCTCAACGTTGGAATCCCCGAAAAATATTCGGTAGAAATGGAAATTTCAAAAGGCGCTGAAACTGCGGTCATACAATGCGACGTACGGTTGATCTTGCGGGCGATCAACAATCTGGTACAGAACAGTATCAATCATAATCCGCAGGGTTGCACCATCTGTCTGTGCCTTGACTGCTCGGACGTCAGCATATCCCTCGTCATTGCCGACAATGGAGTGGGTTTGTCCGCCGAAAAGCTGCGGGAACTGGAAGAAAAACCGCACTATATGGAAAGCACAGATGAACGACTGGATTTGCGGCATGGGCTGGGGCTGCTGTTAGTAAGGCAAATTGTGGAGGCGCATGGCGGGGGAATGAAGATTGAAAGTGCGCCACAAAGTGGGTATCAAACAGTTTTGACTTTCCCGAATGGTAAAGAATAAAGGAAACGGAGAACATTTTACCGCAGCCCCCTGTTTCCTTTTGAAATCTCCAGATGGTAAACGCCACTTTGCTGGAACAGTCTGTGACAGAAGAAAACATTACAGACAGCGGCAAGGGAATAGCGGAGAGCAGACAGGGGATGACCTTCAAACGCTTTTTGTTTATGAAAAACAAGCGGTAAGGCGATTGGATTTGCAGGTGTAGAAGAAATCGAACCTTTCATAATTTTCAGCTATAACAAAAACCAGAATGGAAATGACGATGGAACCGTCATAGACAACCCCAATATCCGTGTTGGAGATACGGTGCGGATGAACCGCTTGACAATGGGCGGCCTTTCCTCTATCATTGACGACAGCTATGATTTTATCATCATGGCAAAGGTTCGGGCCAACGGGAACACGGCCGCCACCCGCAACACAAGCGAAGCCCGGTTTTACCTCCCAAATGAAATCTTCCTGCCGCTGTGTGATAACCCTCATCATCACCATCGGCGGGGCGTTGAGTATCATCATTGGGATCATCGGTATCGCAAGCTTTGTCAACTCCGTTCTGACCAGCGTCATTACCTGCAAAAAGGAATTTGCCATTGTTCTATGCTGGTGATTTACCCGTTTCTGATCCTCCTGACTGTGGCAATACCGGCGCTGCTGTACCGCAAAATCGCCAGGGCCGGAATTATCGAACGGCTGCAGCAGTGATAAAAAAGCCGGCTGCTCAGGGAATTGAACCGTTCAACAAAAAGGAGAAAATGTAAGATGAGAAAACTATTGACTTGGGCGGCATTATTGGCCGTCCTGCTGACACTTGCAGGCTGCGCAGGGAAGGAACCGCCGGAACCCAAGTGGGAAGACCCCCTTTACCGCACGGTGGTCTATAACAGCGGAGAAGATGAAAGCGACGCAAAGTATTTGGAAATTGCACAGCGTAGCCAAAAACTACTGGCTCTGCTGGAGGAAAAAGCAGGGGCGTTTGTCATGGACGCATACAACTATCAGACTATGGATGATGAGGGTACTCCCCTATATGCCATGAACAGTCCTGAAGTTCCAATCGAGATTGCTCCCGCTGGGATGTCTATACAGGTGAGCCGGGAATATTTCAAATGGAATCCCATTGAAACAGCGGATGGCTCAGAACTGGAAAAACAGATCGTGGTGGATGATTTAACACTGAATCTGTTAGTACCAGACCGGTACCGCAATATGGAACAGGAAATATTGCCTGCCTGGAGGGAATATTTCTATTTTGAAAAAGTGGAAGCCGGGAACGATTACAATGAATTAGCTGGCAGAAAAGAACGGCTGGACATCGCAGAAAATCAACTGACTGTGAACATTATATATGTGAAAGATGGCCAGAGGTACTTTACTTATCGGAGTGATTGCGCATCTGCTGATGGAAGTTGGATCACTGATCCTCTGGTACAGATTTATACAGGGAACATTCACTGCAACTATGCTCACAGCTTTCTGACACAGTGGACATATATCCCGTCAGAAGCAGGTTCGCCAGAAAAGGCTTACCAAGAGATTGCCCCTTATATTTTGGAGTGCGGCGCTCAGGAGAGTTTGAAAGAACTGCGCCCTTTGCAGAATAGGTAAGGTAAAACAGTGTTTTTTAACTCCCCTTTGGAGTAGGGAACGGGGGACGGGGGAAAACGGGGTTTGGAGAAACTGGCAAACCTGCAAATACATGTCAGGCTCCAAAACGAAAAAATCTTGAAGAAATTTGGCAACCGAAAAAGGGTATAACAAGACAAGCCGGTCAGCGAGGATTTTTTGCGGACCGGCTGAAAGTGTTCGTTGTGTTCGGTTAATCGGCGGTATTTGCTCCGCTGCCCACTGCCATTCAGCTTGCTTTGTGACATGAGTGTGCGGTGTTATCCTCTTCTCAACCTGTGCAAATCGAACGCCGCATTGGGCGGTCATCTCTCCCCTTTTTGGGGTATCACCATTGTAGTTATACCGAAACTTCTATTATACCGAGGCTTACGGATCAACTGCGGTATTTTAATGATTCATCAAAATAATTCGGTATAACATTTTCACCAAGATCCGGCAATCTTGCTGGCACCGCATCGGCCGGATGCTGAAAATCGGTATAATACTTCTCGCACAAAAATAACCTATCCATAATAATAGACAGAGCAGACAGCTCTGGATGGGCATCCCCCTGTATGCCTGTCAGGTGAGCTCTCTGCCATCAAGGTCCGGAAAAGTGACCGCACCAGCGCCGATTCTCCGTGAGCGATGGTTATACAGCTTTGCGCCGCAGTCGGCGCAGTATCCTCTGACGAATAGGCAGCGGCCCGTTTATCCTTGTAGGATTCCTTGTGGGTGCGGATGTTGGCCGTATGCCCATATATTCCGGCTTGGAAAGGATTTGCCCGACTGCAAAGCCGTTCCAGCTATGAGGCCGGGGATGTCCTCTTTGCTTTTCCAATCGCTCCGCCCTGTCTGACGAAATAGGTGGCAGGCGTTTCGGCCTCCTCGTCAATCAGCCGGTGGTATTTGTCGTTGGGGTCTTTCCGGTAGCCGTAGATGGCGCAGTCGGTTATGTATCAGCCAGCCGGTTAAATATTTTTATATGCTATTACAGTTCAATTATAAACTCCATTACAATCAAAACATATGTTCCTGCCAAGCCCTGCTGGAAAAAATTTTGAGGGAACTGCAGACGGTCTGCTGAAAAGGGAAGAAGGGGAAACGTTCCTGGATGCATGTCTTTCAGAAGAAGGCTTTGCGGAAAATAAGCTTTCCGGAGGAGAGATACAACGCTGCCGGATTGTGCGCACGCTTCTTTCCGCAAAGGAGATTTATGTGTTTGATGAACCCTCCCCCCAGATGGATGCACGGAGCGAAGCGAGAATCTGCCAATTAATGGGTGGATTACAAAGCCGTGGGTGTACATTGATGTTCGAATTTCCGTTAGTTCCTTTTTGACGAGATACGATACATACGAGACAATGGCATGAGAAAAAAAGTTGGAAAACCTAAAACCGAAATGCTATAATAAGTTTTTAGGATTCGAGTGTCAAAAGTCCTTTAGTTAAACAAGAATGGGGGATTAATATGAACGTATATGAGAATTGTCCAATGTTTGAGAATGAAAAATACAGGCTTCGTTTCGTGAACGAAACAGACACGGAGGATCTGCTGAAGGTATACAGCGACCTGCGGGCCGTGCCGCTTTTTAACGGAGATAATTGCAAGGGCGATGATTTCCATTATACCACGTATGAGAGGATGGAGCAGGCGGTCGACTTCTGGAAACAGTCGTATGAAAGCGGCTGGTTTGTGCGCTGGTCCGTGGTGGATCAGGCGAAGGGGAAGGCTGTTGGAACCATCGAGGGATTTCACAGGGATGCAAAGGACTGTTTTACAAACTGCTGCCTGCTTCGGCTGGACTTGCGCAGCGACTATGAGAAGTCAGAGGAGATCGCATCCGTCCTTTCTTTGATTGTACCGGCTTCCTTTGTTCTGTTTGACTGTGATAAGGTGGCCACAAAGGCGGTTCCGGCTGCGGGCGAGCGGATTCGGGCGCTTGGGGAGATGGGATTTGTGCTCTCGGATGAAAAGCTGACCGGTGATGACGGGACACGGTATGATAGATATTTTGTGTTAAAGAAACAGGTATGACAGGCGGGGTATACATGCCGAAGAAAAAAATACACTATATGACCATGCTCAATCTGGTGACAGTGGGAAATGTCCTGGCGGCCTTTCTGGTAATCGGCATTGTGCTGGGAACCACCTATTACCGCTATATGCGCACGGACGTGATGAATCTCATGCGGAATAACGTGGAGCAGGCATACAGCTACATTTCCGCTTATGTGACCGCCGGGTGCGACGCCGCGAACACGCTGACCACGGATGTGGAGCTGGACCGGGCGGTGGAGAATTATACCAGTGACGACGTGGCAAGGACGGTGGAGGGGAAAAAGATGATGGATTACATCCTTCAGAATGCGATGGCAAACAATCCCTCCATTGAAAATATTGCAATCGGCACTGCCGGGGGAATGATCGTGAAGGACCGCTATGGATTTGATATCGGCAAATACGGAAGCCAGCTGCGGGAGGCCGGCTGGTATCGGGAGCTTCTTGAGGGACAGATCGCTTACAAATTCTCAGAAAACATTTATTATGACAATGAATACAATCCGGGCTCCTATTATTTCTATGCCACCAAATTCAAGACAAAGTTTTATCCCACCAGGGATCAGGAGGACAGGATCCTTATCGTGACCATCAACACCACACAGATGGAGGAGTATATTGGAGGTATAGCCAACAACGAGGCGGTCAATATTAATGTCTGTGACGGGGAAGGGAAAAAGAAGCTGATCTATCAGTCCATTCCCAATCAGGAGATCGGGGACTATCTGACCGGTGCGGATTTGAGCGACAGGGAAAGAAGCCGGATCGAAAAGGAGTATGCTTTTTTTGAAAAGGAATTGCCGGCGGTGTCATGGAATATCGTGGGCAGTGTCAGCCGCAGAACGCTTCAGGAGATGATCTGGCGCATGGAGCCGTGGATGCTTCTCCTGATCGGGGTGGTGCTGGCCATGTCCATCCTGACCGGAACCCTGAGCGCCCGGGTGATGTCCCGCCCCATCAAGAAGCTCTCCCAGGCGATGAATGACATGGAGAACAGCAAGTTTCACGGTGTGGAGGAAGAGAGCCGCTGTATCGAGATCGGACAGCTGATTGTCACCTACAATGAGATGTCCTCCACGATCCAGAAGCTGATCCGGGATATCCGGTCCGGGGAGGAGCAGAAGCGCAGGCTGGAATTTAAGGTTTTGGAGGAGCAGATCAATCCGCATTTTATCTATAATACGCTGGAGGCGGTCAAGTGGGTGGCGTATGTGAACCATTCCGAAAAAATTGCGGATGTGATCGAATCCTTTGTGCGCCTTCTTCGGATTTCCCTTTCCGGGGGAAAAGAGATGATCCCGGTGGAGCAGGAGATCACCCTGGTGCGGGAATATGCCAAGATTATGGTATTCCGCAACAACTACGAGATCAGCCTAACCTGTGACATTTCTCCGGACACCTGCGGCTGCTCCACATTAAAGCTGGTGCTGCAGCCTTTTGTGGAGAACAGCTTCCTGCACGCCTTTGGCACAGAGCGGAGCGGGAAACGGATTCATATCCGGAGCTTTCTTGAGGAAAGTTTCCTGATCTTTGAGGTGTGCGACAACGGGACGGGATTTTTGACAGAGAGGGAAAGGCCGGACTCTCCGGAACAGAGAAAGCGGATGACGGGGATCGGCATTGACAATATTGACAGAAGAATTAAAGCCTGGCATGGGGAGTTGTACGGGGTACGGATCGTTTCGAAAAAGGGACAGGGTACCACGGTGACAATTCGCCAGCCTATAATTATGGAGGAAACGTATGATACCGGTTATGATTGTTGAGGATGAGTTTCTGGTGAGGGCAGGACTTCGAACCTGCATTGACTGGGAGAAAGAGGGGTTTGAGATCGTGGCGGAGGCCGGGGACGGCCAGGAGGCGCTTGCGCTTTATGAGAAATATCACCCGGCCATTGTGATCACGGATATCCGTCTTCCCAAAATGGACGGAATCCATATGATGAAGGCGCTGACGGGAAGAAAGGTCAGCTTCATTGTGATCTCCGCCTATGATGATTTTCAGTATGCCAAGGAGTCGATCAGTATCGGCGTGGCCAACTATTTCCTGAAAGGGGATATGGACAGGGAGGAGCTTTTGGAAACACTGCGCAGCCTCAAAAGCCGGTACGCCCGGGAGGAGGGGAAGGCGCAGGCAGAGCGCACCCACACGATAAAGGAGCTGTATCTGAGCCCGGAATCCGTCCTGGAAGACCTGGCCGGGGTGCCGGAAAACGGCGGTGCCCACCTTTTATACTACACGGCGGAGAATGCCAACACACAGATGCTGGACGCCATGGTCAGTGACTTTTTCTTTCGGAATAAAACAGACTGCGTCAGGCTGGAGTCGGAGAAGGGCAGCTGGTTTTTGTATGTTTCCGGGGATGAGGAGGAGACGGGCCGCGAGCTCTCCCGGATGTTTGAGAGATATGTGGAGGAAGAGATTGTTCTGGCAAGCTCCCGAAGCCTTGACCGGTATCCGGATATAAAAGAGGCGGTCTACCATGTTCTTCTTGTGCGTGAGCAGAGGGCGCAAAAGGAGAGAGGGAGGACGGCCCAAAAGTGGGTGGATGAGGGAAGGGTTTCCGCATGGATCAGGCAGACGGAGACAGAGCTTATGGGGGCCCTGAAGTTTCACAAATATGATGAGGCCGGCAAATTGCTGGGAGAGCTGCGGAACGCAATGATCGAGGGGATGTCGCCCACCCTTTTCTTTGACGGCATCTACCGGCTGCTTGGGTGTTTTACCCGGTGTAATGAGGAGATCCATGCGGCAAGAACGTATTCCGAATTGATGGAATCCCTGGATCTGGAAACTGTTTTTGACGCACTGGCCATGTACGTGGACGAGTTCAGAGGAAAGAGGGAGGATAACGGCAATACCTATATTCTCAGGGTGAAGGAATATGTGGAGAAGCATTATCACGAGCCGATTCTGATCCGGGATCTGTCGGATTATGTGCATGTTTCGCCCAACTATCTCGGAAAGATTTTTTATTTGAACACCGGGGAATACCTCAAGGATTATATCAATTCCGTCAAGATGGAAAAGGCAAAGGAACTGCTCCTGACCAGGAGGTATCCGGTCAGCGAGGTGGCGGACATGGTGGGAATGGAGGATCAGCGGTATTTTTCCAAGCTGTTTAAAAAACACTGCGGCGTTTCGCCCAAGGAGTTCGGAAGAGGGGAAAATTGCACAAAGTATTGAAAAGTAAACATGGAATAAATGGATACAGCGAATAATACCACATAATGGATTGCCGATTCTCTTGTGCGAATTGACTGCTGCGGGGTAGAATAGGCGTATCACAAATCACAGAAGGAGAAAGAGCATGGTAGAAAAACATTTATTCCAATCAATTACAGCAGTGCTTTTGGCTGTTTCCCTGGTAGCGCTGGCCGGATGCGGAGGGGCCAGAACGGGAAAGGAGGCGGATTTAAAAAGCGGTACGGAGAGTACCCAAACGGAAACGGACGGAAACGAGAGCGGGACAAAGGACAGTGCGGATGCGGGAGAAGTGGTGGAGCTGCGCTTTCATGACTGTATTCCGAATCCGGAGCGGGAGGCGAAGTTTAAGGAGCTGGTGGAACGGTTCAATGAGGCCAATCCGGACATTAAGGTGACATTCGAGTCAACACCTTGGGATCAGGCGCACAACAAAATGGTGACTCAGGGAAGCTCTGACACTCTGCCGGATGTAAGCATCATCCACACATCCTGGATCAGCGAGTTCAGCACGGCCGGATGGGTGGTTCCGCTGGACGACTATATCGCCGGATGGGAATACGGCGATCAGTTTATCCCTTATGCGAGGAACGTGCTCATGGACTATGACCAGAAGCGGGTATACGGCAATATTTACGGAATTCCCGACGGCCTGACCATCAGCGGCCTCTATGTGAGGAAGGACTGGGTGGAGGAGATCGGAATGACGCTGGAGGATCTGGAGACCTGGGACGGCGTCTTTGAAGCCATTGAAAAGATGACGGATCCGGCAAAGAACCGTTACGGACTTGCCTTCCGGGGAAGCAAATACGGGGCATACCAGATGGGAACCTATCTGCTGGGCGCTCTGGGAGGACGGCTGTACGAGGAAGACGGTACCTGCCGCATCAATACCCCGGAGGGGCTTGCGGCGTTTGAGAGATACTGTAACCTCTATCTGGACGGCTATGCGCCCCAGGATTCCATTAACTGGGGATATGCGGAGATGGTTCAGGGCTTTACCTCGGGGCTGAGCGGCGTTCTGAATCAGACCACGGAGGTCACGGCGGTGTGTGCGGAGTCCATGAGCGATGAGGAGTGGACCGTGGTGCAGTTCCCGCGTTTTTCGGACGGAAACATATACAGCACGGCGGATTCCTATTTCTATGCCGTCACATCCTCCAGCAGGCATCCGGACGAGGCGTGGAGATTCGTGTCCTTCATGCTGGAGCCGGAAAACAATATGGAGTACTGCGCGGTGAACATGTATATTCCGGTTATGCAGGGGGCGGAGGAGGATCCCCGGTTCGCACAGGGCTATATGGCGGGATTTACCAAAACCATGAACGACCCGAATTTTATCAGAAACCCTTACTATGGCTATTTCCCGGAACAGACTGAGTTTACGGATACCATCTACGATCAGGAGATGCAGAGATATCTTCTGGGGCAGCAGAGCGCCCAAGAGGCGGTTGACAATATCGCAGACTTTCTGACGCAGGCTCAGCAGAGATTTATGGAGGAAAGCCCACAGACACCTCTGCCCTGTGCGGTCAGAGCGGATGGAACGGAAGTGAAATAAGGATGAAAAATCTGCTTAAAAAACTGGAGCCCCATCTGTTCATGACGCCGGGTTATCTTATCCTGCTTGTCTTCATGGGGTATCCGCTCTTAAACTGCATCCGCCTTGCCTTTTCCAACTATAAGGTGACCAGGCTGGACGATGTGACCTTTGCGGGCTTTGCCAATTTCAGACGGATTTTTGAGGATCCGCAGATCGGCATGATCACCCTTAACACGCTGAAATTCGTGGTGATCACGCTGGCTCTGCAGCTGATTCTGGGATTTATCCTGGCGCTTGCGCTGAAAAAGCCTTTCCGGGGAAGGGGAATTTACCAGGGGATTGTGTTTCTCCCCTGGGCCTTTTCCGGCTTCCTTGTGGGACTGACCTTTCAGTGGATGTTCAATGGAGAGTACGGGCCCGTCAACGACCTGCTGTTAAAGGCCGGGCTGATCCACGGGAAAATCTCGTTTCTGGGGAATCCGAAGCTGGCGCTCTATACCGTGGTTGCGGCCCTGGTGTGGCAGGGAATCCCCTTTTTCGGAATTATGCTCCTGGCAGCCCTGCAGTCCGTGTCGGAGGAGCTGATCGAGGCGGCGAAGATTGACGGGGCCAAAAGCATACAGCGGTTTGTCCATGTGACCCTTCCCTGCATCAAGCCGACGATTGTTTCCACGGTTTTGCTGCGCACCATCTGGATCTTCAACAATGCGGATATTATCTACATTATGACTGGAGGAGGCCCGGCCAATTCGTCGGACACGCTCTCGTCCTACATGTTCATCAAGGCGTACAGTACGCTTGATTTTGGGTTTGCCAGTGCGCTGGGCGTGGTATTCATGCTGGGACTTACCGCATATATCATTACTTTTATTAAGGCTGCGAAATACAATCAGGCGGGTGACGACGTATGAAAAGAAAAAGAATTCTCATGACAGCGGGAAGAATTGTGATTTTGTCGTTTTTTCTTCTGCTGGTAATTTTACCGATTTACTGGATGTTTATCACATCCCTGAAGCTGCCAGGGGACATCTCCACGCTGGACATTCAATACTGGCCGAAAAACCCTACGCTGGACAACTACAGGGCGGTTCTTGGCGGCAGCGGCTTCCCCGTTTATCTGGCCAACAGTCTGACAGTGGCCGTCGTCTCGGCCCTTATCGTGCTTTTGGTGGCAATACCCGGGGGCTACGGCCTTTCCCGGTATCAGTATAAGGGAAAAGGGCTTACCATGACTGCGTTTCTGATTACCCAGATGATTCCCCTGACCCTGCTATTGGTTCCCATGTTTCTGATCTTTTCCTCCATAAAGCTCAATGACACTCTGACCAGCCTGATCCTGCTCTATGTGGTTCTGAATGTTCCCTTCTGCCTGATCACCATGCAGGGATTTTTCATGAATATCCCCACGGTGATTGAGGAGGCGGCGAGAATCGACGGGTGCGGCAGGCTTGAGACCATCATGAGGGTTGTGCTTCCCGTGATGCTTCCGGGAATCATAGCGGTATTTATTTTTGCCTTTATCGGGGCGTGGAACGATCTTCTGGGAGGCGTCATGTTCATCAATTCCGAGGCAAAGCGGACGATCCCGGTGGGGCTGAGCTATTACGTGGGACAGTTTGCGGTCAACTGGGGCGAGATGACGGCGGGAGGAATTATGGCGCTTCTGCCTTCGGCGGCGTTGTTTGCCTTTGCACAGAAGTATATTGTGGAAGGAATGACAAGCGGGGCGGTGAAAGGCTAGGACAAGGAGGGATAAAAATGAGCCGAAACTATGAAAAGGAAGAAGATATTTTAGCCCATGAGGGGGACGACTATGAGCGGTTTCTGGGGGCGGTGGTCCCGCCCATTTTCCAGAACACCCTGTTTGTGCTGCCCACGGCGGGGAACGGGATACCCGAACACCCATATGTGTACAGCCGCGTGACGAACCCCACCGTGGAGGTGGTGGAGAAAAAGCTGGCGGCTTTGGAACACGGAGAGGACGCACTGTGCTTTTCCTCTGGGATGGCGGCCATTTCCTCGGCTATCATGCATTTTGTGGAGAAGGACTGCCACGTGATCACGGTCAGGAGCATTTACGGGCCGACCAGAACCCTGTTGAAGGATTATCTGCCCCGGAAATTCGGCGTGGAGACCACGCTGCTGTGTCAGGAGGAGGCCATGCATCTGGAGGATTATGTCAGGGACAACACCCGGCTGATCTATCTGGAGAGCCCCTCCAGCGGCGTTTTCAGCCTCCAGGACCTGGAGTATGTGGGAAAGCTGGGAAGAGAGCGGGGCATCGGAACGGTGATCGACAATACCTGTGCCACGTCCCTGTATCAGAAGCCGCTGGACTATGGCATTGACATTTCGGTACATACGGCCTCCAAGTATCTGGGCGGCCACAGCGACATCATTGCGGGAGCGCTGATCAGCTCCGGGCAGATCTGCGAGGAGATCCGAAGGAGCGAGCGGGCAAATTTCGGCGCCTGTATGGATCCTCACCAGGCGTGGCTGATGCTGCGGGGAATGCGCACCTTAAAGCTTCGTCTGGAGCAGCACGCAAAAAATGCGCTGGCGGTGGCAAGGTATCTGCAGGGGCAGCCGCTGGTGAAGCGGGTCTATTATCCCGGGCTGAGGGAAGGGGAACAGAAGGAGCTGATCGAAAAGCAGATGAAGGGTTTTGGCGGCCTTTTGAGTTTTGTGATGGACGGCACGGCAGAGCGGGCGGAGCTTTTTATGGATTCTCTGACCTGTTTTCTCAAGGGATGCTCCTGGGGCGGATTCGAGAGCCTGGTCTATCCCTTTAGCGTGGGAACGGACGAGGAGTTTAACCGGGAGAACGACTGCCCGGCAAACCTGATCCGGCTTCACGTGGGACTGGAGAACGTGGAAACCCTGATTGCTGATCTGGAGCAGGCGTTTGCAAAGGTAACAGACGGCCGGTAAGGGGGGATGATGATGAGAGAACTGAAAAAGATTGCGGTCTACGGGGACAGCATTTCCACCACGCTCCACGGGGAGGGCGGCTACGAGGGATATCTGAAAAAAAGGTTTTCCGCACAGGTGGTCAACTATGCCGTCAGCGCCAGCGGTCTTTCCCTGGCGGCCCCGGATAATACGGCTTCGATTCTGGCGGATGCGAAAAATATTCCCGGGGATGCGGAGCTGGTTATCATGTGGCACGGTACCAACGACTGGTATTGGGGGAGCCCGCTGGGCAGGCTGGAGGATAAAGACTCCCGCACCTTTCTGGGAGCCGTGGGGGAGGCGGTTCGCAGGATACGCAGGGCCGCTCCCTGCGCAGCCTTTGTGTGGCTCACCCCCATCTACCGCTATGAAGCGCCGGATCAGGGGAACGCTCCCGGAAATGCCTACGAGACAAAAAATAAGGCGGGCTTTACCCTGACCGACTATCACCGGGGGATTTTGGAGGCCAGCGTGTATCACGGCTTTCCGGTTCTGGATCTGCGCAGGGAGTGCGGGATCCATGCGTTTAATCACTCCCTGTATCTGGAGGATGGGGTTCATCCCAATAAAGCCGGATATGAGAGGATTATTCAGGTCATGGAAAGAGGATGGGAGGCCGTATGCATGCCATAGGAATCGACATCGGGGGAACGTCCGCCAAGATAGGGGTAATCCTGGAGGGACAGGTGATCCGACAGGAACGGATCCCGACCGGGAGTGAACTGGATTATGAATTATTTATAGAAGAAACGGGAAAAAGGATCCGGGCGCTTTGCGGGGAATATCCGGCAGAGAAGGCGGGGATCAGTTCCTGCGGCCTGATCGACAGCGGGAATGGTTCCATCCTGTATTCCAACAACATCCGCTGGGAGAAAAAAAAGATTGCGGCGGATCTTGCGCGGCGAACGGGACTGGCCGTGCGCATTGCCAATGACGCCAAATGCGCCGCACTGGCGGAGGCCGTCTTTGGGGCCGGAAAGGGATACGGGAGAGTGTGTATGATCACGCTGGGAACCGGAGTGGGCGGCGCTTTCATCCGGGCAGGCCGTCTGGACGAGAGTATGGGCATTGGCAGCGTCTATGGGGACGGCGACGGTATTCTGGGACATATCACAGTGGAACATAACGGCAGAAAATGTACCTGTGGAAGAAGGGGCTGTCTGGAGGCCTATGCGTCTGCCGGAGCCGTTGTGCGGACTTATCAGGAGAAGACAGGGTATGAGCTTTCCGCCCGGGAGATTTTTGGAAGGGTCAGGACGGGGGAGAGAGCGGCAAAGGAGACGGTGGCGCTTTTTACCCATTATCTGGCAGAAGGTCTGGTCAGCCTGGTCAATGTGCTGCGCCCGGAAATCATAGTGATCGGAGGGGGAGTCTCGGAATCGGCGGATCTGTTTCTGGGAGAGCTGAGAGAGACGGTAAACCGGGAAGTCTACGGGGGAAGTCTTCTTCCGGTAACGATTGAGGAGGCAAAGCTGGGAAACCAGGCCGGAATGATCGGGGCGGCGTTATTGTGACAGGGAGTTTACTATATAAAAATACGGGAAGATAATGATGACGAAACCATATGGAAATTACGATAAGGAGCCTGTGAAGCGGATTGAGAGCTGCCGGGCATACGAGGGATACGGACCGATCACGGAGGCGATCCTGAGAGCGGCAAAAGACAACGAGAACCCGGTGATCGTGCTGGAGACCTACACGCAGGTGGATACCGGCGAAATTCTGGAGGGACTTGCGGGACTGAACGCCAGGGTGTTTCATGCCCGGGATTGCATGGTCAGCGACCGGGAATACCAGGAAAGGATCCGGCCGTATGTGACGGACGACAGAGTGTTTGGGATTATGAATACGCTGAATATTCAGGACTTTTACAGGCCGGATCAAGTGGAGAAAATGCGGGAGGAGATTGCGCATGCGAAGGGGACGGCCCTGGTGATCGGCGTGGGAGCCAGCCTGGTATGCCAGGGGGACGTGCTGATCTATGCGGATCTGGCAAGATGGGAGATCCAGCGGCGTTTTGCAGCCGGTGCGCCCAACTGGAAAAGCGGAAATGAAAAGGCGCATAAGCTGGCAAAGTTTAAGCAGGGATTTTTTGTGGAATGGCGCATGGCCGACCGTCTCAAGCGCAGGCTGCTTGGGAGGATTGATTTTTTGCTGGACACCAACCGGAAGGGGGAGCCCAAAATGGTGTGCGGGGACGGATTTCGGGCGGGACTTGAGAAATTCAGCCGCGAGCCCTTCCGCCTGGTGCCTTATTTTGCCCCGGAAGTGTGGGGCGGCCAGTGGATGAAGGAGGTCTGCGGCCTGGACCGGAGCGCGCCAAACTATGCATGGGCCTTTGACGGAGTGCCGGAGGAAAACAGCATTTACATGCAGTTTGAAGAGATCCGGATTGAGGTTCCCTCCGTTGACGTGGTGTTTTTTCGTCCCGGGCAGCTTCTGGGAGAGCGGGTTCATGCGAGGTTCGGGGACGAGTATCCTATCCGCTTTGACTTTCTGGACACCATGGGCGGGCAGAATCTTTCGCTCCAGGTGCATCCATTGACCGAGTACATTCAGTCTGTCTTTGGCATGCATTACACCCAGGATGAGAGCTATTATATTCTGGACTGCGGGGAGGAAAGCGGCGTTTATCTGGGCCTTAAGGAGGGCGTTGACAGGGAGAAAATGCTGGAGGAGCTGGAGGAAGCCCAAAGTGAAGGCAGGCCCTTCCCGGCGGAAAAATATGTGAATAAATGGCCGGTAAAGAAGCATGACCACTTTCTGATTCCGGGAGGAACCATTCACTGCAGCGGATCGGACACCATGGTTCTGGAGGTCAGTGCAACGCCCTATATCTTTACCTTTAAGCTATGGGACTGGGGAAGAGTGGGGCTGGACGGGCTTCCCCGGCCCGTGCACCTGGAACACGGAAAGGAGAATATCCAGTGGAACCGCACCACGGGATGGGTGGAAGAAAATCTGTTAAACCGCATAGAAGTGCTTGAGGAGAGGGACGGCGTGCGGGTGGAGAGAACCGGCCTGCACGAGAGGGAGTTTATCGAAACCCGCCGTTACACCATCAGGGATTTTTGCGAGCTGGAGAGCGAGGGCGGCGTGAGCAGCTGCAACGTGGTGGAGGGAAAGGGCGCCGTGATCGAGAGCCCGGATGGAGCCTTCGCACCCTATGAGGTTCACTATGCGGAGACCTTTATCGTTCCCGCAAGCGTGGAGCGCTTTCTGATCAGGCCGATTGAGGGGGAGGTGAAGATCCTGCGGGCGACGGTGAGAGGGTGAGAATTGTTTTCGCTGGAAATATATTAAGATTACGGGAACACGTAGTGTGGAACAATCCGCAGGCGAAGGAAGCGAATGAAAGACGAACGGAGGTATGCTTATGCAGAGTGTAAGAATTTTGGAAATGCCGGACTGCCAAATGGTTTCATCCGGAACGGGGGATGTTCGGGGAGGAAAAATTTGAGAGGTTTTCCCGGTGGTTTTCGGCACGGAAACGAAGCCTGTTTCCCAAGGATTTTCTGTTCTGGGACGGATCCCGCACGGAGCTTGGCTATATCATTACCTCTCTCGCAGCACAAGAGATAATGGAATATGAGCAGATGGATTACTATGTACCCATAAAAGCAAAAACACCTATTGGATAAAGAACGATTATACTTATTTTTTCCACTGGTATCTATGCGTCAGATATCGTAAATTGATTATAGAGAAAGAAGAGATGCGGAAGTTCGGTTGAATGAGGTCACGGAGAAATGGACGGTCCCCACTCCCCGGACCGCATCTCTTTTATGACTCATACCAGCAGCTTTGCGCTTTATATAAACGCGCATATTCGCCGTTCCTGTGCATCAGCTCCTCATGGGTCCCGATTTCACTGACGGCGCCTTCCTTCATGACAATAATTCTGTCAACCTTCGTACAGACGCTCATTCGATGAGAGATGATAATTGCCGTTTTTCCTTTGGACATATCCATAATTTGGGACAAAATTTCCGCTTCCTGAACCGGATCGATTGCCGAGGTGGGTTCATCCATGACGATGAGATTACCCGCCTTGTAAATGGCCCGTGCAATCGCAAGGCGCTGAGCCTGCCCGCCGGACAATTCCATTCCGCCAAATTCCCTGCCGAAAAATACCTGGCTCCGGTTTTCATGCGAGCCGCCAAGATCATTCAGCCCCGCTTTGCTCAGAACACTCCTTATCTGTTCCTCTTTTGCTGCATTTTCAGGGATATCCGCCAACACAATATTTTCTTTCAGTGACATTTTATATAGCACAGGATCCTGAGGCAGATAGGAAACCTGTTTATAAAGATTCTTTTTAACAATGCTGTTTAACGGGACATCATTTACCGTTACGGCTCCGCCTGTGGCCGCATAGATCCCCAGCATTACTTTTGTCAGAGTAGTCTTGCCGCTGCCATTCTCGCCTACAATGGCAACGCTCTCTCCTTCACGAATCTCCAGGTCGATATCATTTAACGTGAAATCTTCCGCATTTGGGTAGCGGAAAAAGACTTTCTTCAAGGTGATTTTTCGGATTTTTTCCCCCGCATCTGCAAATCCTTGCTGTTCACCGGCAAGCTCCATAAATTCAAAATAGTCTTTTGCATATTCTAAAAATACCGGAATACGTCCGATTGACGTAATATGATTTTTTATCACAGTCTGTACATTCGCAAATGCGGTTAATACCGCACCAAATACTCCCGCCTCGATCCGTCCGGTTAACAGCAGCAGGAAGGATAAAGAAATTCCCGACACATACCCGGCGATCCTGATAAATTCGCAATACATCGTGTTCCTCTGGGCAAATAGTTCTTCCTTCCATAATTTCCGGTTTATTTTATCTCTTGACTTTTTCCATTGATCCGTTAAATAATCTGCAAAACCCATAATACGCATTTCTTTTACAGATTTTTCGTCCGTGAATAACGACCATAGATAGTTCCGGTTTCTTTTTTCACCTGTCATTTCCTGACTGATTTGGTATTGTTTCTTTTCCTGAAAATAGGCCGCCGCATAGAATTGCGCAACACTCGCAATTGCAATTACCGCCAGCAGTCCATGATAGGATCCAAGCGTGAGGATGAGCGTTCCCGTGCCGAGAACGGAGGTTGCCAGAACCACTGACAACATAAAGATACTAGGTATGCGTTCGCTATGGACACATTCTTCTGCCGCTTGCTTTTTGTTCATTGCTTCAGTATTCTCATATGCGATTAATGGTAATTCCGAAGCTTTTTTGGAAAGCATTTCATTTAAGATAAATAAGGTTTTCTCGTAGATTCCTGCGTTTGTCGATATACTGGCGATCAACTGCAGGAATTGCTTCACAATGTGAAAAAAGACAAATGCAGAGCCGTAGGAAACCAATCCGGAATAACCAGGGAGCTCTCCGCCAAGCGCCAAATACACCTCCTGATAAAAACCGGCTAAAATCAGGGTGGAAACGGCCGGCGTAAAGTTTTCCAGTATATAGTAAAGCGGCGCTATAATGGAATCCATGCGCCTGTATTTCCAAAAGAAAAGATATACCTTTATCAATGTTTTTCTGTTTTTCATCTCTGTACCCCTTAACGCTCCTTTTCACGATACCATTGGCTCTGCGCCCGAAACATGTCCCGATACAATCCATTTTCAGCATACAGCTCATCATGAGAACCCTTCTGTACGATTTGTCCCTTATCCAATACGATAATCTGGTCACATTGCCTTGCGATTGCCAGGCGATGTGATACCATGATACAGGTACAATGCCGCATCATTTTTAAAAAGGATGCATATAACTCGCTTTCCGCCTTTGGATCCATTGCTGCGGTCGGCTCATCCAGGATCAGTAATTGTCCCTTCTTAAAATATGCTCTTGCCAGAGCCAGCTTCTGCCATTGTCCGCCGGAGAGGTTGATTCCATCCTCCGTTATGTTGCCGACAGGCTTATCAATGATTTTTTCCAGGTCAGAAGCCTGTGCCTGCCGCATGGCCTCAAATACTTCGAGGTCGTTTTCCATTCTCTCCACGGAACTGATCGCCACATTATGGCGGACAGAAAACTGATATCTGGAAAAATCCTGGAACGCCGTAGAGAAAAGCTTTTGTAAATGTTCGGATGGAAACTTGCCAAGATCTATATGATTCAGAGTGATACTGCCTGATGTGGGCTGATACAGGCCGCATAGCAATTTGACGATTGTTGTTTTTCCCGAACCGTTTTCTCCTACCAATGCGATCTTTTGATACGGTTCTATGGTAAAGGAAATATCTTTCAGCACCTCTTTTTGCGCATCTGGATACCGAAAGGAAACCTTGTGGAACTGCAGACGAATTGATTCATCAGTTGTTTCGCCTTCCATTGCTTTTTCTGCTTCGGGAAGCTCCATAAACCTTTTGAGGTATTGAATGTTTACTCTTGATTTCAGAATCAATGCGAAATCCTCTGAAAGACGTTCGGAACATCCATAAATTGACTGCAAGGCGCCAAGAAGGGCAATCACGATACCGTATGACAGCCTGCCCTGTGCGACTTCATATACTACATAGAAAACAACAAGGCCTATCCAGAGAATCATATTCATGTATCCTGACGCATATACGAATTGGGACTGCAGGGTTCTTACTAACCGTTCCTTCCAGATCGTGCGCAGAAGGGCGGACTGCTTATGATGTATGAAATCGGTGGCGTTATTCAGTCTTAAATCAAGCAAGGTTGATTTTGTGCTTAACAATTTATCCAGATAGAGCAGCTTCCTTTCGTCAGAAGTCTGCTCGTCATAAAGTTTCGCCATCATATCCATGCGTTTGCGGTTCAGACAGAGTAAGATCACAAGACATCCGGTTCCCAATAACCCCAACAGAGGGGAAAGGCTGAAAAACAGAATCACGTATCCGAAGGTCTCCACAAAATCTGCGGCAAGTGAAAAAATCGTCTTAAAATATTCCAACAGGGATTCCTGCGGGGCGTTTCCCACGTGATGTATGATATCCCTGGAATGAGCGCTCTCAAAACAAGAGAATTCGACAGAGACATACTTTTCTAAAAGCTTATCGGAAAATCCGTGATACAGCTCTTTTTTTAATCGCTGCTCCCAATAGGAATTAGAATACCTTGTTACCTGCATCAGTATTTCAACTACAAATAATAAACCAACCCAAAAAAGGGATTGGATACAGGGCTGTTTGCTCTGCGTCAGAATCATTGCCTGATTGACCAGATTTTTGATCAGGAGGACGGAACAAACAGGAAATAACGCAGTCATGATCATTCCGGTCAGGAAGCAAACCGTTTGTTTTTTGGCGGTACCGGCTATTCCCGCAACGACTTTTATCGCAGTTTTCATCATAAAATTCTCCTCAGGTTATTTCTTAGAATAATTATGAAATAAAAAATATAAATTTTTCAATCTTTAAAACAGCTATAATCAAATTCGATAAAAAAGGGGCTGTCAGGTATGAACCGACTGCCCCTTGTGCCTTATTCATGATTTTGATATATAATGTTTCTAATTGTACTATGCGCTAATCCATAACGTTCCGCCAAATCGTCAATGGTTTCCCCTCGGTCATGCGCATCCCTGATCATTCTGTTTCTTTCTGAATAATAACTGAGCGCGCCGCTTAACGTCCCCCATTCCTTGTTCCCGGTGGTTTTAGGGATATAGATTAACTGACCATTGGCATACTTTTGAATTTCCCGAACTAATTTATCTGGTAATATTTCCGCCGCGTTTATATATTTCATTTCCGCTCCTTATAGAATTTATAAAATAGCAAATAAGGTGCAGAATCAGCAGAATATGTGGTTTGTTTCGCCCATACAGAATACAGAATACCGGATATCTACTGACCTGCATGGGCTGCGGATTGCTTGGGACCGTTTCCGAACATAAGCATTTCCCTTATCTTCATGTCTTCACCCCTTCCTTGGTGGGATATTTGGAAATTCTATTTCTAATTATAGATGATGACCACGGATATTTCAATTGCGGCCATCTGCAACGGCATGCTATACTGGAGCATAAGTTGTAAGAGCGCAGTGTACGGAACAATCCGCAGGCATCCGCAGCCAGTGACTTCCATTACACTGCATACGGTCTTCACCGATATTGACCAGAGAACCGATACGGAGCAGATGGATTACTATGTACCCATAAAAGCAAAAACGCCCATTGGATAAAGAACGATTATACTTATTTTTTCCACTGGTATCTATGCGTCAGATGGCGTAAATTGATTATAGAGAAAGAGGTGACAGATATGATCATAGAAAGTTTATGTGGATTCAGCCATAAGCCAGAGGCTGGTGCCCATGCAGAATAGCGGTTATATAGATTTCTGTGTGGGCTAAAAGGCTATATAATCTGCTGTTTCTGCACTTATTTATAAAATAAATAAGGAGTGGGAAGATGAAATATAAAAATGCAGCAGAGATTTTGCCTCCCGGATTATTGCGGGACGTTCAGCGTTACATTGAAGGAGAGCTTTTATACATACCAAGATCTGACGCAAAACAGGAATGGGGCGCAGTCAGCGGGTCAAAAAAGTTCTATTTGGAGAGAAACAGCCAGATCAGAGAGCTGTTTCGCGGCGGCAGATCCGTGGAGGAGCTGGCCAGGAAATTCGGATTATCCGGCAGTACGATCAAAAAAATAATCTATCAGAAAAAGTAAAGCAGAAAGAATCTCCCGGAATTGATACAGCCAATTCCGGGAGAATGCAAAATGGAAGTGAAAGAGATAAAAAGGTATAGCAAAAAAGAGAGTTATTCATACAGCCTTGGTTCTTTTCCGACCTTTGAATTGCTGCAGAGCAAGCCGGAAGCGGTTGAACGGGTTCTGGTACATTCAGATGCGAAAGCAAAAATCCGCAATAAGCTTGAGCGGGAATGCGAAAAGGCGAATGTGAAGGTAATAGAGAACGACAGATGTATTGAAAAGATACGTGACAAAGACAACTGTATTGTCGTAGGCGTATTCAGGAAATATGACTGTAGTTTGGATTACAATAAAAACCATGTGGTTCTGGTGAATCCGGGCGATATGGGTAATCTGGGAACGATTATCAGAAGCTGCATTGGTTTTGGGATTACGAATCTTGCCATCATCGAACCGGCGGTTGATATTTTCCATCCAAAAGTGGTCAGGGCGTCCATGGGAGCCATTTTTCAAATGAATTTTGAATATTTTCCATGCTTTGGCCGGTATGACCAGGAATATGGAAGCCAAAGAGAGAAGTATTCTTTTATGCTGAATGGAAAGTACCGGCTTGGATCCTTTGAACACTCTGCGGACAAACCGTATTCACTGATTTTCGGAAACGAGGCAAGCGGTTTGGACGAAAGCTTTTTGCGTGTAGGAAAGAGTGTGGTGATACCACATACACGTTCTATTGATTCGCTGAATTTGTCGCTGGCAATCGGGATAGGGATTTATGAGTTTTGTAAATAGAAGGGCGGCAGGCACCTTTGAGGTGCTTTTTTTGCGCCCTTTTTGCAGAAACCTTCTCTTTGTCGGTGAGAGCTTCAATCAAATTGTTTCAAGAAAATATAGCAGGGCATCATAAGGAAGGCAACCAATTCCAGACTTTGCTTGGGGTAACAGGTTCCGGCAAGACCTTCACCATGGCCAACGTGATCGCCGCCCTGAACAAGCCCACTTTGGTCATAGCGC
>Ga0137308_101305_pt1 | contig 25640 bp, 20 predicted proteins | sample Inofrocosms_June_FD_97181 | JGI IMG/M metagenome (GOLD analysis project Ga0137308, IMG submission 97181) | Mouse cecal microbial communities from Vienna, Austria - N-Acetylneuraminic and N-Acetylglucosamine D2O microcosms_June | ecosystem: Host-associated > Mammals > Digestive system > Large... | reverse complement strand
TACAAGCGGCTTTCAAACGCCTAAATGCTAACAGTCCAGCCGTGGAAAATAAGCGGTTTTACAGCGCGTTCAACCCAATCCCCCCGCCCTTTCCCATTCATGGGAAAGGGGGCGGCTCTGGAGGATATATCCCCCGCCGCGCCGGAGGGGTAGCACAGCCGGGGCAGGCCGTCAAGGGCAGGCCGCCGCAAGCGGCGGTGCTACGCACCCTTGACCGCCTGCTCCCGCCTGTGCTCAATAGTAAGCGGCGACGGGGGATATACCACCAGAGCCCCTATGTAAAAATGCGCGGGGACAACGATTGCTTTGGGACATTTTGTCTCGAAGTTGCTATCCGGTATTTATACTTTGCGGGTGGAATGGCCGGGGTCTGCTGGGGGCTGCCTTGATAACCAAAACAGGGCGGCCCCCAGTGGACTCCGGCCATATCGCGCAGAAACCGCCGCTTTGAGTTTTCCCCAATAGCGGCGGTCAGGTGTAGGTTGGCTCCATTCTTTAGGTATCGTGTTATTATGCCCTTGTCAAACACACTAAACTGTTTATGGAATATGAATCTGATGATATGCCAATGGTATATTTTTATGAAGTCGATTTGGATGATGGCCGCTTTTCTCTAAGAGCGATGGAAGTCTTTGCGAACAGGGCATTTACCAGTATTTTCAAAGCCATGTACAAGAAAGCCCCCGGCCGGTACCGGGAGGCGGAAACCTTTTATCCACTGAAGCTTAAGTACGTCCTCAATGAGAACCTGCCGGATCCTGTCCCCCAAACCGGCTGGCGGCAGAGGATCGTTCCGGCCAGTCAGGAGGATATTCCGGCTCATTGCTCGCCTACGTTATCGAAAATTTCTGATAACCTACGGTACAAAAGTCGAGTTTCAATTTTTCATAATAGGCATTTCTTCACTCTTGATATGTTGAATCTGTTCTGAAAATCAAATATAATTGTTTCAGTGAAGGAGGCATAGTATTATGGAATTTAGAGTTTTGGAATACTTTCTAATGGTTGCCAGAGAAGAAAACATTACTAAGGCAGCAGCGTTATTACATCTTACACAGCCAACACTTTCCCGGCAGCTTATGCAGCTTGAAGCAGAATTAGGAGTAAAACTATTTCACAGAAGCAAACACAGTATCATTTTAACCGAAGACGGTATGCTCTTAAAGCGTCGGGCACAGGAAATCGTTTCATTGTCCGATAAGACGGTTCAGGAACTTTCACATAAGGAAGATGTGCTGTCAGGTGAAATTGCAATCGGCTGTGGTGAAACGAAAAATATGCTCTTCCTTTCCGAGCAGATCAAAAAATTCCGGCAGAAATATCCTCTTGTGCAGTTTAGTATTCATAGTGCAATCGCAGATGATATTAAAGAACGGATTGAAAAGGGGATTTTAGATATAGGGCTTCTTATGGAACCTGTGGATGTTGGGAAGTATGAATTTATCCGTATGCCACAGAAAGAAAAATGGGGCATATTGGTAAGAAAAGATTCTGAATTGGCAGCGAAGGAATCTATCAATCCTAAGGATTTAACCAATGTGCCTCTCATCATGGTAAAACGGGAACTGGTAAAAAATGAACTGGCCAGTTGGTTTGGGGATTATTACGAGGGACTTCAAATTGCGGCTACCTATAATTTGATTCTAAACGCTGCGTCTATGGTAGAACGTGGAGTTGGCGTTGCGCTGTGTTTTGATCTTGGTGCCGCTTTTTATGAGGATTTATGTTTTATTCCGCTTGCTCCAACATTAGAAACAGGTTCGGTTTTAGTCTGGAAAAAGAATCAGACACTTGGAGCAGCTACTTCCCAATTTATGAGGTGTCTTAGAAATGCTTTTTAGGCATTATTAGAGATTTAGTGCAGGTGTTAGACATTTCTTAAAAATTAAATTAAAATGTAGGTGTTCAAGGAGGACACCTGCATTTTTTATTTTTTGTGGAAAGGAATTTACGAATGACGATTGATGAAGCAAGCACACGTTACAATATTCCCCTTGATATTCTCCGTGAATATGAGAGCTGGGGATTATGCGACGCTGTAAAAAAGGTCATGGGTTCAAAATCAGACAGGCGCAGATATATTCCGTCTTGTACCGGCAGAGTCTTATACGGATGATTATGACGCGCTTTTGGATATTGCGCAGGAAGAACAAAGGAATGGGGCTCGACCTGCAATCTCTGGCAGTATTGAGAATTTTGACAGCTATGAAGTGGTGTATCTTGGCTATCCGGTTTGGTGGTACACAGCGCCGGCTATTATCAAGACGTTTCTTGGAGCGTATGATTTCAGTGAAAAAATCATTGTGCCATTTGCTACTTCCGGCGGCAGCGGGCTTGGGAAAACAGCGGAAACTCTGCGGGAAATCGTTCCAATGGCAATAGTTATGGAAGGAAAGCTTTTGAATGGTAAGCAGAAAGCAGAAGAATTGAAAAAATGGGCAGACAGTTTTGAAAAATAGGGAGGATAAGATAATGGTAAAACAAACAGCAGGAAGAGATCAGCTTGGGGATTTTGCCCCTAAATTTGCACAGTTAAATGATGATGTATTATTTGGAGAGGTGTGGAACAGGGAGGAAAAACTTTCCCTGAGAGACCGCTCCCTTGTGACGGTGGTCTCTTTAATGTCGCAGGGGCTGGTGGATTCTTCCTTTCAGTACCATCTGATGAGCGCAAAGAATAACGGGATTACAAAAGAGGAAATTGCGGAGATTTTAACTCACGCAGCGTTTTACGCAGGATGGCCGAAGGCATGGGCTGCTTTTAAGATGGCGAAGGATGTCTGGATGGAAGAATCACTGGAAGGGAACGGGCGGGAAACCCATGAAAGGAATATGCTGTTCCCGGTTGGAGAACCGAACAGCGGCTTTGCGCAGTATTTCACCGGGCAGAGTTACCTTGCGCCGCTTTCCACGGAACAAATGGGGATCTTTAATGTTACGTTTGAACCGGGATGCCGGAACAACTGGCACATCCATCATGCCGCTTCCGGCGGCGGGCAGATTCTGATCTGCGTAGGCGGTCGCGGTTATTATTAGGAATGGGGCAAAGAGGCATAGGAATTAAATCCCGGAGATATAGTCAATATTCCGGTTGGAGCGAAACATTGGCATGGCGCTGCGCCGGATAGCTGGTTTTCCCATCTGGCGATTGAAGTCCCCGGTGCAGAGATTTCTAACGAGTGGCTGGAAGCAGTGGATGATGTTTCCTACAGAAAACATTCCAATGCCGGAGAATGAAAGTGAAGAAGCGGTTGCAAATGTAGAAACAACGCCGGTAACAGAGGGAAATTCAGAGAAATCGGGTGATTCAGAAAAACCGGAAGATTCCTCTGCAGAACAGTCGGACAGTAATATTCTGATTGCGTATTTCACGTGGGCGGAAAATACGCTTTCGGTGATGGTTTCCGGGGAGGCGCATTACAGCGTGGAATGCGCGGCGAAGATCATGGGAATTCCGGGTGAAAATATTATCAAGGTTCCGGTGGAGGAGGACTTTGGCATCCGGACCGAATTGCTGGAGTGTACATACCAGAAGACAGTAGCAGAAGGAAAGATCGTATTCTGTGTTGTGGGGTGTGCCTGCACCACTTCCGTGGGAGCCTTTGACAATCTGGAGGCAGTTGCGGACTTTGCCCAGGAGCATCAGCTCTGGTTCCATGTGGACGGCGCGGGGGACATTTTATCTGCGTGTGACCATCATGAATCCGTTTACGGACAAGGAATCCCTGGAGAATTTAATTGCGAAAATCAAGGAGATTGCAGAAGGTCAGGAGCCAAAGGGGAAGAACCTCTGCGGATAAGCAGAGGCTCTGTATGAATTTCCCTTATATTTGTATGGTTTTATAAAAAGAATCCCCCTACAATTCCTCACACACCTGGAATATATAGAACTTCAAATAGTAGGATGCCTGCTCCCCGCCTGTCCACAGAATCGGATGATCCGCGGCCTGGGTCCGGAACTCGATCTGGCGCAGGCGCCTGCGGGCGCCGTGGGCAGCTTCCCGGATGGTCCTGGCGAAAAGCTCTGGATCCATGAAGTGGGAGCAGGAGCATGTGGCCAGATAGCCGCCGTTCTTTACCAGCTTCATACCCCGCAGGTTGATCTCCCGGTATCCCTTGACAGCGTTTTTCACGGAGCTGCGGGACTTGGTGAATGCAGGCGGATCCAATATGACCAGATCATAGCGCTCTCCCCTGGCCTCCAGCTTTGGCAGCAGGTCAAAGACATCGGCACAGACAAACTGCACCCGGTCGGACAGCCGGTTGAGGGCAGCATTCTCCCTGGCCTGGGCGATCCCCAGCTCTGAGGCATCCACACCCAGGACAGAAGCGGCTCCGGCGATGCCTGCATTTAAGGCAAAGGAACCCGTGTGGGTGAAGCAGTCCAGAACCTTTTTATCTTTGCATAATCTCTGAATGGCCAGCCGGTTGTACTTCTGGTCCAGGAAGAAGCCGGTCTTCTGGCCGTCCTGGACGTCTACCAGATAGCGGACTCCGTTCTCCACGATCTCCACCTTGGTATCAAAGGGTTCCCCGATAAATCCCTTGAAACGCTCCATGCCTTCCTGGAGCCGCACCTTGGCATCACTGCGCTCATAGACGCCGCGGATGATGATGCCATCTTCGGAAAGCACTTTTTTCAGTTTCTCTAAGATCACTGGCTTTAAGCGGTCGATTCCCAGGGCCAGGGATTCCACCACCAGCACATCGGAAAATTTGTCAATGACAATGCCCGGAAGGAAGTCGGCCTCCCCAAAGACCAGGCGGCAGCTGGATGTGTCCACGGTAGCTTTGCGGTATTCCCATGCATCCCGCACCCGCGTCTCGATAAACGCTTCATTGATTTCTATATCCTTTTTGCGGGTCATCATCCGGACTGTGATTTTGGAACGGGTATTGATATAGCCCTGGCCCATGGGATAGCCGTCAAAATCCGTGACCTGCACCAGCTGTCCATTCTCAAAATCTCCATGGATCCGGTCGATCTCGTTGTCATAGATCCAGGCGCCGCCGGCCTTCAGGGTGCGCCCCTGGCCTTTTTTCAGAATTACGGTTGCGTTGTTCATGCCGGTTTCTCCTCTTTTTGGAACTGTAATCAGTAGTAACGGTTCAAGGGGTATCTGAACTGTTACAGCCAGTATATCACATTTACAAATAAAGGAAAAGGGAGTGTTTGACTTCGCCGGAAATGCGGTGTATAGTTGTTGTAACAGTTCAGACAAGCCATCTTCCTGCCCCCGAAAAGCGTCGGGGACAAGACGCTTTGGGCATTTGTCTGCTGTAGAAAACTGGATAAAAACAGTCTTACAAGCTGATTATAGAGGAACAAAGGAGACCGTTAGGATGGAACAAGGCAGCAAGATTGTATTTCTCACAAGCAGTCCGGATGATTCTTACCAGATACAGGGGGAATGGGTGACAGGACCGTTTACAAAGAAGAATCATTTTCTGGAACATGTATCAAGGGTGTGGCCGGATCATGCCCATGTGCTGGTGATCACCGCGTCCCCGGATGCGGATAGGCAGAACGCAGAGATGATGGGATATCTGGAGACGGTCTTTGAGGAAAGCGGTCTTATGGTGGAGGAGCTGGCGCTTCTGGACCGCCATACCATGAAGTATGCAAAAGACTGGGTAGAGGAGAGCGGCGTCATCATCCTGGGAGGCGGGCATGTGCCCACTCAGAATGCATTTTTTAGGGAGATACGGCTGGAACGGCTGATGGAAGCATTTTCCGGGGTCATCATCGGCATCAGCGCCGGGACCATGAACTGTGCGCAGCTGGTGTATGCCCAGCCAGAGCTTCCGGGAGAGACAAACGACCCGCGTTATGAGCGTTTCATTCCGGGACTGGGGCTGACAAAGATTAATGTGCTGCCCCATTATGATAAGGTGAAGCATGAGCGGCTGGACGGTCAGTGGGTCATTGACGAGATCAGCATGTCCGACAGCAACGGAAGGGAATTTCTGGCTTTGCCGGACGGCAGCTATGTGTTGTGTGAGAATGGCCGGGAGACTGTATATGGTCGGGCCTACCGGATCGCAGACTACTTGTTGAACCAGATCTGCAGAGACGGGGAAGCCGTTGTGCTGAAACCGGCGCGGGAGACAGCCGGAACAATCTGCCAGGAGCAGCCAGAGAGAAGGAGCCATCGGGAGCAGTCAGCCGGAACAAGCCGTCAGGAGCAGCCAGAGAGAAAGAGCCATTGGGAACAGCCAGCCGGAACTGGCCATCAGGGGCAGAAGACGGGAAGAAATCCGCAGAAACAGCCAGCCGGTACCATCTGTCATGATCTGAAAGAACTAAAGCCCTGTATCAAGAATCTATACAGGGAGGGGGCAGACAGAGAGGTATGCAGTATTGTCACAAAAGCAGCGGAAAATATCTGGGCAAACTGCGGGATCCGTTGTATCTGGCTGGAGAAAGGATGCGTCCGGGCAGAACTGGCTATCGGGCCTGAGCACAAGAACCCTCTGGGACTTATCTACGGCGGCCTTTTGTATAATCTGGCGGATCTGGTCTGTGGAGTGGCATATCTCACCATGGGAGGCTATGGCCCTACGGTGTCTGGTGATATGCAGTTTATCCGAGGCGTCGGAGAAGATGTAGGGAGGATCATCTGTGAATGCAGGGTCGTGAAATATGGACGCCGGATCAGCTTTGCCCAGTCGGATATTTCCGATCCCGAGGGAAATCTGCTGGCCCGGGGGAATTTTACGTTCTGTAGTACACCCAGGCCATAGTAACAGTTCGGGTCCCTCCTGAACTGTTATAGGCCATAACCTCCGTGAACAGAATCCATAAAGCTTACACTTCCCAATTTCCGCATAATGTGTTAAAATAATAACGGCTAAGACGTCACAGCCAGGATAGTCCGGGCTGTGGCCGGAAAAATTATATGTTTGCGACTGCCCGTCCTTTCCGGCGGCCCATGAGACGGCACAGACCGGCATAGACGGGGACAGCTTCACATCCTGATTGGGGAAGGAGATTGGTTACTATGGCAAACAGAATCGTATTGAATGAGACCTCTTATCACGGAGCAGGCGCGATCCGTGAGATTCCGGGCGAGGTAAAGGTGAGAGGCTTCCAGAAGGCATTTGTATGTTCCGATCCGGATCTGCTGAAATTCGGTGTCACTAAGAAGGTGACGGATGTACTGGATGAGGCTGGACTGGCTTATGAGATTTATTCCAATATCAAGCCCAATCCGACCATCGAGAACGTGCAGACGGGCGTGGAGGCATTCAAGGCATCAGGTGCAGATTACATTATCGCCATTGGCGGAGGTTCCTCCATGGATACGGCCAAGGCTGTGGGAATCATCATCACCAACCCGGAATTTGCGGATGTGAGAAGCCTGGAAGGAGTCGCCCCCACTAAGAAGCCCTGCATACCCATCATTGCCGTGCCCACCACTGCGGGAACCGCGGCGGAGGTTACCATCAACTACGTCATCACCGATGTGGAGAAAAAGCGCAAATTCGTGTGTGTGGATACCCACGATATCCCTGTGATCGCGATTGTTGATCCGGATATGATGGCCAGCATGCCGGCAGGCCTGACGGCTTCCACAGGCATGGATGCCCTGACCCACGCCATTGAAGGCTACATCACCAAGGGCGCCTGGGAGATGACGGATATGTTCCATCTGAAGGCTATCGAGATCATCGCAGGTTCATTGCGGGGCGCGGTTGCCAACACTCCGGAGGGCCGGGAAGGCATGGCTCTGGGCCAGTATGTGGCAGGTATGGGCTTCTCCAATGTAGGTCTTGGAATCGTCCACTCCATGGCACATTCCCTGGGAGCTGTCTATGATACACCCCACGGCGTGGGCAATGCCATCCTGCTTCCGACTATCATGGAGTACAATGCTCCCTGCACCGGTGACAAGTACAAATATATTGCCAAAGCCATGGGTGTAGAAGGTGTGGATGAGATGAGCCAGGAGGAGTACCGCAAGGCGGCTGTGGAGGCAGTGAAGAAACTGTCCCAGGATGTGGGCATTCCGGCAGATCTTAAAGATATTGTAAAGGAGGAGGATCTGGACTTCCTCTCCGAGTCGGCCTATGCAGATGCATGCCGTCCGGGAAATCCCCGGGATACTTCTGTGGAGGAGATCAGGGCGCTTTACAAGTCCCTTATGTAAACGGGATCCTTCATAGGCTGTGACAGTTTATATTAGGCGTCAGGAAGAGGCCCTCCCGCCACTGCGTTTTCGTACGGTCAGCGCAGCAGGTGCGCAGACTTGTCTGAACTGTTGCCATAAGTTTATAAAAACATAGCAGAAAAGAGGAGAACCGGATGAAGATTACCATTATCGACGGCCAGGGCGGCCGGATGGGGAAGACCGTGATTGAACAGCTCAAAAAAGCCCACCCGGATCTGGAGCTGTACGCTATTGGCACCAACAGCATCGCCACGGCAGCTATGCTGAAGGCAGGGGCGGACCATGGCGCCACCGGGGAGAATCCCTGCATTGTCAATGCCCAGGATTCGGATATCATCATTGGCCCCATCGGGATTACCTTCGCCAATTCTCTGCTGGGGGAGATCACCCCGGCCATCGCGGTGGCGATCGGGGCCAGCAGTGCCTATAAGATCCTGATTCCTGTGAACCGGTGCAACCATTACATCGTAGGCTGCCAGGATGCTGCTTTAGGGGAGTATATCCGGCAGGTCTGTGAGAAGGTGGATTCCTTGTTAAGGAAGAAAAATATTACCTGAAAGGTTACGTGTTTCTAAAAAAGTTATTCAAAAATAAAAAAGAGTTATAATTGACGAGTCATTTTTTTATTGTTATACTGATGTCAGAGCGTAACCGTTTAAGGGGTATCCGGACGGTTATGGAAGAGCAGTTTACTGCATCAAGATGCTAAGAAAGGGGAGTTTACAATGTTTTCATTATTCGGCAAGAAACCCAAACAGGGTGAGGATGAGATCCTCTCCATCGCAAAGGGAAGGATGTTCCCTCTGGAGGAGGTCAAGGACGAGGTATTTTCCAAGAAGATGATGGGCGAGGGCGTAGCCTTTGAGCTGGGCGAGGATCAGGTGTGTGCACCGGCTACCGGTGAGTTGACAGCCTTGTTCCCCACAGGCCATGCATTCGGAATCCGCCGCAAGGACGGCGTGGAGCTTCTGGTGCATATCGGTATCGATACCGTGGAGCTGAACGGTGAAGGCTTTACGATTCAGGCAAAGCAGGGTGACAAGGTTACGGCAGGCGATCCCATTGTGAAGGTAGACCGTGCCCTGGTCAGCAGCAAGGGCTATGATGTGTCCACCATGCTGCTGGTTACCGATCCCAAGGGCAAGGACATCCAGTTCACCGGCTACGGTGAGATCGAAAAGGGAGTCAAGATTGGCTAAAGGGCGGTCAGGACAATGACCCAAATCCCGGCAGGGGACGCCTGCGGGAGTTTGCAGACTGTAACCCAAAGCTGTTGAAAGCATTTTTAAGACATGTTCTGGAAATCCGGGCTGCCTGAGGAAGTGGCAGTCCGGATTCTTTTATTCGCGGGAAGCACGAGTCAAGTGGGCATGCTCGCATGCACATTTGGCGACTGCCGCGAGGGTCAAATACCCGCAGTCTGCTGCGCTGTAAGTTTGATGCCCCGTCAGCTTGCTGCGGGGGCTTTGACTGTTTTACAGGAGATTAAAGCCTGCACCGTTTGATCCTGTTTAGAATGGAGACACCATGGTTACATTGCATCTGAAGGATGAGGTGATCAAAAGCCTCAGCAACCATGAACTGAATATTTTGAAATACGTTTACGCCCACACGGATCAGATCCTGAATATGAGCATCCATGAGATGGCAAAGGAGGTATCTTACTCAACGGCCACCATCCTGCGTTTCTGCAAGAAGCTGGGGTATTCCGGTTTCGCGGAGTTCAAATACGCCCTCCGTATGGAAGCACGCAGGGAGCCGGGGGCCCCGGCTGCCCAGAAACAGGAGCATTTCAGCACCAGCATCCTTGTGGAACAGATCTGTTCCAATGTGGAGGCTACCTCCAGGCTTCTTCAGGAAGAGCAGATCTTTCAGGTGATTGAGTATTTTGACAGCAGCAGGAGGATCTATATATGGGCCCCTGGAGGCATTACCTCCATACTGGCGGAATATTTTGAGAAGATGCTCATGTCGGCAGGGCGGCAGGACGTCTATCTGATCGCTTCTGTCAAAATGGGAGAGCACATCCTGCGGACTATTCCGGAGAATTCCATGTGGATCATCATCAGCACCACAGGAAGCTTCGAACCGGCCATCCGCCTTGGCAAGCTGTCCAGAATGAACAATGTCCCCGTCATCTCCATCACCCCCTACACCAACAATGCGGTGGCACAGCTGGCCACTGTCAGCTTCCGCTTCTTTACAGTTCAGAGAGAACGGCAGGGGGCAGAATTCACCTCCCGTCTGCCGGTATTCTATGTAATCCGCATGATTATGTACTGCTATCTGAACCATAAGAGAAGGGAGGAAGCTTCCATACCTTTGGCAGCGGACCCAGGCCCATCCGGTGACAGTCTGGTGAATCTGGCGGATCCGTCCGTTCTGTCCGGCGCGCCTGGTTACGGATTACCGGCAGCCGTGGATACTCGCAAGAGCCGGCAAAAGAACGCGCAGCTTCCTTTGTTTGAAAAGGCCCATGGGCTGGAGCTGACGGACACAGAGAAGGAGATTCTGGACTATTTTGAAGGCGGAAGCAGCAGACGTCTGTTTCAGAACATCAACCAGGTCAGCAGGGAGCTGTATACCTCCAATGCCACCATTGTGCGTTTCTGCAAGAAGCTGGGCTTAAGGGGGTACAATGAGTTCAAGTACCAGGTCCGCAGGGAGTTGGAGCAGCTGGAACATCCGGAAGAGACCATGGGCAGCCTGCTGACCCGGTCCGCCGCCAGGTTCCGGGACAATGTGGATTCCCTGGACGCCCGGAAGCTGGAGCAGATCGCGGATATCCTGACCAGCGACCGCTCCATCTATATCTACGGCGCCAATTTAAGCTCCATGGCGGCGAAATATCTCTATATAATCCTGACTACCCTGGACTATCCCTCTATACTTGTGGAATGGTGGCGGCTGTTAAAGGGGCTGGTGGAAGGGATGGACGATAATACGGTACTCTTCATGATCTCGGCCCATGGAGATGCCCAGCGGTATCTTCCGGTTCTTGAAGAGGCCAGAAGGCGCAGGGCCATCACCATTCTGCTGACCTGCCAGGAGGACAGCCCCCTGATCCCCTACTGCACCATCAGCTTGTGTACCAACGATGAGAATGAAGAATACCGTCATGTGGATGTCAATGCCCGCCAGGGGATCCTGACCATCATCCAGATCCTGATCGAGATGATTGCCAGAAAGAAGGAAGAGGGCGGTCTGTGAATTACATAGCGTTATGAATAAAATAAAAGCAGGCCTGACTGGCCTGCTTTTATTTTGTATGTAACAGTTCAAACACGCTTTAATATCTCATAACCTCACGTACATTTGCCGCGATCCGTTCTACTTTCGGTCCGTAGATGACCTGGATGTGGGTATCACTGGGCTTCACAAAACCCATGGCTCCGGTCTTTTTCAGGATATCCTCCTGCACCAGTGCCATATCCTTCACGTCTACACGCAGTCTGGTCAGACAGTTGTTGACAGCGGCGATATTCTCAAGTCCGCCCAGGCCCTCGATGATTCTGGCAGCCTGCATTTTCTGCTTTTCGTCCAGATCCGCGGCAGAACCGGAGTGTGCACTGTCGTCGTCATCCTCCTCGGATACCTCGATGGAAAGATTCTTCTTAGTCAGGTAGGTCTTGAATACGTAGTAGTAGATGACCGTGAAGAAGGGACCTACTACCAGCAGCCAGTACCAGTTGGAGCCTGGCTGGAACACACCCCAGATAAAGTAGTCGATGAGACCGCCGCCGGTATTGCCGATGGCCACCTTCAGAGCTGCCATGAGCATGAAGGACAGGCCGCCCATGACTGCATGGAACAGGAACAGTACCGGAGCAACAAACATGAAGGAGAACTCCATGGGTTCGGTGATACCGGATACCACGCTGGCTGCCACGCCTGCGATCATCAGTGCTTTCACCTTCTGCTTCTTCTCCTCCGGCGCGGTACGGTAGATGGCCAGTGCGGCACCTGGAAGGCCGAACATCATCATAGGCATTTTGCCCTGCCCAAGGAATACGGTGTAGGGACGGAGTTCGGTGATATCTACTTGATCAATGAACTGCAGGAATATGTTCAGGCATCCTTCCACGCCCTCATATACACCGCCGATGGCTGTGGTGCGGAAAATACCGTTGAGCACATGGTGCAGTCCGGTGGGGATCAGCAGACGTTCCAGGAAGCCGTAGCCGAAGACTCCGGCCAGACCTGCCGCGGAGATGGCGCTGCCCAAGCCGTTGATTGCCATGGAAAACGGATTCCAGACAATGGGAGCCACCAGACCGATGAGTGCCATGGTCATGATCACGATCAGCGCTACAAATCGTTTGCCTCCATAGAAGGCAATGGCCACCGGGAAGGTGATCTTGTGGTATTTGTTGTGGAGGGCAGCGGTAACGATACCGGCGATCATACCGGCCACAGCCCCCATATCCACAGTCTCCACACCCAGAATGGAAGAAATCTTCAATGCGTCCAGGCTTATGAAGCCTGAATTGATCATGCAGGCAGATGCCACCAGAAATGTATAGTAGCCGATGAAGCCTGCGAAAGCGGCAATTTCCTTCTCCTCTCTTGCAAGACCAAATGAGATGGAGATGGCAAAGAGAACAGGAACCAGAGTGAATACTACGCCGGACACCTTATTGATGGTTGAAATGATGAAAAAGATGATACCCTCCGCCAGGAACGGGGCAGCAGCCTGAACCAGCGCTTTCATCAGTGCAGAGCTCAGTCCCAGGAAGATACCGCAGGCCGCCAGGGCGGCGATGGGCATCAGGAGGCTGCGTCCAAGAGCAGAGAAAAAGTCCATGATTTTATTTTGCTTCCCCATAATATGTACTACCTTTCTGTTTTCTTTCCAGATGGGAAGCTTCATACTTCCCATCTGACAGATTCTTCCATATGGGGAAATGCTGCCGACAGCAGATTTCCCGCATTGTTTTTCGTTTTTTGGACAGCTGAATTTCCGCAGCAGTTCAGGGTTGTCTGAACTGTTACAGATTTCCAGACACGCTTTAGCGCAGCTCCGGCCACATCCCTTTGTTGACCTCAATCAGGGCATCCAGAACCTTTCTGGCCTTTTTGGCGTCGCCGATGAGACGGTTTAAGGTGAAGGCTTCCAGCGCCTTCTGGTAAGAATTTTCAAAGTAAGCATCTACAATCAGTTTCTCGCAGGAAACCTGATTCACCAGCAGTCCCAGATAGAACTGTGGAATATTGCCTACACGCATGGGACGCGGCCCGTTGATTCCCAGCTCGCAGACGACCTCCACCATGGCGTCGTCCTGCATATTGGCGATGGCGCCGTTGTTCTCCACGATGAGGATGTGGCGGCTGTTCTTGTTGTAGGCGATGGCTTCTGCCACCTTGATCATCATCTCTGCGTGGGCATCGGAGATGGCATCGAACCGGTCTCCCAGATGACCTGCGGCAATGACCTCTGCGCACTCGGTGAAGACCCGCTTTTCTCTGCCGGCCATGACCTCATCGGCACGGGTAAAGTCAGGATTTAAGTGGCTGGCTTTGTAGTCCGGATACAGATAGTACTGGTCATAGGTGTTGGGCAAAAATTCCGGGAAGTCAGCCATGATGGTCTGTACCATGCCATAGGTATCCAGCCAGGACTGGTCCCTCTGCTCCGCATCCTGGGGCAGGAAGCCGTTCTCTGCGATCATTTTCCGGATCTTCGGAAGCAGATCCTCGCCGGTGTGCACATCGTAGATGTGGGTGAACCAGCCATAGTGGTTTAAACCAAAGTATACCGGATCCAGATCCTCCCAGCTGCATCCCAGGAGACGGCTGCAGGAACGTACCACGTTCTCAGGCTGGTCACAGATGTTTAAGAGACGCTTGTCATCGGGGAACTCTCTGCGGAGAGCCTCAGCCACGATGGCTGCAGGATTGGAGTAGTTAAGGATCCATGCATCCGGTGCATAATGGCGGATGTCATGCACTGCCTTGATCATATCCACGCAGGAGCGGAGTCCGTATGCCATACCGCCTGCACCGCAGGTTTCCTGGCCGATCATGCCCATGCTTAACGGGATATGTTCGTCCTCCCGGCGCATGGGGAGCCCGCCTGCACGCATCTGCATGAATACGAAATCCATTCCCTCGTAAGCTTCCTTAATGTCCGTGGTGTAGGAGAAGTCCAGTTCCGGGAAACGCTCACGGAACAGGATCTCGCCATACTTGCCGATGGGCTCCTGACGCTCCGGGTCAATGTCAAACAAAACCAGCTTCTTTAAGGGGAACTCCTCTTTGAGTCTGACGAATGATTTCAGGAATCCCAGTGTGTAAGTGCTTCCCCCGCCAACGATACATACATTATAAGTTTTCATTGTTTCTCCTTCCTTTTTGCGGCGGTCCACAGGTTTCGCTCCTTTGGTCTGGGCCTTGTGGACTGTCATGTTTTTGTGTTGGATTCAGGATATCGTACTTTTCAGGAAATGTAAATAGTTTCTAATTAGTTCGGATGAGATGCCTATATATTTAATTTATTACTGTTATAGTAATTATTTTCGTTACATATATTGTGAAAATTGCGTATAACCCTGGCTGTCATGGCGGCTGGCTTTAGGGGGTTTGCAGACAAAAGGAGCAGGGACAAAATCTTTTGAAAATATGTATCAGGGGTTGTCTGAGCGGGTCCTGATGGGTATAATGAGAGTAATTCCTGAGATCAAAGCGGGATTTCTGTGATAGAGAGGAGAACCTGATGGACGACTACACAAAGGATATGGATCAAATTGAGAGAGTGGCAAAGAAGCTGGTATATATGCAGCGCTATAGTCCGGACATGGTTCAGCTGGAGCCGCCGGCAGGGCGGCAATGGCTGGAGTTTTTCGAAGAGGATGAGAAGATTTCACTGCCCTGGGATTACAGAGGGATCATCACTGGCACTGCAGACGGAGGGTATGTGCCGGATGTCTGCAATAGCCGGCACTGGCGCCCGCTCCAGGAAACAGGAGAAGCATGTCTGTCCCTGGATGTTCCATACCCTCCGGCGGAAAAGGAAGAAGCGCTGCGGGGGTATTGGGTGGATATTTCCGATGCCGTGTCACTGTCGGGCCAGATTTTTCTGATGGGAAACAGGAATGCAGGGTGGAGTCTCATCACCGCCGGTCCCTGTGCCGGGGAGGTGTGGACCGTGAAAGATTCCGCCGTCATCCGGGTTCCCGGATGTTCCTTTGCCCAATGGCTGGAGCTGGTGCTGGACCAGAACCTGGAAGCCTATATAAATGTATGCCTTGCGGGGGAGGACAGCCGGACCGTGCGGGCCTGCCGTTTTGGGGAGATGCCGGATAACGGCGCCGTGTGGCAGGAAGGGGAGAACCCTATGGCCAGGTGTGCCCAATGGCTGGAGCAGAACCGCTTTGTCTATGAGGGTCCCAGCCCTGGCTGGGCGGAGTATCTGCGGGGACATGTGCACTCTGTGCTGGCTCTGCTGCCCCAGGAACGGGATGAGGGGCTGGCAGCTCTCCGGGCGGCCCAGAAAGCTCCGGACTGGAAGTGGGGCAGACCCCGGGCCGCGGTTATGGAACAGCTTTGCGGCCATGGGATGGAAGACAAGACGACCGGTGACAGGATCCGCTGGGAGGATCCAGAAGAGATGGCACGTCTGGGGAGGATGATACAGGCGGTCTGGCAGGAGGAAGAAGAGGAATCCGGGGCAGAAATTTCTCCGGAGGACAGGGTTCTCTTTGACCAGGCCCAGGCCCTGGCCCAGGGAAAGCGTTTCCAGCAGCGGGGAGCGGGCATCCGGGATCTGTCATTTCTGGAGGGCCTGACTGGTCTGAAAGAGCTGGATTTGTGGGATAATGATATTGAAGATCTGTCCCCGCTTGCTTCGCTGACAGGGCTGCGGCAGTTAAGCCTGCCTTACAACCTGATTTCGGACCTGTCTCCTCTGGCAGGGCTGGAGAAGCTGGTGGAACTGCGGGTTTACGGTAATCAGATTGCCAGTCTGGAACCTTTAAGGGGACTGCACAATCTGAATGTCCTGAATCTCAGGGGAAATCCCCTGGAGCCGGGAGCACTGTCCTGCCTGCGCAAATGCAAACGTCTGGGCATGCTGAATTTAAGCTATACCGGGCTGAAGGATTTAAAGGATCTTGAGTTTTGCCGTGTGTGGAACCTGGATCTGTACGGCAATCCGGACCTGGAAGGACTGGAAGTGCTGTCTACCATGAAGCGGCTCAGCTGCCTCTATCTGGATACCCGGGTGGCACACAGGTACAACATAAAAGCCCTGGCGCCCCAGCTTATTGAGCATGTGGAGCTGGGGGGTATTTCTTTGTATGTGTGGCCGGAGAAATATTATAATTAAGAATGGTATTCAATCCGTTAAAAGTGTGCTATACTAATAAAACGAAAAATGTATCAGGGAGGAATTAGAATCGTGGCATGGTATGATGAAGCTGTGTTTTACCACATTTATCCTTTGGGACTTACAGGAGCGCCCAAAACCAATTCTTATGAGGAGCCGCAGCACCGGCTGAACATATTGCTGCCGTGGATTTCCCATATAAAGGAGATTGGCTGTAACGCGCTCTATATCGGTCCGCTGTTTGAATCCGTGGGGCATGGCTATGAAACAACAGATTACAAAAAGCTGGACAGCCGGCTGGGAACCAATGAGGACCTGACTGCCTTTGTGGAGGAATGCCACAGGCAGGGGATCCGGGTGATTCTGGACGGTGTATTTAATCATACAGGAAGGGACTTTTTTGCATTTCAGGATATTAAGAAGAACCGGGAGAATTCTTCTTACAAAGACTGGTACTTAAATGTAAACTTCTGGGGCAATAATGAATACAATGACGGATTTTCCTATGAGAACTGGGGCGGTTATGATCTTCTGGCGAAACTGAACCAGAACAATCCGGCAGTCAAAGACTATATCTGCGGCGTTATCCGTTTCTGGGCCAGTGAGTTTAAGATTGACGGTATCCGCCTGGATGCTGCTGATGTGCTTGATTTTGGGTATATGCATGCTCTCAGACAGACAGCCAGTGAGATAGGGCCGGATTTCTGGCTTATGGGAGAGGTGATCCACGGAGATTATACCCGGTGGGTCAATGAAGGAACTTTGCATTCTGTTACCAATTACCATCTGCACAAGGCCCTCTATTCGGGGCATAATGAGCACAATTATTTTGAGATTGCCCATACCGTAAGGCGGCTTTACGATATGGGAGGAAGCCGCCCGGACGGGCTGAAGCTCTATAATTTTGTGGACAACCATGATGTGGAACGTATTTATACCAAATTAAATAATAAGGCCCATTTTGTGCCTGTCCATATTTTACTTTATACTCTTCCGGGAGTGCCTTCCATTTATTATGGCTCGGAATTTGGCATTGAGGGAAAGAAGGAGCGTTACTCGGATGCGTCTTTGCGTCCGGCCCTGGATCTGGAGGATTATAAGAACGCACTGGCGGATAATGAATGCACCCGGCTTATCCGCGCATTGGGAAAGGTGCGCCAGAAGGTGAAAGCGCTGTCCTATGGGGATTATAAAGAACTGGTGCTGACAAACCGCCAGTATGGCTTTGCAAGAAATTATAATGGTGAAACGGTTGTAATAGCAGTTAATAATGATGATAATCAGGCCTCCATGAGTCTGCCTGTGGGTGCCGCGGCGGCTTACATGGATGTGCTGTCAGGAGAAAAGGTAAATGTTTCCGACGGCCGGATCAATATAACGGTGCCGGCAAACAGCGGCGGAATCTGGGTCCCGGCAGACAGTGGCGGGGAAAACAGCCAGGATAAGCCGGAGGAAGAGGTCTTTGTATGCAGGGCCGGGGAAACGAGCGTGGAACCGGAGGCTCCTCTGGCTGGGAAGGCCGTCCGGGAGCAGTCCGAACCAGAACCCCTGGAGTCCGGAAAGGAGCAGCCGCCTTCGGATAAAGAGAAGTCTGAAGAGCAGCAGGTGACTGCAGCTTCCCGGCAGCCTGCAAAGCCGGAAGCAGATACGGAGAGGAAACATACTTCCAGGGAGAAGAAATCCTGTGAGGAGATGACCATTGAGGAGCTGCAGCAGGCAATCCTGGACAGAATGGCAATGAACGGTCCTGTTACTGACCGGATGCGGCAGGATGTAATGGAGAATGTGTACCATGATTCTCTCATTAACTGGATAAAGAGTTTCCGGTAAGTCAGGAATTTCATATTGACATTTGATTCCTATCCCGGTAAAATAGAAATAATTCCTGATATCTCCGTGGCAGATGTGTATTTCCACCTTCCACCAGGACCCAGGAAGAAAAGATAACAGAAACATGCACTGACACGAGGAAAATTCCGGGGTGGAAGGCTATGGATACAGAGGGCAGGCAGGGCTTTCTTTGTGTGCCTGGAATCAGTGTATTTAGTGCATCCTTTTTAAGGGTGCATTTTTGTTTGTGCAAATATTAGTGGAGAGGAGTATTGGCTATGGCATTGAACCAGACACCGGCTTCTGAGAGGATCCACATCGGATTCTTTGGCCGGAGAAATGCGGGAAAATCCAGCCTGCTGAATGCGGTGACCGGGCAGGAGCTGGCTGTGGTCTCGGAGGTAAAGGGAACTACTACAGATCCGGTATATAAGACCATGGAACTGTTGCCCCTGGGGCCGGTTATGATGATCGACACCCCGGGGATTGATGACGAGGGAGACCTTGGCAGTCTCAGGGTCAGAAAGAGCCGCCAGGTTCTCAATAAGACAGATATTGCCATTCTGGTGGTGGACGGGGCTGCGGGCATGACAAAGGAGGACCAGGAGATGCTGGTCTTGTTCCAGGAAAAGCAGGTGCCCTGTCTGGTGGTGTATAATAAGGCGGATCTGGCCGGTTCCACCGGCGGAGAAACAGGGGTTCTGGGAGAGTCTGTTCTCTATGCCAGCGCCAGAACCGGTGCCGGAATCGAAGAACTGAAGAACCGTCTTGCAGCCATGCAGCCGGCGGAGAATAAGAAGGATCTGCTGGAAGGTCTGGTGCAGCCGGAGGATCTGGTTGTGCTTGTCACCCCCATCGACAAGGCAGCTCCTAAGGGCCGTCTGATCCTGCCCCAGCAGCAGACCATCCGCGCGCTGCTGGACCATGGCTGTATCTCTGTGACGGTGCGGGAGACAGAGCTTGAACAAACCATCAAAAAGCTGGGGCAGAAGCCGTCCCTGGTCATTACGGACAGTCAGGCCTTTGGCATGGTATCGGCTATTGTGCCGGGGGATATCCGCCTTACCTCCTTTTCCATCCTCTTTGCCCGGTACAAAGGGGATCTGGCACAGTCTGTAGCAGGTGTCCGGGTGCTGGATGAGATTCAAAACGGGGACCGGATTCTGATTTCTGAGGGCTGCACCCACCACAGACAGTGCAATGACATCGGGACTGTAAAGCTGCCAGGATGGATCCGGAGCCATACGGGGAAGGAGCCGGAGTTTTCTTACACTTCAGGCGCGGGCTTTGAGGAGGATCTGACTCCTTTTAAGCTGGTTGTCCACTGTGGCGCCTGTATGCTCAATGAACGGGAGATGAAGTACCGTCTGGCCTGTGCCAGAGACCAGGGTGTGGCCATGACCAACTACGGGATCCTTATTGCCTATATTCATGGTATTTTGAAACGCAGTGTGGAGCCGTTTTCAGATATCGCGGCATTACTGGAATGATGGGCCTCAGGCGTTGCGCCAAGACGGTTCTTGGTATTCTGATCCTTCTGGCAGTCTGGCAGCTGGCGGCCGTCTCCGGGATCTGGAGTGCCTATGTGTTGCCGCCGCCGGTCAAGGTGGCCAGGGCACTGGCGGCTATGATCGAGAGCGGTGTTCTGCTCCGCCATATTCTGGTCAGCAGCAGACGGGTGCTGGCAGGCTTTTCCATTGCCTTTGGCCTTGCCATGGCAGGCGGTATTGTGGCCAGTCAGCTTAAGGCTGCGGAGGAATATTACGGAGGTTTTCTGGAGTTTATGAGAAATGTTCCGCCTATCAGTCTCATCGCTCTTCTGATCTTGTGGTTTGGGATCGGGGAGACCTCCAAGATCATTATCATCGTCCTGGCCTCCTTCTTCCCCATGTATTTAAATATCCGCAAGGGCTTTGTATCCGGCAGTCAGAAGCTGCTGGAGGTGGGGCAGGTATTTGGGCTTACGGTCTGGCAGCGGTTCTGCCGGATCGTTCTGCCCTCTGCGGTTCCCGATATCCTGGTGGGGATGCGCATCGGCCTGGGCTATAGCTGGCGGGCCATTATAGGCGCGGAGATGATCGCGGCGGCCAGCGGTCTGGGCTACCTGATCCTGGATGCCCAGCAGATGTCCCGGTCTGATAAGGTCATTGCCGGGATCTTGACCATCGGTACAGTGGGGATCTTGTGTGACAGGCTGTTCTCTCTGTTGATCCGTCAGGTCACGAGAATAAGAGAATAACCGTGCAGACGTCCGATGCTTGCTGACGCAGCCGGACAAGAGGCACAGGACACCTTGTGGATAGTAAGGTCTGTTACAGAAAGGCAGAGCATCCAATGAAGATTAAAGAGCTTAGAAAAAGTTATCAGGTATCCGGGCATATGATCCAGGTGCTTAAAGGGCTGAATCTGGAGCTGGATGACCAGGGAATCACCGTGATCCTGGGCCGGAGCGGCTGCGGCAAGACCACATTGCTGCGTCTGGTGGCCGGACTGGAGAAAGCGGATTCCGGGACGATCCAGTGGACGCATCAAAATGGCGCAGATGGATGGCCAGAACACTCAGGAGGATCAGAACGGTCGGAAAAGCCGGAACATTCAGGAGCCCCCAGACAGCTCCAGAAAGCTGCTGGCAGGATCGGCGTTATCTTTCAGGAACCGAGGCTGATGCCCTGGCTGACTGTGGAGAAGAATATCCTGTTCGGAGTCAGGGACAAAGGCGTCGGTCAGGAGAAGCTGGGGCATCTTCTGGAGCTTACCGGTCTCGCAGGCTTTGAGAAGGCCCGGCCAAACCAGCTTTCCGGAGGGATGCAGCAGCGGGCGGCCCTGGCCAGGGCTCTGGCTTATGAACCGGATTATCTGCTGATGGATGAACCCTTTGCGGCTCTGGACTACTTTACCAGGGCCCAGATGCAGCAGGAGCTTTTGAAGATCTACCAGACAGAAAGGAAAGGAATCCTTTTTGTGACCCACAGCATCGAAGAGGCTCTGACAGTGGGAACCCACATCGTGATCCTGGAGCATGGCGTCTGTGGGAAGGAGTACAGTCTGGAGGCGGTAACATTTCCCAGGGATCTGTTGTCTGAAGAAATGATCCGGCTGAAGCGGGAGCTGATCGCCCAGATCCAGGAGCATTAGACACTTCTTGTGCGTCGCTGTTCCGGCTTGTCCGGGCCAGGATACTGACTATATAGAACATAGAATCTGGAGGAGATTATTTATGAAAAATAGATGGATCGCACTTGCATTGACAGGGGTTTTGGCTGCCATATCCCTGGCTGGCTGCGGAGGGCAGTCACAGACACCGGCGACGACAGCAGCAGCTGCTGCCGCCCCGGACACCGGCGCTGTTAAAGCAGAAGAGACAAAAGAGGAGACGGATGCGGACCGGAAACCGGAGACAGACATGACAGGAGCAGTCCTGACAGAAGGAAACGGGACTATCTCGGTCACCTATGTGAAGTCTCCCTTAAATGTGCCGTCCATTGTGGAGAGGGATCAGGAGATCTTTGCGAAAAAGTTTGGAGAACTGGGCTACGGTCTGTCCTATTCGGATCTGACTACCGGTCCGGAGCAGACCCAGGCCCTGGCTTCCGGAGATATCCAGTTCCTTTACGCAGTGGGCGCCACGTCCGTGATTCTGGCAGCTGCCAATGAGGCGGATATCAGGATTATCAGCACCTACAGCCGGTCTCCGGAAGCCTTCCGGCTCTTCGGCAGGGATGATTCCATCCAGTCCCCGGAGGATCTGCGGGGCAAGAAGGTGGCAGGCCCCAAGGGAACCATTCTTCACGAGCTTCTGGTTGCCTATCTGGCCAGTGGGGGTATGACAGAGGATGACATTGATTTCCTGTCTATGGGAATCCCGGATGCCCAGGCGGCTCTGGCTGGCGGGAGCGTGGATGCAGCCCTTCTGGCCGGCCCGGTTGCCTACAATATGGAAAAGGACGGCTTTCCTGTCATCACAGACGGTACTGGTCTGACGGAGGCCACTATTGTAGTAGCGGCCAGTGGGACCTATATTGAAGAGCATCCCCAGGAAGTGAAGGCATTCCTGGAGGCCCAGAAGGAGGTTCTGGATGCTATCGACGCAGACCAGGAGGCAGCCATGGAGGTCACGGCTGCAGAGACCGGACTGACTGTGGAGGCTGTGAAGGAAATGTATCCCATGTATGATTTTGACATGACTATCCATGATTCTGATATCGAAGCCATGAAAAAGACGGAGATCTTCATGAAGGACAATGGGATGATTGAAAATGATGTGGATATTGAAGGGTTGATCTGGAGAGCGGAGTAGATTATGTGAACGTGGCGGGTGAGCCGGGAGTAAAGGGCTGTCTGTGAATGTAACAGAAAGCCGGGAGAGCGAAGGTTTTATGAAAGTAACAGAAAGCCGGAGGACAAAGGTTTTATGAATGCGGCAGAATGACAGGAGGACGGATTGCTATGAACATGACAGAAAGGTCAGGAAATGAAGCGGTTTTCATGGGTGCGGCAGAGAAGCTGGTCAGCGGCTGTCATATGACCAGGCAGGACTTTACAGAGCTCTTATCCGGCTATGGAGATCTGCGGATCACTGAATATCTGGCCCAGGAGGCAGTCCGGGTCCGCAGACAGTATTATGGGACAAAGGTATTTACCCGCGGACTCATTGAATTTACCAATTACTGCAAAAACAACTGCCACTACTGTGGAATCCGTGGAGGTAACCGCAATGCGGTCCGTTACCGTCTGACCAGGGAGGAGATTCTGGAATGCTGTCAGGAGGGGTACAGGCTGGGTTTTCGCACCTTTGTTCTCCAGGGCGGGGAGGATCCTTTCTACACAGACGAGAAGATGGCAGACATTGTCCGGGAGATCAAGAGTACCTTCCCGGACTGCGCCCTGACCCTTTCCATCGGTGAGAAGTCTTATGAAAGCTACCGTCTGCTGCGGGAAGCCGGGGCGGACCGTTATCTGCTGCGTCACGAGACAGCAGATGAGGCCCATTACCGCCTTCTGCATCCGGAGCCTATGAGTCTGTCTGTACGGAAGCAGTGCCTGTATGACTTAAAGGCTCTGGGCTATCAGGTGGGGGCAGGCATGATGGTGGGAAGTCCGGGCCAGACCTGGGAGACCCTGGCGGAGGATCTTATGTTTCTCCAAAAGCTGCAGCCTCAGATGGTGGGCATGGGACCCTTCATTCCCCACCATGACACCTGCTTTGCCGGGGAAAGGGCAGGCAGTGTGGAGCTGACCTTGTATCTGCTGTCCATTGTCCGGCTTCTTCTGCCCAGGGTGCTGCTTCCGGCCACCACAGCCCTGGGTACTATGGACCCCAGGGGCCGGGAGAAGGGGCTGGCAGTGGGGGCCAATGTGGTCATGCCCAATCTGTCTCCTGTTAAAAACAGGAAGAATTACGATCTTTACGACAATAAGATCTGTACCGGCGATGAGGCCGCCGAATGCCGCATGTGTCTGGAGCGGCGGGTGGCCTCTGTGGGGTATGAGCTGGTGACAGAGCGTGGGGATTATCTGTGGCAGGAAACCTGATTTATGTCAGGCGGCTGATATGGCTTACCGGCAGCCTGCGAAGATCCGGTGAATCACGTATGCTCCCACGCAGATACAAGCCAGATACAGCAGATGGGCAGGCAGGATACCTGCGTGCATGGCGAATTCATGAAAAAAGAACTGGGTGCTGGGATGGTAGGGGGAGATATAGAACATATCGGCCTGCCCATGTCCCGGCGCCAGTACATTGATCAGGGTGGCGATGAGACAAACCAGGACAAATACCGGCAGGGTGGCCAGGAATCCCCCGGGGCTCAGATCCGTCCTTCCGGACAGTCCCAAAAGCAGCCCGGTCATCACCAGCAGAAGGTGCCATACATACCCGTGAAGGGTCAGAGACCAGTGGATATGACAAAAGCCCTCTGACACGATCAGGGCGGCCAGCCCTCCCAGCAGGGAAAAATCCTGCATAAAGGTGTAGATAACAGTTTTCGTCCGCTTTTGCCTGATCAGGGGCACTGCCAGACACAGATACATGGGCAGACTGCAAAGCTGGAACGGAAAAAACCACCAGTCATACTGCCCGTGGTTGACGATAAAATATAAAAATAACTGTTTGTAAATCTCACAGGCTGTCAGAAACAATCCACAGCCAAACAGAATTCTGTCTATAGTCCGGTCTGACAGGGACCGGAGTCTTAAAACCAGGGAATCCTTCATAATCTCCATTACCCAATGAGCCGTCCGGCGGCAAATGTACCGGCATTATGGCATGTTGCAGTTTTCCGCATCGGGCGTCCTCCCGATACTTCCTGCCTGGCGCAGCCAGACAGGAAGATGCACCCCGTGAACAGTAACTATAGCATATGCAAATTCTTTTTGCAAGATTATAACCAATTGCGTTTAGGAATACTTTGTGCTATCTTTATTATTATGAATCTCCATCGCCCCAGGCGATAGAATTCTTCAAAAGGATGAGGAGCGTATCATCATGAAAGAACAGCAGAGAATAGCTTATGCATATCTTTTATTAACATTCTTTCTGTGGGGAAGCCTGTATGTTGTCAGCAAATTTGTACTTGGGAAGCTTCCCACCTTTGCGGTGGCATTTGGGCGGTATCTCATCGGTTATCTGGCGCTGACGGTGATCGTGTCCCAAAAGCCTAAGGAGACCATTGCCCGGAAAGATTACGGATATATCTTTATTATAGGATTTCTTGGATATTCTATTTCTGTGGGCATGCAGCTGATGGGGACGAAACTGGCAGGACCTTCCCTTGCATCTTTGCTTAATTCCACCAATCCCATCACGATCAGTATCATGGCAGCCCTGATCCTGAAGGAAAGGCTGACCTGGCCGAAGATTGCGGGACTTATCTTGTCTTTGTGTGGGGTATATCTGATCATTGGAAATGCCGCAGGCGTCAATATCGCAGGGGTCCTCCTGTCTTTTGGCTCGGTGATTCTCTGGTCCTTCATGTCGGTAATCACAAGAAAGGTGACCAGAAGCTATAACCCGGTCACTATAACCAGGGCGGCCATGGGCATCACCGTGGTCTCTAACCTTCTGATCTGTATTCTGGAGCTGTGTGTGACCAGTCAGCCTGTAGAGATGGATCTGATGGTTTTTCTGGGCCTGTGCTACATAGGACTTTTCTGTACGGCGCTGACCCTTGTACTGTGGAATAAAAGCCTGTCCATGCTGGATGCCAGCGTGTGTTCTGCATTCTACCCGGTGCAGACCCTGACATCCTCGACCCTTGGGATACTTTTTCTCCATGAGGCGGCAGGCTGGCCTTTCTTTGCCGGTTCGGCCCTGATTA